>WBZR01000103.1_pt1 | contig 148744 bp, 109 predicted proteins | sample 5204231 | NCBI WGS metagenome assembly WBZR01 (sample SAMN12412403, study PRJNA552823) | activated sludge metagenome | isolation source: activated sludge from anammox sidestream of wastewater treatment plant... | place: USA: Virginia | collected 2017-08
CGATGGTCATCGTCTTGGACACGCGCGTGGCGATCGCCGTCGCGAGGATCGACCCCTGCCCGTTCGCCAACCCCGCCGCACGCGGTAGAATTCACCCCGATGCTCACCCGCGCGCATGCCGTCGCCCTGGGGACCACGCTGGCCGTGCTGGCCGTGCTGGCGCCGGCCCCGCCCTCGGGCGCCACGCGATCGTCGCCCCCGCCTGGCCACCCGGCCGGCCACCTGGCCGGGCCGTCCATCGCCATGCCCGCGCGCCCGGGCGCGTCCGGCGCCGACGCCCCCGGCGAGCCCGACGCACCCCCGGCGATCCAGCATGCCGCCGGCGGCGCGATCCACGCCCTCGCCGTCCACGGCACCCTGGCCTACGTCGGGCTCGGACCGCGGCTCGCCGTCCTCGACATCGCCGACCCCGCCGCCGCCCGCTTGCTCGGGGTCACCCCCGCCCTGCCCGGCCGCGTTGCCGGCGTGCACGTCGCCGGCGCGTACGCCTACGCCGTCACCCCCGCCGGCCTGCACGCCGTCGCCGTCTCGAACCTGGCCGCCCCCCGTGCCGTCTCGTCCCTCGCCCTGCCCGGCCCCGCCGCCGTCCACGGCGCCCGCGACCGCCTCTACGTCGCCGGGCACGGCCTGCACGTCGTCGACGCCACCGACCCGACCGCGCCCGCGCTCGCCACGACCCTCGACCCCGAACGGGTGCTGACCGCCGTGGCCGTCGCCGCCGAGCGCCTGTACTTCGGCGGCCCCGACGGCCTCCTGTCGATCTACGGCCTCGGCGACCCCGCCCGGCCGACCTGGCTGGCCGAGGTCCGCCTCGGCGGGCCCATCGCCGGCCTGGTCGTCGCCGGCGACCGCGTCGTCGTGGCCGGCGGCGTGCCCGCAGGCCGCGGCCTCGTCGTCGTCGACGCCGCCCGCCCCGACGCCCCCCGCCCGACCGGCATGCTGCTGTTCGACCATCCCGCCTACGCCGTCGCCGCCCGCGGCGACACCGCCTACGCCGCCGACGCCTCCGGGCGGTGGTCCATCGTCGACCTGGCCCGTCCCGACGGCCCGGCCGTCGTCGCCACCGTCGCGCCGGAGGCTCCCGCCCCCGCCGGCCTCGCCCCCGCCGCCGGCCCGCTCGCCGCCACGGCCGGGCGCGTGTACGCGGCCGCCGACGGCCGCCTGGCCGCCTGGGACGTGCGCGATCCCGCGGCGCCCGCCCGGCTGGCCGTGATCCGCGCCGGCTGGCCGGCGCTGGCCGTCGCGCACCACCGCGGCCGCCTGTACGTCGCGGCCGGCGACGGGGGGGTGCGGGCGGTGCCCGCGGACGATCCCGCCGCCGCCCCCGTGCGCGACGTCCCCGCCGCCCTGCGCGACGTCCCCGCGGCCGCCCCCGTGCGCGACGTCGCGGTCGCCGGTGACGTGCTTCTCGCCGCCGACGCTGCCGGCGACCTCGTCGTCTTCGCCACCACCCAAGCCCCCGCCGCCGAGCCCGCCGATCCCGACCCCGCCCCTGCCGCGCCGCTGCTCGGCCGCCTGTCGACCGGCGGCGCCGTGCGGCGCGTCGCCGGCGCCGCCGGCCGCGGGTACGCGCTCGTCGGCGACCGCGACGTATGGGTCGTCGACCTCGCCGACCCCGCGCGGCCCGCCGCCCTCGGCGTGTTCCGCCCGGCCGAGGCCGACCTGCCCGCCGGCGAGCCCCTGACCGACCTCGCGGCCGACGGCACCGCCCTCTTCCTCGCCGGCGCCCGGTCCGGCGTCCTCGCCGTCGACGCCGCCGACCCCGTCCGGCCGCGCGTCGTGGCGCGCATCGCCCGCGGCGGCGACCGGGCACGGGTGGCTGGCGGGCACCTCTATACCTGGCGCGTCGACCTCGACCTGCGCGTGTTCGACGTCCGCGACCCCGCGGCGCCCGCCGAGGTCGGCCGCTGGACCGATCCCGCCTGGCGGCTGCACGACCTTGCCGTCGACGGGCCTGTCGCCTACGCCGTCGCCGTCGAGGAGCCGGCCGTGCCCCCCGCCGATCCCGCGGCCGCGCCCGTGCGCGGCCTGTGGCGCCTCGACGTGTCCGCCCCCGCCGCGCCGCGCGTCGCCGGCACGCGCCCGTGGCCGCTCGACGCCGTCGCCGTCGCGGTCGCGGCCGGCGGCCGTGCCGCCGTGGCCGCCGGCGCCGACGGCCTCGCCGTCGCCGGCCCCGCCGCCGCGGCGCCCCCGCCGCCGTACCGGCTGTACCTGCCGGCCCTGCCCGGCGGCCCCGAGCCCGAGAAGCCGCCGGTCATCCGGCGGGCCTGGCTGTGGGCCAACGCCAACGCGCCCGCCGACCGCCTGCGGCTGCGCGTGCTGGCCGGCCCCGCCGAGGGCGGCGCGGGCCTGGCGCTGGGCGACGACCGCCACCGCTTCGTCCTGCGGCCGCTTGCCGCCCCCTCCGACCCGCGTCTCGCCGTCGCCGCCGCCGCCGGCGCCCTGGGCATCGCCTGGGGCATCGACGACGTCGACGGCGACGGCCGCGCCGAGCTGTGGGACGTCGCGGCGGACGGCGAGGCCTGGCGCCGCGGCCTGGCCGCCGGCGATCCGCCGTCCGTGCTCGGCCGGCTCGCGCTCGACGACGGCGCGCGCGTCCGGGCGGCCGTCGTGGCCGACCTCTTCGGCGACGGGCGGATGGTCCTCGTGGCGCTCGTCGCGCCGCCGCCGAGCCCGCTCGGCCCGCCGCGCGAGCGCTGGTGGCTCCAGGCCTGGCGCCTGCCGGCGCTGGCGCCGGCCTGGCGCTTCGGCATCGACGGCGTTCCGGCCGGCCTGGCGTCCGAGCACCTGCTCGTGGCGCAGGTCGACCCCGACCCGGCCCGCGAGGTCGTCGTCAGCTTCCCCGGCAGTCGCCGGCCCGGGGCGGCGTTCGCCCACGGCTGGGTCGTCGACCCGGCGCGCTCCGCCGCCCAGTGGACGCTGCCCGACGGCTTCGGCGCCCACCTCGCCGCGGCCGACCTCGACGGCGACGGCTTCGACGAGATCGTCGGGACGCCCTTCGAGCCGTCCGGCGCCGTGGTGGCCGCGTACGACGGCGCGACCGGCGCCGAGCGGTGGCGCGCCCCGCGCGCCCCGGCCGCGCTGGCCGCGGGCGACGTCACCGGCGACGGTGCGGCCGAGGTCGTGGTCGGCAGCGTGTGGGGCGGCGTCGCCGTCCTCGACGGCGCCACCGGGGCCGTGCGCCGCGACGTCCGGGACCCGTCGCTCAGCGGCGCGATCCGCGGGCTGGTCGTCGGCGACCTCGACGACGCGCCGGGCCCCGAGATCGGCTGGTCGTTCCAGCCGGCGGACGCGGCCGTCGGGCGTCTCGTGATGCTGGCCGACGGCGCGGCCCTGCCCACCGATCTCACCGCCCGCCACGCCGGCCCCTACCGGCCGGCCGTGCTGCGGCCGTCCGCCGCCGCGCCGCCCGTGGTCCTGGCATTCCCGCAGGGCGATGCCCCGGCCGACGATGCCGGCTGGGCGCGCTGGCTGGCGCTCGACGGCCCGGTCGGCGCCGAGCGACGCCCGCTCGACCTGCCGCTGGCGATCGCGCCCGGCGACGTCCCCGCCGACGGCCGGCCCGACGCCGGCGCGCCGCTGTCGGTCGAGCTCGATGCCGACCCCTGGCCCGAGCTGGCGATCGGCTGGGGCGACGACCTCGTCGTGCTCGACCACGACGGCGGCCTGCGGGTGCGCCGCGCCCTCGCCGCCGACGGGCTCGAAGCACCGCGGCCGGTCGGCCTCGGCGACACCGATGGCGACGGGGCGGTCGAGCTCGTCGTCGCCGCCCGCGGCGCGGTGGCCGGGCTCGACCCGGCGGACCTCGCGCCGCGGTGGCGGATCGGCCTCGCCGCCGGCGCCGGCGGCGGGGTCGAGGTGGCGGTCGGCGACCTCGACGGCGATGCGGCGGCCGAGGTCGCCGTGGCCGTGTTCGGCAAGGACGTCGAGGTGTGGGGTGGCCGGGGCCCGACCCGCCGCGCGGTGCTGGCGGCGACGGCGTGGTCGGCCGATGCCTTGGTCGTGGCCTCCCCCCGGCCCGGCGACCTGCCGGCGCTCGGCGTGGTGCTCGATGGGCGCCTGACGTGGTTCGACGCCGACGGCACGCCCGGGGCAGCGGTCGACCTGCGGCCGTGGGACGAGACCGGCCGGCTGGCGCTCGTGCCCCGGCCCGGTGCGCCGCCGTGGTTGGTGGTGTCGGGGGGCGGCGGCCTGCACGTGTACGCGCGGTACGCCGAGGCCGGCGACGATCGGCCGGCGGCCTCGCTCGACCTCGGCGCGCCGGTCCGGTGGCTGGCGGTTGCCGACATCGGCGGCGCTGCCGACGGCGCCCCCGCGCTGCTCGCGGGTCTCGACGACGGGGTGCAGGCGTTTCGCATCCACCCGTGAGCGGCGGTGGGGCGACCGGCGCACCCAGGCCCCCCCTCCGGCCTCCCCCTGACCCGCCTTGCGCGCCATCGGGAATCGCGATACCATCCCGGGCACGGACGTCGCCGAGTCCGACCGCACGTTTCACGACGCCCCATGCCGCGCCGTTTGGGGTTGGGACCGCTGCGAGCGCCACCTCGCCTCCTCGGGGCGGCGCTCGCAGCGATCCCCCGCCCACGCCGCATGCAGGGCGCCCGAGGAGGTGAATGGCCGTGGCATCCGAATCGCAAGATGGCGGAGCCAGCCCCCGCCTGCCCTGGCAGCAGGCGCTCTTGGACGATGTCTTCCTCTTGTTCATGGCCGGCTTGGTGGTGCCCACGCTGATCTATATCGTGTGGGGGCTGCTCGAGCTGTCCAACGTGCCGCTGTTGAAGCCGTGAGCCACCGCCAACGCCGCGCAGCACTTCCAAGGAGAGACAACGCATGATCGAACGCAGCAGCACGCTGGTCGCCCCACCCGCGCGCTGGTGGACGCCGCTCGGCCGGGACGAGCGGATGTGGCTCACCGTCACCGCCGTGTGGGCGCTGGCCATGTTCGTCATGATGCAGCTCGTCTGGCCGGCCATCGGCGAGCAGCAGGTGACGTTCCAGAGCTACCGGGTGGACCCGCTGGAGTTCAACCGGCTGACCGAGGCGTTCATCCAGGCGCATCAGGTCGACGCGATCGACGGCGTGCCGGTGGTGGCGCCGCCGCCGGGCGGCGACGTCTACCTCATGGGCCAGCGGTTCCAGTTCAAGCCGATCCTCCGGCTCGAGCAGGGCCAGACGTACAGGTTCCTGGTGTCGTCGCTCGACGTGCAGCACGGGCTCTCGCTGCAGCCCGACAACTTCAACTTCCAGGTGCTCCCCGGCTACGTCAGCGCCATCTCGCTCACGCCGCGCGAGTCCGGCGTCTACCACATCCTGTGCAACGAGTACTGCGGCCCCGGCCACCACCGCATGGTCGGGCGGATCGACGTCGGCGCTGCGGGACAGGCGCTGTCGAGCGAGGGGGTGCGGCCATGACCGCGCTCATCGACGGCTGGCGGACGTGCCAGGTCACCGGCCTGCGCGTCGACCGCTCGGCCGAACGGCTCATCATGTTCAACGCCGTGACGGCGGTGCTGTACCTGGCCACCGGCGGCACGTTCGCGCTGCTCATCGCCCTCACGCGCTGGCAGGCCGTGCACCTCATCGGCGACCCCGAGTGGTTCTACCGCATCGTCGGGGCCCACGGTGCCGCCATGCTGATCTTCTGGATCGTCTTCTTCGAGGTCGCCGGCCTGCTCTTCGGCGGGACGGTGCTGCTCAACGCCCGCCTCCTGGCCCCGCGCCTGGCATGGGTCGAGTACGGCATGATGCTCGCCGGGTCGCTCGGCGTCATGATCACCATGCTCAGCGGGCAGGCGACCGTGATGTTCACGGCCTACCCGCCGCTCGAGGCCAGCCCGTGGTTCTTCGGGTCGCTCCTGGTGTTCGCCGTCGGCGCGCTCCTGGCGGTGTGCCACTTCATCGCCAACGTGGTGGGCGCCCGGTGGCGCGGCGAGGTCGGCACGCTGCCGCTCTTCAGCTTCGCGCTCCTGGTCGCGGCGATCCTGGCGGTCTTCACGCTGGTGTCGGGCGCGGCCGCGCTCGTGCCGGCCTGGCTGCGCAGCCTCGGCGTGATCGAGCACGTCGACCCGGCCGCCTACCGGCTGCTGTTCTGGGGCTTCGGGCACGGCGCGCAGCAGGTCAACCTGGCCGCCATGATCGGCATCTGGTACGCGCTGGCCAGCCTGACGGTCGGGGCGCGGCCGATCAACGAGGGGCTCAGCCGGTTCGCGTTCGTGCTGTACGTCCTGTTCATCCAGCTCGGGTCGATGCACCACATCCTCGTCGACCCCGGCCTCGGCGACTGGGCGCGCGGCATGAACGCCAGCTACTTCATGTATGCGGCGGTGCTGGGCAGCATGATCCACGCCTTCACCATCCCGGCCAGCATCGAGGTCGCCCAGCGCGAGAAGGGCCTCACGGCGGGGCTGTTCGGGTGGCTGCGGCGGGCGCCGTGGGGGGCGCCGGGCTTCGCGGCGCTCGTCGTCAGCTTCGTGATGTTCGGCGTGCTCGGCGGCATCAGCGGCGTGATCATGGGCGGCATCCAGATCAACATGATCGCCCACAACACGCTGATCGTGCCGGCGCACTTCCACATGACGGTCGTGGCCGGCACGACGCTCGCGTTCATGGGCATCAGCTACTACGTGGTGCCGCTGATCTTCCGGCGCGACCTGTTCCTGCCGCGCGTGGCGCGTTGGCAGCCGTACGTGTTCGGGCTGGGGATGCTGGTGTTCGGCGCCGGCATGGGCGCGGCCGGCCACCTCGGCGTGCCGCGGCGGCACTTCGACATCACGTTCCCGGGGCTCGCGTTGGCCGAGGGCGCGCTGGCGGACCCGCTGATCCAGACCAGCCTGATGGTGATGGCCATCGGCGCGCTCATCGCCATCACCGGCGGCGCGATGTACGTCGTCGTGGCGGCCGGCACGGTGTTCCTCGGCCGACGGTCCGACGTGCCGGCGGTCGGGCTCGTCGACCCCATCGCCGTCGCCCCGCCGGCGCCGGCGGCGCCGCACGACGCGCGGCGCTTCGAGGCGCCGGGCACGGTGGCGCTGGCCACGGTGTGGCTGGCGCTCTTCGTCTACCTCTACGCCGTCTCGTGGTACAACCTCAGCCGCGTGACGTGGATCATCCGCTGACGGCCGGCGGCTGACCGCTCCCGCGGGCCGGCGCAACGCGCTCGCCGGCCCGCGGGGGCGGGTCCGCGCGTCCACCGGCGCCGCCGCGGACCGCGACGGATCCGCCTTCCGCGGTGCCCGCCGCCGCGCGCGCCGCGATCGCGACCATCGCCGCGAAGTACAGCGCCCCGCCGAGCCACATGATCCAGCCGGCGAGGTGCTGGTCGGCCAGGGGGTCGAGCCCCCACGGCGGACGGGCGGCGCGGTACGGCGCGTAGACGACGTCGCGCGACAGCGCCAGGAGGGCGCCCAGGATGTCGCCGACGGCGGCCGTGGCGAAGCACACGGCGATCGCGGCGTGCGGGCTCGCCCGGTGACGGCGGGGGATCGGGTCGACGATCACCCACCAGAACCACAGGGCCGTGCCGAGGAAGGTCGCGTGCTCGGCGACGTGCAGCCGCGCGTCGGTCAGCGCCGCGGCGTAGGCCGGGGGCCAGTGCCAGGCCGCGAGCGCCCCGGCCGAGAGCCCGAAGACCGCCAGCGGGTGGCTGAGGACGTCGAGCGCGGTGCGGATCGACCTGCGGCCGACCGTCGCGCGCAGCGTCGCGGCGACGACGGCGGGCGGCAGGCCCCGCACGGCGGCGTGCAGCGGGCGCCCCAGCACGATCAGCGGTGCGGCGACCTGGGTCAGCGCGAGGTGCTGCAGCATGTGCACGGCGAGGCTGTCGTCGTTGAACGCGTCGAGCGGCCCGAGGAGGGCCACGGCGGCGGCCGCGATCCCGGCGTAGAAGGCGGCCACGTGCGCGCGGGCCGCCGGGGGGCGCCCCCGGGCGCGGGCGGCCCGCAGGCAGGCGGCGTAGCCGATCGCGGCGGCCGCCAGGCCGAGCGTGGCCAGCGGCTCGAGGGTCCAGGCGGCGAGGAAGGGTCCGGGGGCCCCGGCATGCAGCGGGCGCATGCCGGGATGGTATCACAGCCCCGGCCAGGCCACCCCGTGGCGCAGGACCTTGCCCTTGCGCAGGTCCTTGAGCCAGCGCTTGCGGCGCCGCCCGCCCTTCCAGCGGCGCGGGGCCGCCGCGAACACGGCCAGCATGAAGAGCCCGGCGGCGCCCCAGCCCATGCGCCGGACGACCGCGTAGGCGACGAGCACGCCGGCCACGACGGCGAACACGGCGGCGTAGGCGGCGACGGCGAGCGCGGCCCGGACGGCGACCCAGACCAGCTCGGCCGCCTTGGCGCCGGTCCGGGCGGGGCGCCCGGAGCGCAAGGGGCGAGCCGCGGCCGAGGCGACGCCGTGCGCCCTCTGCCAGGCCCATCCCCGAAGCCGGGCCCGGTCGAAGCCGGAGGCAGGGGTGGGGTCGGGATCGCGCTCGGCCGCGGCGGGGCGCGACCGGGCGCGCGGATCGGCGTGCGGCGACGGCCGGCGGCTTGCCGCGGGCGCGCCCGCCGGGGCGGCCTGCGGTTGCCCGTGCCTTGGTTCGGCATGGCCATGGGATCCGCCCTGCCGCTGCCCTGGGCGCCGGAAGTGGACGAGCAGCATGCCGGGGTCGTGGGGGTCGATGGTGGTGTCCCACAGCGACCACCCGTCGACGGCCTCGGCGCGCACCAGGTGCTCGAGGGCGTGCGGCGCGCAGCGCTCGGCCTTCTCGTCGTTGACCTGGGGTGCGCGGCCGGCGGCCGCGAGCGCGCTGCCGCAGTGCGGGCAGGCGCCGGCGTCGGACCAGTCGGTGGCGCTGTGGTAGGCCTCGCCGGGCCGCACCGGCCGGCTGCAGCGCGGGCAGACCGCGCCGGCGGCGACGAACCGGGCGCCGTCGGCGGCCAGGGCGACGGCCTGCCCGCAGCGGTGGCAGGCGTCGTCGGTGCGCGCGAGCACCGCGGTGCAGCGCGGGCATGTGAGCTGGTGGAGAGGGTCGTGGGTCCACATGGTGCGCTCCGTCCGTCCCGAAGTCGGTTGGGTGAAGGCCGTCGCCGATGTGCCGGCCGGCTCGAGGCGACCGCTCGGCAGGTCGGCCGATGCGGGCGCCGCGCGGTCGCGCGGCGCACCGCCGTACGCCCGGCTTGCGACATCAATCATACCGCGTGCCCGCCGCCGGTGCGTAACGCCCCCGCGGCCCGCGTATCATTGGGCGCCGCGTCAGCCGGCGCGCCCGGTTCGGGCACGCCTCAACCCCGCCGCGAGGAAGACACGCCATGGCATCCGACGCAACCGCCCCCCGCCGCCCGCGATCTCTACGCGAGCGCGCGGGATTGGGTGTCGGGCGGAGCAGCGGTGGCCTCCGCGCACGCGCCGGCGCGGTCCCGCCGCAGTGGCGGGCGTACGCCGCACTGGCCTTGGGCACGGTGTGCATCGGGTGGTCGGGGATCTTCGTGAAGCTGGCGGGGGTGCCGGGGCCAGCTTCGGCGTTCTACCGGCTGTTCTTCTCGGTGGTCGTGCTCTTGCCTTGGTGGCTGCGGGCCCGGCCGGGGAGGCTGAGCCGGCGGGCCTTCGGCCTTGCCGCGGCCGGCGGCGTGTTCTTCGCGCTGGACCTGGCGTTGTGGAACGCGGCGGTGCTGCTGACGTCGGCGGGGCGGGCGACGCTTCTGGCCAACGTCGCCCCGCTCTGGGTGGGGCTGGGATCGGTGGTGTTGCTCGGCGAGCGGCTCCGGCTGGGCTTCTGGGCCGGCATGGCCGTGGCGCTGGCGGGCGTGGCGGTCATCGTCGGGGCGGGGGGGCTCGGGGCGGCGACAGGCGTCGGGGATGGCCTCGCGCTCCTGGCCAGCGCGTTCTACGCGGCGTACATCCTGACGACGCGCCAGGTGCGGGTGCAGCTCGACACGTTGTCGTTCATGACGCTGGCGACGTTGGCCAGCCTGCCGGTCCTGGCGGGGCTGTCGGTGGCGACGGGCGCGCCGCTTGCGGGCTACGACGCGCGGGCGTGGCTGGCGCTCCTGGGGGTCGGGCTGATCTCGCAGCTCGTCGGCTGGCTGGCCATCAACTTCGCGCTGGGCCACCTGCGCTCGGCGGTGGTGGCGGTGACGCTCCTCGGCCAGCCGGTGTTGACGGCGATCTTCGCGGTGCCGGTGCTGGGCGAGCGGCTGGGGATGACGGACCTCGCGGGCGGCGCGCTGGTGCTCGGCGGCATCTACTGGGTGCATCGGACGCAGGAGCGGGCGGCGGCGGTCTTTTCCCCGACCGCCTCGGATTGAGGATGTCGGTGGCGGGGCGGGACGCGACGGCGGTCGGCGCCTCGGTCCGGAGCCCGCCCCCGGCGCCCCGCTTGACCCCCGTCGGACGGCTGTGCTACAAGAGCCGTCGTCCGGTGCGGCGGTGACCGCGCGGCCCCGCCCGCCGCCCGGCGGCGAGACACCTCCGCTGCCGCCGCCGACCACCCGTGCATCCGCCCGCGCCGCCAGGAGCCCATCGCATGAACAACGCCGCCTTCCAGACCCCGCCGCCGCGCAACGAGCCCGTCCTGGGCCACGCCCCCGGCGCGCCCGAGCGCGCCCAGCTGCAGGCCCGCCTGCGCGAGCTCCGCGCGCAGCCCGTCGACATCCCGCTCGTCATCGGCGGCCGCGAGGTGCGGACCGGCGTCACGCACGAGATCCGCGCGCCGCACGAGCGGTCGCTCGTGCTCGGCGTCTACCACGCCGCCGGCGCGGCCGAGGCCATGCAGGCCGTCGACGCCGCGCTCGAGGCACGCCCCGCATGGGGCCGGATGGCGTTCGAAGACCGTGCGGCCGTCTTCCTCAAGGCCGCCGACCTCCTGGCGGGCGGCTGGCGGGCCACGCTCAACGGCGCCACGATGCTCGGCCAGAGCAAGAACGCCTTCCAGGCCGAGATCGACAGCGCGTGCGAGCTCATCGACTTCCTGCGCTTCAACGTCCACTACGCGCGCCAGATCTACCACGACCAGCCCCTCAGCCCGCCCGGTGTCTGGAACCGCGTGCAGTACCGCCCGCTCGAGGGCTTCGTGTTCGCCGTCCCGCCGTTCAACTTCACGTCGATCGCCGGCAACCTCCCGACCGCCCCGGCGATCCTCGGCAACACCGTGGTCTGGAAGCCGGCGTCCACCGCCGTTTATTCCGCATGGCACATCCACCAGCTCCTCGCCGCCGCCGGCCTGCCGCCGGGCGTCATCAACTTCGTGCCCGGCAGCGGCGCCGATGTCGGCGACCCGGTGCTCGCGTCGCCCCATCTGGCCGGGCTGCACTTCACCGGCAGCGCCGCCACCTTCAACCACATGTGGCGCACCATCGGGGCCAACATCGACCGTTACCGCACCTACCCCCGCATCGTCGGCGAGACCGGGGGCAAGGACTTCGTCGTCGCCCACGCGTCGGCCGACGTCCCCGCGCTGGCCACGGCGCTCGTCCGCGGCGCGTTCGAGTACCAGGGCCAGAAGTGCTCCGCCGCGTCGCGCGCCTACATCCCCGACAGCCTGTGGCCCGCCGTCAAGGCCGCCATGCTCGACCAGCTTGCGAGCGTGCGCATGGGGTCGGTCGAGGACTTCGGCAACTTCGTCAACGCCGTCATCGACGCGAAAGCCTACGGCTCGATCACCGGCTACATCGAGGATGCGCGGCGGTCCGGCGTGGCCGAGATCCTCGCCGGCGGCACGTACGCCGACGCCGAAGGCTACTTCATCGCCCCCACGGTGATCCAGGCCTCCGACCCCGGCTACCGCACGATGTGCGAGGAGATCTTCGGCCCCGTGCTCACGGTCCACGTCTACCCCGAGGCGCGGTTCGCCGAGACGCTCGAGGTGGTCGACGCCACCTCGCCCTATGCCCTGACCGGGGCGATCTTCGCCCAGGACCGGCGGGCGGTCGTGCAGGCCGCCGACGCGCTCGAGGGCGCCGCTGGCAACTTCTACGTCAACGACAAGCCCACCGGCGCCGTCGTCGGCCAGCAGCCCTTCGGCGGCGCCCGCGCCAGCGGCACCAACGACAAGGCCGGCTCGTACCTCAACCTCGTGCGCTGGGTCTCGGCCCGGGCCATCAAGGAGACGTTCGACCCGCCGCGCGACCACCGCTACCCGTTCCTCTTGCCCGACCGCTGACGGGTGCGGGCCGGGTGGGGCGATGCCCTCACCCCCCCGGCATCGGCGACTCCGACCGCGGCGCCGACAGCTCGTCGGGCCGATCGACCGCGTGCCCGCCCTCCATCGCCACGAGCTGCCGGGCCAGGGCCTCGATGGCGACCCGCTGCTTGCGGTACAGGTCCGACTCGCTCATCGCCATCCGCTGGGCGATGTCGCGCACCTTCAGGCCGCGGACGAACTTGAGCTCGAGGATGTTGTAGACCATCCACTGGCTGGCCGACAGGCTGCGCTCGCCGTCCGGCTTGAGCCGGTCGAGCGCCTGGTCGAGGACGTCGCGCATCGCCTTGGCGGTGTTGTAGTCGTGGCGCGCCAGCGCCTCGCGCACGACGTTGAGCCCGAGGAGCGGGCTGTCGGTGAGCTTCGGGCCGCCCCAATAGTGGGCCAGCGCGTCGCGCACCCAGTGCGCGAAGTCCGGCGAACGCGCCGGGTTCGGCGCCTCGATGGCGGCCTGCGCGCCGCCGCCGAACTCCAGGCTGCCGCGCAGGCGCTGGATGTCGGCCAGCTCGGGCTCGAGGTCGCGCAGCGCGCCGATCACGCGCTGCTGGACCACCCGATCCTCGAGCGCCTGCTCGGCGCTGGCGATCAGCGACGCGAAGACCGCCGTCTCGTCGTCGGTCAGCGGCCGGGGCGGCGCCTCGAGCGCCACGAGGCCCAGCACGCTGCCGCCGGCCGCCGGCCGCAACGGGTGCACCCACCAGCCGCCGACGGTGACGAACGTGGCGTCGTGCGTCAGCGAGCCGAGCGTGGCCGCGTCCATCGACGCGATGAGGGCGAGGCTGGCCGCGCGGTCGCCGGCGTACACGTCGACCTGGGGCTGGCCGTCCCGCAGCGCCACCACGCAGCCCGTCGTCACCCGCAGGCGATCGCACATCGCCGCCAGGATGTTCTCGAGGAGCTGGGCCATGTCCGCGCTGGTGAGCAGCCGTTCGTCGAGGCGCCGGAGCCAGTTGGCGTCGCGCCCCTCGTGGCCGTAGACCAGGGCGTCGATCATCGGCTTCGACAGGCGGACGCCGATCTGGAAGACCACGATGCCGAACACCATCGCCAGGATGAGGACGACGTCGCGGGGCAGCCCGAGGCTGTCGTTGAGCCGCACCGGCACGAGCAGCGTCATGGCGATGACGAACATCCCGAGCGTCGGCGCCTGGATGAGGTACTTGACGAGCTCGCGCTTGACCGCGCGCTCCGGGGTCAGCACGCCGTGGTAGGCCACGCTGTAGGCGACGAACACCAGCATGGTGGCGATGGCGAAGTTGCCCAGCGCGCTGATCGTCCGGAAGACCGTCGGGTGCCCCGCCAGGGGCCCCATGCCGGCGATGAGCCACGGATAGGCCGACAGCGGGGCGATGGCGCTGACGAGCAGGTAGGTCATGCGGCGGTGCGAGCGGCGGGTCAGCGTCCGGGCGCGCGCCCGCCAGATGTTGCGGGTGCCGGCGGCGACCACGGCGAGGTACGCCACCATGAACGCCCCGTACCATCGCCCCGGCGTCAGGCGCACCGACCCGACGTCGCCGGTGACGCCTTCGACGATCGACGGGGTCGCCAGCGCGGCCGTCAGCACGCCGAGCCCGGCCACGTAGGCGCCGATCACCGCCCACGCCCGGCGGCGCGACGCGTCGCCCGTGGTCTCGAGCAGCGTGTGGCTGAAGTGCAGGTACGCCGGCGCGACGAACGCGATGCCGAGCCACTGGAACCGCAGCCAGAACCCGGCCGCCGGGTGCGATGCGTCGAGGCGCGCCGTCGACAGGAACACGTCGCCGACGTAGACCAGCGTCACGAACGCCAGGAGCGCCACGAATGCGCGCGCGACCGGGCTGCGGAAGTTGTGCACCGACAGGTAGGCCAGCAGGCTGAACGCGATCAGCACCGTCGCGCTGGCGAAGATGATGTCCAGGCGCCGCAGCCCCTCGAGCACGGCTTCCTGCATTCCACGTCTCCTTCTGCGGGCCCATCGCGCGGCCCGGCGTCGTCCCGCGCCTGGCCGGTCCCGCCGTCGGGGTCAGGCCGTCGGGCTCACGCCGTCAGCCATGAGGCGACATAATACAGCACAGGCGCAGCGAAGGCGATGCTGTCGACCCGGTCGAGGATGCCGCCGTGGCCGGGGATCCACCCGCCCGAGTCCTTGGCACCGACCTGGCGCTTGAGGAACGACTCGGCCAGGTCGCCGGCGGGGCCCACCACACCGACCACGAGGCCGACGCCGGCCGTGGCCAGGGGGGAGACGCCGGCCAGCGGCGCGAGGCCGCCGCCCACGGCGCCCGCCAGCGCCGGGGCCGCCCAGCCGATGCCCACGCTCGCCGCCAGGCCGGCGAGCCCGCCCTCGACCGTCTTGCGCGGGCTGAGCGACGGGAAGAACGGCCGGCGGCCGAACGCCCGGCCGCCGAGATAGGCGGCCGAGTCGTTGCCCCACACGAGGGCGAGCGCAAGCGCGCTCCAGGCCAGCCCATGCCCATCCGGCAAGCCGCGCAGCGCGATCAGGTGCCCGAGCAGGCCGCCGAGGTATACGGGTGCGGCGAGCGTCACGGCCCAGTCGTCGAGCGCGCGCCTGTCCGCCGGCCGGGCGATCTGGGCCACGAACGCGGCGATGACGCCGAGCGCCAGGACCGCGCCCGGCCAAGGCATGGGCGCGCCGTGCGCATCGCTGCCGGCGGCGATGGCCAGCGCCATGGCGGGGGCCATCGCCGCGCCGACCGCCAGCGTGGGCCACCGGCCGCCCGCCCGCGCCAGGTGATAGAGCTCGAGCGTGCCGACGGCCGCGATCGCGGCGACGAGGCCGGCCCACGCCCATCCGCCGCGGGCGAGCGCGGCGACGAACACGGCCACGTAGACGGCGGCGCTCAGCGTGCGGGTGCGCATCGGCCGCCGACGTCAGCGCGACCGCCGGTCGGGCCGGCGGTCACCCGTACGAGGCATCGCGCAGCGAGGGATCGGCCGGCCGGCCGGCCGATCCGCCGCCCTCCGCCGGCGGCAGCACGCCGAACCGTCGCTCGCGCACGGCGTAGCTGCGCAGCGCCGCGACGAGGTCGGCACGGTCGAAGTCCGGCCACAACGTTTCGGTGCAGTAGAACTCGGCGTACGCCGCCTGCCAGAGCAGGAAGTTGCTGAGCCGCATCTCGCCGCTGGTGCGGATGACGAGGTCGGGGTCCGGCAGGCCGGCGGTCTGGAGGTGGCGTTCGATGCACGCCTCGTCGATCTCGCTGGCGGGGGTCTGGGCCAACACGATGTCGCGCACCGCGCGCACGATCTCGGCGCGGGCGCCGTAGTTGAACGCCACGCTCAGCGTGAGGCGGCGATTCGCGGCGGTGCGCTGGATGGCGGACGCGATGGCGTGCTGGAGGTGCTTCGGGACTTGGTCCAGCCAGCCGACATGGCGGATGCGTACGCCGTTGGCGTCGAGCTCGTCGAGCTGGCGTTGGATGACCTCCTCGAGGAGGAACATCAGCCCGCGGACCTCGTGCACCGGCCGCTTCCAGTTCTCGGTCGAGAACGCGTAGATCGTCAGGTAGGGGATGCCGATCTCGATGCAGGACTCGATCAGGCGCCGCAGCGACTTGGTGCCCGCCCGGTGCCCCGCCAGGCGCGGCAGGCCACGCGCCTTGGCCCAGCGGCCGTTGCCGTCCATGATGACGGCCACGTGCCGGGGCAGGTGGGCCAGGTCGACCGGTGACGCTTGGGGCGAGGGCTCGGGCATGGTTCGGCGCAGGCTCACACTTCGCGGATCTCGGCTGCCTTGCGGTCCCCGTGATCCTCGGCGATCTTGATGTGCTTGTCCGTCATGGCCTGGATGCGGTCCTTGACGCGATGGACCTCGTCCTCCGGAAGGTCGAGGGCGTCGAGGTGGTGCAGCACGTCGCGTCGGACGTTCCGCACGGCCACCCGCGCCTCTTCGACGCGCTTGGCGGCGAGCTTGATCAGCTCGTCTCGCCGTTGCTGGGTCAACGGGGGAATGGTCAGGCGGATCACCTGGCCGTCGTTGGACGGTGTCAGGCCGAGGTTGCTCGACAGGATCGCCTTCTCGATCTTGGGCAGCGCGCCGGGGTCCCACGGCCGGATGGTGAGCAGCCGCGGCTCGGGCACGGCCAGGGTCGCCATCTGCGCCAAGGGGGTCGGTGTGCCGTAGTACTCCACCTGCAGGCGGTCGAGCAAGGCCGTCGACGCGCGGCCGGTGCGGAAGGCGGACAGGTCGTGGTCGAGCGCGTCGACGGCCCCGTGCATGCGGTGCTCGGCGTCTTGGATGAGTTCCTCGGTCATGGGATCGCCTCTCTGATCTCGGTGCGGTCGAGCCGCGGGCCAGGGGCAGGGGGCGTCGTCCGCCCCGCGCCGGCGTCGACGGTCGTCCCGACCGGCTCCCCCCGCAGGGCGGCGACGATGCTGCCCTCGGCCCAGAAGTCCAGCACGACGATCGGCATGTCGTTCTCCTGGCACAGCGTGAGCGCGGTCAGGTCCATCACGCGCAGGCCCAGCTCGAGCACGCGCTGATAGGTGATGTGGGCGAAGCGCTGCGCGGTCGCATCCTTCTTCGGGTCTGCGCTGTACACCCCGTCGACCTTGGTCGCCTTGATCAGGACGTCGGCGTTGAGCTCCATCGCCCGCAGCGCGGCCGCGGTGTCGGTGGTGAAGAACGGGTTGCCGGTGCCGGCGGCCAGGACGACCACGTATCCCTTGCCCATCTGGTGCATCGCCCGGCGGCGGATGTACGGCTCGGCGATCGCGGCCATCTCGATCGCGGTGTGGACGCGTACGGCGACGTCCTGGCCCTCCAGGGCGTCTTGGAGCGCCAGGGCGTTCATGACCGTGGCCAGCATGCCCATCTGATCGGCCGTGGCGCGGTCCATGCGGCTCGCCCCCGCGCCGCGCCACAGGTTGCCGGCGCCGATGACCACGGCGACCTCGCAGCCCAGCGCTCGGACTTCGCGGATGCGCTCGGCGATGCGCTGCGCGGCGCCGGGATCGATGCCGTAGCCGGCGTCACCGGCCAGCGCCTCGCCGGACAGCTTGAGCAAGACACGGCGGTAGCGCAGCTCGGGTTCCAACGCCAGGGCTGACGGGTCCAGGTTACACCTACTCGCCGATCGCGAAGCGTGCGAAACGGCGCACCACGATGTTCTCGCCCATCTCGGCGATGGCGTGCTGGATCATGCTGCCCACCGTGATGTCGTTGTCGCGAATGAACGGCTGGCGGAGCAGCACCGCCTCGTCGAGCCACTTGTTGAGCCGGCCCTCGATCATCTTCTCGACGATCTGCGGCGGCTTGTTCTCCTCGGCGAGCTGGGCCGCCAGCGTCGCGCGCTCGCGGGCGACGACGTCCTCGGGGACGTCGGCATCCGACACCCATTCGGGGCTGGCGGCCGCGATCTGCATGGCGAGGTGCTGGGCGAGGTCGCGGAAGCCGGGCGTGCGCGCCACGAAGTCGGTCTCGCAGTTGAGCTCGAGCAGCACCCCGATGCGACCGGGATCGCCGTGGATGTACGACACGATCCGGCCGTCGGATGCGGTGCGCGCCGCCTTCTTGGCCGCCTTGGCCAGGCCCCGCTCGCGGAGCAGCTGGATGGCGGCGTCGGCGTCGCCGTCGGTCTCTTCGAGCGCCTTCTTGACCTCGAGGATGCCCGCGCCCGTGCGCTGCCTGAGATCGCGGATCTGGTCGGTCGTGATAGCCATGTGGGGCAATGCCTCTCGCTGTGCTCTGTGGTTGGGTGCGGTGCGCGGCGGCGCGCGCCGCCGCCGATGCGGGGTGGAGCCATGCGACCGACCGGTCCCCTGCGGGCCCGGCGGTCGCCCGCGCGATCAGTCCTCGTCCGGGTCGAACACGCGCTGGCTGGTGTCGACGGCGACCTCGTCGCCCGTGCGCATCATGTCGACCATCGTGCTCTCGCGCTGCGTCAAGCCTTCCTCGATGGCGGCCGACACCTTGTCGATGATCAGCTTCAGGGCGCGGATCGCGTCGTCGTTCGAGGGGATCACGTACTGCACCGGGTCGGGGTTGCAGTTGGTGTCGACGATCGCCACCACCGGGATGCCGAGCGAGTTGGCCTCCTTGACCGCGATGTCCTCGCGCAGCGTATCGATGATGAAGATCATGTCCGGCAGGCCGGTCATGTGCTTGATGCCGCCGAGCCGCCGGTTGAGCTTCTCGATCTCGCGGTCGAGGAGCAGCCCCTCGCGCTTCGGCAGCAGCGCGAACTCGCCGCGCTCCCGGCGCCCCTCGAGGTCGAGGAGGTAGTTGGTGCGCTGCCGCATGGTGGTCCAGTTGGTCAGCATGCCTCCCAGCCAGCGGTGGGTCACGTACGGCATGTTGACGCGCTCGGCGGCCATCCGCAGGTTGTCGGCGCCCTGCTTCTTGGTGCCGACGTAGAGCACCGTGCCGCCCTTGGCCACGGTGTCGCGGACGGTGTCGCACGCCCGGTTGAGCGCGCGCGCGGTCTGCGCCAGGTCGATGATGTGGATGCCGTTGCGCTCGGTGAAGATGTACGGCCGCATCTTGGGGTTCCAGCGGCGCGTGTAATGCCCGAAGTGAACGCCGGCTTCGAGCAGCTCCTTCATGGTTGCGATGCTCACGCGGTCTTCCTCTCGTTTTGAGCGTCGGCCCCCCGACCGGCGCGGTGCGCCGGCACGATGGATTGGGGGGCGTGCGAGTTGATGGTGGCGTTGCGATAGCCAAACAAACAGTATACCCGATTGCCGGCCGTGGTCCAACCGAGCGCATCCGGGCCCCCGGCGCACCGCGCCGCGCTGCGGCTCGGCTTGGCGCCCGCCGCCGGCGGGTGGTATCGTCTCGGGCGAGATGAGCGCCCAGCACCGCCCCTGGCGGCAGAGCTACGAGGCCGGCGTCCCGGGCGACGTCGAGGTGCCCGACCGATCGTTCGACGCCCTCTTCGCGGAGGCCGCGGCCGCGGCGCCGAGCCAGCCCGCCCTGTCGTTCGTCAACCGCGTGTTCTCGTATGCCGAGCTCGACAGCCTGATCGCGCGTGTGGCGGCCGCGCTCCAGCGCGACGGGATCGGGCCGGGCGAACGCGTGTGGATCGACCTTCCGCCGTGTGCTCACTGGTGGATGGCCGTGCTCGGGACCCTGCGTGCGGGCGGCGTGCCGGTGCTGGCGCCGGAACCCGGCGCGCCGAGCCCGGCCGGAGTCGCCGGCGTGCTCGGCCCGCTGAGGGCATCCATCGTCGCCCGCGGCCGCGCCCCCGGCGTCGCTGCGGCCGAGGGCGTGGTCGTCGCGGTGGACCCCGGGAGCGTGCTTCCGCGCAGCCTCCGGGTGGCCCGTGCCGTCGGGCGCCGCTTCGGATGGGTGGCCCCCGATCGATCGGACGGTCAAGCCGGAGGCGTGGCATGGGATGTCTGGCTCGGCCGCGGCAGCGAGCCGCGCCCGGCGACGCGGCCGACGACGTCCCCCGCGCTGTGCCTGACCGCCGGGGCGCCTCGCCCCGTGCCCGCCGTCACGTTCACCCACCGCCATCTCGTGGCCGGCGCGACCCAGCTGCGGGCCTGGCTTCCCGATGCCGTCCCGGCTGCCGACACGTGGCTGGTTCTCGCCCCGCTGGCCGGCGGTCTGGGCGCCGTGGCGGCGCTCGGCGCGGCCGCGCTGCTCCAGGCCCGGGTGGTCGTCGTGCCGCGGGCCACGTTCGAGAACGTGCGTGACGTCGTGCGCTATCTGCGGCCGGCATATGTCGTCTCCACCGGCGACACCGTTGCCGCGCTGACCCAGGACCCTCGCCTTGCCCAGAGCGACATGCGCGGGGTGCGGGTCTGGCTGACCGGCGACCCGCTGGATCCCGAGGTGGCTTCGGCGTTCCACGATGCCACCGGCCTCGCGCCGTGCACCGGCCTCGGTGGGCCCGAGGTCGCCGGCCTCGTGCTCTGCCATCCGGCCAACGCGCCCGTCCGTCAGGGATGCCTGGGGCTGCCGCTGCCGTCGGTGGACATCCGGATCTGCGGCGGTCGAGCGCCCACGCCGGCGGCCGGGCCCGGCGCAGCCCGTGCTGACGCCGCGGGCGGCGGCTCGGGGCGCCTGGAGGTCGCCGGACCCAACGTCGCCGCCGACGGTTGGCTGCCGATGGGCGCCGACGTCGCCGTCGACGCGGACGGCTTCGTCTGCCTGGCGTCGGTCTGACGGCACGCGTGGCGCACCGCCGCCGGCGGGCGCCGGCTCGAGGGGCCGTCGGCCCCGCTGCGGTCGACGTGATCGTAACGCCACGGACGCCGTCGCCGTTGCACATCGGCGACCGGAGGGCGGCGAGACGGCGCCGGTTTGCGCGGATTCGCGCGTCCTGGCGATCGCTGCTATCATCCGGCCGGCTGGCACGAGCCGGTGTGCCTGCCAGGTGCGACCCGCTGGGCGTGACGATGCGTGCCCGGCGGGCCGACGGGTCTGTCCCTGCCCATCCAACCCATGTTCTGCTTGACCGCTTTCATGTACACAGGAGGGGACAACTCCATGAACTGGACTGTACGCACCGCAGTGGCGACCGCCGCGGCGGCCTTCGCCATCGGCGTGGTGTCGGGCACGTCGTGGGCGTCGGCGCCCGTGGACAAGGTCGATCCCGGCCCCGTCGCCCCGCCCGAGGCGAGCACGTTCGACAACGTGATCGACGCGGCGGAGATGGAAGCCGTGGTCGACATCAACGAGCGCATCGAAGCGCACCTGTACATCGATGCCGACGGGCTGGTGCAGCTCGACTCCGCCGTCACGGCGGCCCAGCTCGGCGTCACCGACGAGTTCCTGACCCACTACCGGGCGGCCCTGGCGGAGTCCAACAAGCTGATCGAGCGCGGCGAGATCACGGTGGACGCCGACATGCGGGTGACGCCGACCGAGCACTACCTCAAGGCCACGCGGCCGGCCCAGCCGATGCCGGGCGGACCGACGCTCGACGGGGTGGACGCCGTGGAGCTCGAGGCCGCGCCGGACACGGCCGTGCCTGACTGGAGCGTCTGGAACTACAACACCGGCGCGATGTACTACAACTCGTACAACACCTACAACACCTACCGCTACAACTACTACGGGTTGTGCAACAGCATGGCGGCGTACCTGCGGTGCTCGTCGTGCGCCCCGTCGCTGCAGTACTTCTACACGTACAACAGCTCGTACAACTCGTCGTACTGCTACTCGAACTCCGGCCTGTACTACTACCTGCCGTACAACACCAACCGATCCGGCTGTGGCCAGTCGTACAATCCGTGCTACGGCAGCCTGGGGTACAAGCCGGCCTACTACTGGGGCCAGACCCGGACCTACAACTACAGCTGCCGGTGCTACCAGCAGCAGTGGCAGTGGAACGGCTACTGGTGCCGCTACTAGGCACGTGACGGTCAGGCCCGCGCCTGTCGCGGGCCGCCGACGAGGGGTGTGCGCGGGCAGCGCCCACACCCCGGGGATCGCGAACATCGTGAGGGCCGCCGCGCGCCGGACGCGCGGCGGCCCTCGCGCGTTTGGCCCGCTCGAGGCCGGTGCGCTCCGAGGCATCGACCCGCTGCCGCCATGCGCCGGCCACCGACGGCGCGGCATCCGACGTAACGCCGACCCGTCCGCACGCGTTTCGTTGTTGCGAGACCGCCGGACGCCTTGCCCTGCCCCGTCCTGCGGTCTGCCAATCGTCTCATCGCGGCGCCGGCGAGGCGCGCGGTGTCTTGCGCAAGGAGTTTTGAGAGATGCGATGGCTGCGGGAACGGGTCATGCCCGCGCGGCGGGGCAGGCTGGCCGGTGGTGGCGGCGTGACGGCGGCGTTGGCCGTGGGGATGGCGTTCGCGGGCGGCATTGGGGCGGCGCTGTCGCCCGGCTCGGCGCGCCTGGCTGCGGCCGAGGACGAGGTTCCGGTGAGCGCGACCCCGAGCTGCCCCGGCGGTGGCGCCGGCATGCCGGTGGATGCGCCGTGCACGGCCCTCAAGGTGCACGGCAACACGTATGTCGACAACAACCGCAACGGGCGTTACGACCCCAACACCGGCGACACCCGTCTGTCGGGGGTGGTGGTCAAGCTTCTCGACCCGGCCACCGGCGGCGTGATCGGGCAGGCGGTGACCAACGCCGACGGTTACTACAGCTTCCCGCTCCTGCCGGTCGGTCCCAACTACGGCGTGCAGGTCGAGTGCCCGGGCGGATGCCAGCCGACCACGCCGGTGTATCGTGAGTTCGAGCTGCGCGACTTCTCGACGTACTGGTGCTGCTCGGCCCGGGCCGACTTCGGGTGCTATCAGAGCGGCTTCATCCCCGGGAACCCCCCTCCGCCGCCGCCAGGGCCGCCCGGCCTCCCGCCGGGCAAGCCGCCGTGCTGCGACATCCCGAGCGGCCAGCAGACGCACATCCCGATCCTCAACTACCAGGCCAACGACAACACGTGCTCGACGATCATCGAGGTCCAGAACGTCGGCGCGTGGGACTCCAAGGCGCTCTTGGTCGTGTGGGGCGCCCCCGGCGCGTGCCCGCCGCAGTGCACCGGGCCGCTCAAGGTCGAGTGCTCGGGGCTGCTGCGGCCGGGGAGCGCCTGGCACTTCATCGACGCGCAGCTGCCGTCGCGCGCCAAGAGCGGCATGGTGTTCAGCGCCCCGGCGATCAACACGCCCGGTTCGGGCGACGTCTTCGCCGACCTGCTGTGCGAACGCCTGTTCCACGATGTCGTCGGCGACTGCAACGAGTACCGGCGCTTCAAGAAGGCCTACAACGAGCACGGCGTGTGGCAGGTGGGCTCCGGATATGGCTTCGACTTCGGCGCCTATCCGGGCGCGTCGCTGGCCGTCGAGGTCGTGCGCAAGTGCCCGGGCGACACCAACCCGCTGGTCAACGTGACGTCGAGCTACATCGGGCTCGCCGACGAGATGCTCGGGGTGTATGACCCGGCCTACGGGGGCTACGCGTTCTACGCCCCGTTGGTCTATGCCGAGAAGGGCGGGTTCAACAGCTGGCTGTATGTCCAGAACGGCGGGCTCGAGTGCAGCTCGATCGAGATCTGGTTCCAGGCGCAGAGCGACTGCCTGCGGCCGAAGATCTGCGACATCCTCACGCTGGCCCCCGGCGAGACGTTCCAGTTCGACGCCTCGACGTGCGTCGGGCCGGATTGGGTCGGCAGCGCCACGCTGCGCGGCAGCGAGCCGCTGTCGGTCGCGGTCGACCTCATCGGCCACGACGTGCTCATGACCTATCACGGCAGCCCGGCCGAGCTCAAGTACGCCTTCGACGGCCCACCGGCCTTCACCACGGGCAGCCAGGTGGCCTACGGGCCGCTCCTGTACTCCGAGTACCAGGGCTGGGACTCGATGGTCCAGGTCCAGAACCTGTCGACGGTGACCAACGCCCGGGTCAAAGTCTACTTTCTCGATCGCTCGGGCGACGTCATCACCACGTTGACCGATTGGATCTGCCCGGGCGGCAGCCAGGGCTTCTACCTGCCGGTCGTCGCCGATCTCCCCGGCAACTGGGTGGGCCACGTGCGCGTTGAGAGCCAGGAGTGGTTCACGCCCGGCCAGCCGGCGGTCCCCGGGCCCAACATCACCGCGGTCGCGCACCTCGTCAAGTACGCCGACGTCACCCGTGGGCAGCCGCTCGAAGCCATGGCCTACGCCCTGTTCTCCGAGCAGCGCGCCTACGACTGGCAGATCGGCTCCGGCTGGGGCGGACTGTACTCCGGGGTCGGGCGGATCGGCATCCCAAGCTTCATGAAGGACGTCGACCGCACCGGGCTCACCAGCGAGGTGGCCATCGCCAACCTCGTCGCCAAGCCCGGCTTCACGGACTTCGTGATCTACATCTACGACCAGAACGGGCTGGTGACCAGCATGTGCGAGAAGCTCCACGATCGGCAGGTGGAGTACCTCGATGCCGGCAACAACATGGCGTTCCTGCCGAGCGGGTTCAAGGGGAGCGCCGTGATCAGCGCGGTCTACTGGTCGCACGAGGTGTTCGACCCCGGCGGTGGGTTCTTGCGCAACCTCGTCGGCCTGGCCGCCGTCAAGGTCGAGCGCTCGGGCGGGTTGCTCGGCACCGAGGTGCCGGGCGACGAGAGCGCCGCCAACCAGGGCGTGCCGATCATCGGGCCGTTCGGCTTCAGCGGTCCGCCGGCGCGCTGCCCGGGCGTCCCGAGCCATGTCCCGTGCTGCGAGCCGCCGCCTGGCCCGGGTCGCCCGTGGCCGCGGCCGACAGACCTCCCGGCGACCGCGATGCCCACGCCGACGCTCGGCGTGCCCACGCCGCCAGGGCCGCCGATCCCGTAGCGGGTGGCTCGCGATCTTCGGGCGCATGCCCGGCCGGCCCACCGCGGCGACGCGGCGGGCCGGCCGGGATCCAGCCGCGGCGTCGCCGCGGGGGCGGCTGGTTATGCAATCTTAATGCGACCGACCGTATCCACCCGAAAAGCACGGACGTCCCTGAAGTATGACCCTAGGCCGGCCGTTGGTTCGGTGCGGTGTCGGCCACGGGGTGTGGGGAGTTCGTCGACCGAGTGCCTGCCGCTTTCGTCGGTGGCCCGGCAGGCGCCCCTCACGCGGCGCACCCGCTGCCGCCATGTTTCGGGATCGTCGTTCCGGTGTTTCCGGCGATCGTTTGGCAGCTTGTTGGGATTTGGCGGATGCGTTGGAGCTAGATGCATTTGAGATGCCGGATTGGGGCGGATCCCACGCTGGTCCACCGCAGATTGCCCGGGACTCCCGGTCGACGCCACGACACCGCCGCCACGCCTGCGCCGCCCTTCGCCGGTCGCCGCGCATGGTGGGTGGAGATGACCCGCGATGTCCACGCCGGCGTCGGCGCCGGCCGAACCCGCCAGCCCGTTGCCGGCTGCGCCAGGTCACCGCAAGAGGAGCGTGATCGATGATCGCCCGTAACCCCGACCCTGCCGGGCCGCGCCGGCTGCGCCGCTGGGCCGGCGCCGCCGCTTGGGTCGTGTGCGCGGCGTCGACGGCGGCCGGCCTGGCGACGGCGCGCGCCCCGTGGTCTCCGGCGGCGGCGCCCGCTGCGGCGCCGCTCGGGACGTGGTGGAGCGTGGCCAACGGCGACCGCGTCCAGGCGATCTTGCACGAGGGCCAATCGGTGTGGTCGGCCACCGAGGGCGGTGTCGTGCGCTGGGACGCAGGGAAGCCCGGGCCTCGGCAGTACCTCGCGCCGCAGGACGGGCTGCCCGACAACCGTGTGCGCGCGCTTGCGCGCGACCGCGCCGGCGTGCTGTGGGCGGGGACCGGCGGCGGGCTGGCGCGCTTCGACCCGTTGGCCGACCGGTGGGTCGCCGTGCTCCCACCGGCGGACCGCATCCCGTCGCCGTCGGTGACCGCGCTCGCCGCCGCCCCCGACGGGGGGCTGTGGGTCGGCTTCGAGACCCGCTGGGATGCCGCGGCGCTGCCCGATGCCGCAGCCGAGCCCGGAGCGTTCGTCGGCGGCGGCGTGGCCCGCTTCGACGGCGCGACCGGCCGGTGGGGCGCGGTGTATCGCGCCGAGCGCGGCGCCGCGGGCCGCTTCGCTCCCCTGCCGTCCGACACCGTCACGGCCCTTCTGGTCGACGACGCGGGCAGGCTATGGGTCGGCACGCGCCCGTTCATGGTCTGGGACCGTCTCGGCGATCCCGATCCGGCCACCGGCCGCGATTGGGGCTGGGTGACCACCGGCGGCGGGCTCGCGCTGCGCGAACCCTCCGCCGAGGATCGGTGGACCCAATGGCAGGCCGGCACCGCCCCATGCATTCCGAGCGTCGTCCACGCGCTGGCGGTCGACGCCGCCGGGCGTGTCTGGGCGGGCGGGGGCAACGGGCTGCACGTCTTCACCGCCGGCGCCGCGTCTCGGCCCTGTGTCGAGGGCGCCGGGCACGCGCAATACGCGCGGCGCCCCTCCGGTCGGGGCATGCCCGCCAACACCGTCCTGGCGGTGGACTTCGACCGCCAGGGCAACGTGTGGATGGGCCTGGCCAACGGCGTCGATGAAGGGCGCGGCCTCATGGTGCTCGACCATGCCGGCACGCTCGGCGACCCGCCGGGATCCCCGGCCGCGCGCGACGACACGTGGACCGCCGTCGCGCTGCCGGGCCCGGCCGACGCGACGGCGGTGGTGCCCTCGGCGCTCACGTTGACCGACGGCGGCGGCCTATGGGTCGGGACGCGCGGGGAGGCCGCGGGCGACGGATGGGGCCTTCTGTCGCGCACCCCGGAGGGTGTCTGGTCGACCCATGCCACCGCTGCCGCGGGGCTTCCGTCCAACCGCGTCTCGGTCGTCGCCCGGCACCCGGCGAGCGGCGAGCTGTGGTTCGGCACGGACGGCCGCGGCGTGGCGCGCTGGGACGGTCGGACATGGCAGGCGTGGCGCTTCACCGGGGAGCCGGGCGGCCTGCCCGGCGATCACGTCACGGCGATCGCCTTCGGCCACGACGGCCGCGTCTGGGCGGCGGCGCGCCCGAGCGTGTGGGGCGGCAAGGACTGGGCCGACGGCGGGGTTGCGGGCTGGGACGGCCAGGCGTGGCGCACGCCGGTCGGTGCGCCTTCGCGTTTCACGTCGGCGCAGGCGCTGGCCGTCGATCTCGACGGCCGGCTGTGGATCGGCACCGTCGACGAAGGCGCCGCGACGTACGACCCGGCCGGCGACCGTTGGGTGGCGCACGCGGCGCCGGCGGCCGGTCCCGGCTTCGGGGGGATGAACGTGTCGGGCATCGCCGTCGACCCGGTCACCGGGCACGTGTGGCTGGCCCACCAGGCGTATCCCGACTGGGTGTGCGACCCGGCGGGCAAGTGCGAACGCCCCTTCCGCGGCGGCGGCGTGTCGCGCTGGGATGGGCGGGGCTGGACGCGTTGGGCCAAGTCGACGGGGGCACCGCTCGCGGCCCACGGCGACGACGGCGAGATGACCAGCATCGCGTTCGACCGGGGCCGCGGCCGCGTGTGGGCCGGCGGCTGGGCCGGTCGCGGGAGCTTCCACTGGCTGACCGGTGTCGGCATCGACGGGACGCTCGACGGCTGCATGCGCCCGTGCGACGCCGGCGACTGGACGTCCGAGCGCTTCCCCGACGGCGGAGCCGTGCGGGCCCTCGCCGTCGACGCCGAGGGCCGGCTGTGGGCGGCGCTCCACCGCAACCACGCCGGATCGATTCCGCCGGCGGCCGGGATTCGCATCCTGGACGCCCAGGCCGGTTGGCGGACGGTTTCCGCAGCCGACGGCCTTCCCGCCGACGAGGTTGCCGCGTTGGCACCGGCCCCCGACGGCATGTGGGTCGGCCTGCTCGACCGTGGCGCCGCCGTGTGGCGGCCGTTCGAAGTCCGGGACCGCGCGTTCCTGCCGCGGCTCGGGCAGCAACTCACGAGGTGATGCTTGAACCCCACTGCGATGTTGGACACTTCGACGATCGGGCGCATCCGGCGACTGGCACGCGTGGCCGCGGTCGTGGCGCTGGCGTGGGCGGCGCTGGCCACCGGCGGCCCCTTGGCCGAGCGCCTCGGGGCCCGCTGGGTCAGCGCGGGCCCTGAGGCGGCAGGCGGGCCGCTCCCGGCTTCCGGCCGTTGGATGACGTATGCCAACGGGGATCGGATCCAGCGCATCGTGCGGGTCGGCGAGAGCGCGTGGGTGGCCACCGACGGCGGCGGTGTCGTGCGCTGGGACCTTCGCTCCGGGGGGTTCCGGCAGTACCTCGCGCCGCAGGACGGCCTGCGCTCCAATCGGGTCAACGACATCGAGGTCGCCGCGGACGGCACCGTGTGGGCGGCGACGAGCCTCGGCCTGTCCCGGCTCGTGCCCGGTGAGGACGCCTGGCACACCATCTCGCCCGAGGTGTCGCCGGGCATGCCGGCGCGGGTGGTGACCGCCGTCGAGCCTTCGGCGGACGGGTACCTGTGGGTGGGCTTCGCGCAGGAATGGGACCCCAACCTGTACAACGCCAAGGCGCGCACCAACGGCGCGTTCAAGGGGGGCGGCATCGCGCGCTTCCGCCCCGCCGACGGCACGTGGGACAAGGCGTTCCGGCCGGTTTTCGAGCGGACCGCCGACGGCGAGAAGTTCACGCACATCCCGTCGGAGAACGTGACCGAGCTCGAGCTGAGCTCGGCCGGCGTGCTGTATGTCGGCACCCGGCCGTACTTCGTGTGGGACCTCAACGCGTGCGGCGACAGCGAGTGCATCTCGGCGCCCGGCTACTGGGTGTGGACGGGCGGCGGCCTCGCGGGGTTCAACCCGGCCGACAGCAAGTGGATCTCGTGGCTCCCGACGGGCGGCGGGGCGTGCTTCTCGGACCACATCACCGACCTCGAGCCCGACGTCGACGGACGGATGTGGGTCGGCACGGCCGGGCGCGGCGTGTTGCTGATCCTGAAGTTCCAGAAGTCGTCGTGCAACAGCGGCACGCCGTACTACGTGCGCGGGCGCAAGATCGGCGACCAGATCAAGGGCCTGCGCGGGAACTGGATCGGGTCGATCGCCGTGGACACGGCCGGCCGGGTGTGGATCGGGCACGGCAACGGCTACGACACCGGCCAGGGCATCGCCGTCCTCACGCACAACAACACGTTCGGCGACTCGTCGGCGGCCGGCGACAATGGGTTCGCCTCCGACGACATCTGGGACTACGTCGACTTCGACGGCATCTCCGGCGACAGCGACGCCATGGTCACGGCCCTGGTCGTCAACGACGAGCTCAAGCTCATCGGCACGCGCGACCACCGCCACGGCGGCGGGTTCGGCATGCGCGGCTACCGCGAGGACGAAGCCGCGTGGATCCCCATGCGGACCGGCGACACGGGCCTGCCGAGCAATCAGATCGCCGGCATCGCGCACGACCCGACCAAGGGTGAGACGTGGGTGTCGTTCCGGGACCGCGGTGTCGCCCGGTTCGACGGGACGCGGTGGCAGAGCTGGCGGATGTTCGGCGAGGGCGCCAAGGTGGCGACCGTCACCCTCGACACCCGCGACGGCTTCGACCGGCTCAAGGTCAACGTGCCGGATCGGGCGGCGTTCGACCGGCTGTTCCCGGTGCTCCCGGCCTTCATCCGGATCGAGAACGACCCGACGTACTACCGGGTGACGGGCTACACGGCGGAGCGTGCGGGCATCGGACCGTTCTTAAACATCAGCCCGAAGCTCGTGCGGAGCGTGACCAAGGGCACGTCGGTGCATCAGATCTACCGCGGCCCGGCCAGCGACGCCTCGACGCAGATCGCCGTCGGCGCCGACGGCCGGGTGTGGGTGGGGGGCCGCGAGACGGTGTGGTCGTACGACACGTGCACGACCAAGAAGCGCCAGCTCGCGCAGTGCTACCTCGACGGCGGGCTCGGCCAATGGACGGGCTCCGACTGGGAGGTGTTCGACCTCGACAACAGCCAGCTGCCGGACCAGACGGTGCCGGCCGTGGCCATCGACCTCCAGGGGCGCATTTGGGCCGGCACCGGCGACGGCCGGTCGTCGGGCTACGGCATCGCGGTCTACGACGCGGCGGCCAAGACGTGGGTGCGCTACGACTACAGCGCGATGCCGACCGGCCAGAAGCTCGGCAGCAACGGCATCAGCGATTTCGGGGTCGACCCGCAGACCGGGCACGTGTGGGCCAGCCATCACCCGGTCGTGGTGTGGAAGGAGAACCTCAACGGCACCTTCACGCGCCTGTACACCGGCGGCGGCGTGTCGCGTTTCGACGGCACGGCGTGGAAGGCCTGGAGCAAGAAGACCGGCGCGACGTTCAAGGCCTTCGGCGAAGAAGGGGAGACCACGTCGGTGGCGGTGGACCGCGCGCGCGACCGGGTGTGGGTCGGGGCATGGGACGGCGACCCGAACTTCCACTGGCTGGACGGGTATGGCGTGCACGCGGTCGTCAACTGGTGCGCGCTGTCGGACTGCGCTCCCGGCGCCTGGGAGTCCAAGGTCTTCAGCGAGGACGGGCTGGTGTCGGACCTGGCGCTCGACCACGCCGGGCGGCTGTGGGCCGGCACGCACCGCAACGGCGCCGGCAAGGTTCCGCCCGTCGGCGGCATCAAGATCTTCGACGGAGCCGACTGGTTCGCGTACACGCCCGACAACGCGCCCTTGCCGAGCAACCAGATCACGGTCCTGACGCCCCGAGACACGGCCATGTGGGTGGGGACGCTCACCGACGGCATCGCGGTCTACGACGCCGTCCCGCCGATGACGTCCACGCCCGAGCCGACCGCGCTCCCGTCGTTCACACCCACGCCGGAGGGCGCCGAGACCGCGACGCCCACGCCGACCGACAGCGACGCGACGCCGACGACGACGACCGGCACGGCGGTCGCGACGTCGGCGACGCCAGGGGCGACGACGGCCGCGCCGCCGTCGCCGTCGGCGTCGCCCACCCCGACGGCGACGCGCTCCCCGGCGCCGGCCGAGGCGTGCGGCCTGGGGACGGCGCGGGTGTGCCGCGCCTTCGTGCCGTGGGCGCGCCAGACGTGCGCGCGGGGCCTGCGCTGCGGGCGCACGACCCCGACGGCGTTGCCGCCGCTGTTCACCGCGACCCCGCAGGGGGCGACCGCAGCGCCGACCGACGCCCCGTCGGCGACGTCGACGGCGACGGCGACGCCCCGCCCGCCAGGCCCGACCACGGCGACGGCGACCGAGCCGGCTGCGCCGTCGGCAACGCGCACCGTGCCTGGCGCGACGGCGACGCCCTCCCCGTCGCCCACCGACGGGGCCACGCAGACCCCGCGGCCGACGACGGCGCCGAGCGCCACGGCCACGGCGACCGAGCTGCCGATCAAGCAGTGGTCGGTGTTCAACCCTCAGGACATCAAGCTGCCGACGGTCGACTTCTTCGCGGTGCACGGCAGCGGCCCGAACGACGTGTACTTCGCGGGCACGAGCGGCGCCGTGCTGCACTGGGACGGGACGAAGATGACGTCGATCGCGGTGCCGGTGCAGGACACGCTGCGGACGGTCTTCATGCTGTCGGGCACACAGGGCTTCATGGCCGGCGACGGCGGCGCGGTCATCGAGCTGCGGTCGCGCCGGTGGGTCAAGGTCAGCACCGGGTCGTACACCGACAACTGGAAGGCGGTGGCGGCCGCCACGGGCCCGGAGGGGCTGACGGGCTGGCTCCTCGGCGACGACAAGGGGCATCGGCTGCTCTACGGCGGGGGGACGTTCGCGCCGCCCAAGGCCGCGGACCGCAACACGGCCCACAAGTACACGGCCATCAGCATGCTCGGCCCGACGCCGGTCTACGCGGTCCAGAACAACGGCAGCGGCTCACGGGTGTACACGTACGCCGGCGTGGACTGGTCGCCGGGGCCGGCGACGGGTGCGCTCTTCGACATCCACGTCCGGTCGAGCACGCAGGGCGTGGCGGTCGGGGCGCGCGGGAGCACGTGGGGCCTGGGCGCGGATGGCAAGTGGGCGGCGATGGCGTCCAGGCCGGCCACCGGCGGCGAGGACCTGAAGGCGGTGCAGATGCTCGCGCCGGACCTGATCTGGGCCGGCGGCGGGCGGACAGGCCTGTACCGCTTCAACGGGTCGAGCTGGGTCGCGTCGAGCGTCCAGGCGGGCAACCGCGGGATCAACGACCTCTGGATCGCCGCGGACGGCAGCGAGGGCTGGGCGGTGGGGGACAAGGGGTTGTTCTTGCGGTATCGGTGACGCGTCGCCGCTTCGCGCTTGCCGTCCGCCGGCGCCTCTGATAGCATCCGCGCATCCGACCCGCCGTCCGCCCCACCGCCGCGGAGGTTCTCGCCCATGCGCACCGGCCTGCACGCCAACGACAGCCGCGACCACGCCAAGATCCTCGACTACTACCGGCGCAGCGGCGCCAACGTGTTCAAGACCCTGGTCTACCAGGACGCCCTGCTGACGGCGCTCAAGCAGATGGACGTGACGATCATCGGGCGGCTGCACACCGATCGTCAGGCGCTCGGCGGGTCGGTGGCGCGCGACTTCACGCAACGCGTCCTCGACAGCGCCCGTCGTCACCCGGACGTCGACTACTGGGAGGGCTACAACGAGGCCTTCCACGTGGCATCCGAGATCGGCCGCTACGCCGAGTTCGAGATCGACCGGATGAAGGCCCTCGAGGCGATCGGCAAGAAGGCCGTCATCGGGTGCTTCTCGACCGGGACCCCGGAGATCACCGACGGCGGCGCCACGTGGCGCAAGTTCAAGCCGGCCCTCGACCACGCCCTGGCCAACGGACACGCGCTCGGGCTCCACGAGTACAGCGGCCCCTACATGCAGTACCTCGTGCGCACGCCCGACGGCAAGAACCAGTGGGATGCGCGGGCCAACCGCTTCACCGGCGTCGGCGCCGACCAGATCTGGGACCCGAGCCTCGACGGGTGGCTGACGCTGCGCTACCGGATGGTGTACCGTCTGTTCGCCGAGATGGGGCTGGCCGGCTTGCCGCTCTTCATCACCGAGGGCGGCATCGACGATGCCACGCCGCGCCCGGGGCCGGGCGGCAAGGGCTACAAGGCGTTCGCGCGCACCGAGTGGGCGCGGCTGCCCGGCATCGGCGACTACGCCGCCCAACGGCACTGGTACCAGTGGCACGTGTCGCACGACACGTTCGTCAAGGGCGTCGTCGACTTCGGCTGGGAGGGCACCGGCACCGGCTGGCCGGACTTCGACCTGGCCACCGATGCCGAGATGCTCGACCGGATCGTGGCGGCCGAGCAATCCCTGCCGCGACTTCACGGCCGTCCGGCCCGGCCGGGCGCGCCCGCGCCGTCGCCTTCGCCTTCGCCCGCGCCGCCGCCCGCGCCTGCACCCGGGCCATCGCCGTCGCCGGCGCCGGCCGCCGCAAGGGTGATCGGCCCGCTGCCGATGGTCGTCGTGCAGGCCGGCGGCCTGCTCGACGTCGCGCGGCACGTGTACCCCGACGTCGCCAGCGCGGCCGAGATCGAGCGCCTGGCGCGCGCCATCGCGGCGGCCAACGGGCTGGACTTCGAGGCCGTCAAGGGCGGCGGCGAGGGCGGCAGCCGGCCGCTGCTCCCACGGCACCTGGCCCTGCCGGGCCACCGGGTGGCGCGGACCTGAGCCGGAAGGGGCGCCGCCGTATGCCGTATGCCGCGAGGGCGATGCGAGCACCGATCGACTGGGTGCGAAGGACCGGGACGCGGGGGGCGCGATGCCCCCCCGGCCGCGGTGAAGCAGCGACGCCGCCGCGGAGGAACGGCCCGCGGCGGCGTCGTGCGTCGTAAGCCGATGGGCGACGCGGTCAGTCGAGCCCGATCACGACGAGCTCCGACTTGTGCGTCGCGGCGTCGTGCGACTCCACCCGGATCAGCTCGAAGCCCATCCACGACTCGAGGTGGCGCCCCAAAGCGGTCCGGCCGTCCTCGGCGTCGGACGCCGCCGCGACGGCGCGGAGCGCCTGCTGGCCCGGCATCTGCCGGCGGAGCAAGGCTCCCACCAGCGGCACCGGGATCGGCAGCCGCACGTTGACCCGTTCGACCTTGCCGTTGGCCTTGGTCTCGTGGACGAAGATCCGCAGCCACATGAAGAGCAGCCGCCGCAGCACCGTGCCGGCCGGTTGGCCGGTGATGGCGCGGACCTGCTGTGCCTGCACCACCAGCTCGGCCGGTGCCGTGGGCCAGCGCGTGATGGCCTCCGGTGCCGGACCCGACGTCGCGACCGGAGTTCCCGGCGGGTTGACCACGAGGGCCGTGCTCGGCCCGGGCGCGTGCGCCCGCGGCGCGGGGCTCACGGCCGCCGCCCTTCGAGCGCGCCGAGCAGGCGCTCGGCGTCGTCGGTCGAGATCTTGCCCTGCTCGAGCATGCGCAGCACGAGCATCCTTTCCTCGGTCGAGGCCTTCGCCTGGGGGGGCGCCTCGGGACCGCGCGCCCAACGGAAGGCTGCCGGCCGGGCCTCGCCTTCGGCGTCCGGCCGCGTGCGGAAGGCGACCTTGACCGTCTTGCGGCGCGCGGCTTCGTCGGCCTGGCGCTGCACGGTGCGCGTGGCGTGCTCGATGTGGCGCTGCGCGCGTTCGGCGGCGCGCTCGCCGGCCTGGCGGATGCGCTCGCTGATGCGCTCGGCCTCGTCGTCGGGGAGCCCGGCGGCGACGAGCACGTCCGGCAGGTTGTGCGACAGGTGGGCCAGCCGCTCGCTGAGCTGACCGGTCATGGTGCTGAGCTGGGCCTCCATCCGGCGGGCGAACTGCTCGGCCATCGTCCGGAACTCGTCGCCCATCTCCCCCCACGATCGGCCGTCGACCCACGGCTCGGCGGCGCCGGAGGCAAGCCTCACCTGGCCGCCCGCCTGCACGTGGAAGGCGTGGCGCCCGTCGCCCAGCACGATCCGGCTGGTGTTGCCGTCGCGCTCGACGGTGGCGCCTGCCAGGCGGACGCCGACATCGCCCGCGCCGCTCTCGACGACGAGCGTGGCGCCGAAGCCCGGCGGCACCCTGACGGTGACGTCGGCTCCGGCCTGGATGTCGAAGCGCCGGGCCGGCGCGTCGCCGGCCGCGGCGTCCGCCGGCCCGGGCTGGTCGCCGGCGTCGTCGCCGTCCGGCTGGATGTCTCCGTCGTCGCCCGCGAGGCCGAGGTTCTTCACGTCGAGCTCGAGCTCGACGTCGAGGTCGATGTCGTGCCCGGCGCCGGTCGTCCATCCCGGCGTCGGCGGCGGGGTGGGCGCCATCGGCGGCACGGGTGGGATCGGGGGGACCGCCTCGCCGTGGGCGGGCAGGCCCGTCAGGTCGACGAGCACGTCGGCGCCCGCCGCGACGCGCACGTCGCCGCCCACGTCGCCGACCCGGACGTCGGCGCCCACGCGCGACAGCGTGAGGTCGCCGGCGATCCGATCGACGTTGGCATCGCCGTAGACGTTGGCGACCGTCAGCGCGCCGGAGATCCCGCGGGCGGAGAGGTCGCCGAACACGGCATCGACGGCGGTGGCGCCGGTCCGGCGCAACCGGAGGTCGCCCGACACCTCTTTCAGCGTGACGCCGCCCTCCAGCCCGCCGATGCGGGCGTCGCCGCGGATGGCGCCGGCGCTCACCCGGCCGCCGCGCGGCACGTGGATGCGGCAGTCGCCGACGCACTGGATGCGCGCGCCGTCTGGCGTGGCCTCGAGAACGATGGGGACGTCGGCGTCGGACTCGACCAGGACCTCGGAGCGGTCCCAGCCCTTGATCCGGGCGTCGCCGGGCAGCTCGTCGAGCGTGACGTGAGGGGTGGCGGTGGTGGGGACGGATTGGCGTTGCATGGGTTGGATGTCTCCTCGGGGTTCATTCGGTCAGATGGAGGGCGCGCATCGCTTCGTTCATGTCGATCAGTCCGGCTTCGAGGTCCTCGAGGACCTGCCGGCGCTCGTCGGGCGTGATCACCGCCGCGCCGTCGCGGCCGCCCGGCTCGTGGCCGAGGGCCCGGATGATCTCGTGCAGCCGTGCGCGCACGGTCGGGTACGAGATCCCGAGCTCGGCTTCCATGCTCTTCAACTTGCCTTCGCACACCACGAACGTCTCGACGAAGGCCAGCTGCTCCGGGGTCAGCGCGGCGAACGGCCCGGCCGAGAAGCGCCCCTCGACCGCCGTGTCGCAGCGCGGGCAGATCAGACGCGCCACGTCGAGCCCGCCCGCGCAGGCCGGGCAGCGCGTGACGACGGGCGCGACCATCAGTGCCGCTGCCCCACGTGGCCCCACGCCATCCCGGCGGCCGCGCGGACCGCGCGGCGCCAGGGCGTGGGCAGGCCGCGCAGCGCGCCGAGTCGGGCAGCCTCCTCGAGGCGGTCGGCCTGGCGCTCGCGGGCCCAGTCGTACAGGTCCATCGGTGGGTACAACATCGGTCGGCCTCCTGGTTGGGGCGGGCCGGGCTTGAGGTGCCCGGTGCTTCGTGCGCCAGGATACACGATGAAGTTCGATTTGTCAATAGGAACTTTTGAAAACTCAATATCAACCTTTGAAAACTCAACGTCAGCGCTCCTGCGGCTGCGCGGTCTCCCCAGGCGCGCCGGACGCTCCGAGGCTGGCGGGGCCCGCCCACGGCCGTCGTGATCGGCGCCGGGGCCGCGCCGCGGCCCCGGCGCCCTGGGTCCATGGGCATGCGGTGGGCTACAATGGCCCCGATCGCAACCGCGCTTTCACCTTGGAGAGGTTAAGGGACCCAGATGACCGCAGCCACACTCAGCATCGGCGACCCGGCCCCGGACTTCGCGCTGCCGTCGGATGACGGGGGGACGGTGCGCCTGTCGGACTTCCGAGGCCGGCGGGTGATCGTCTTTTTCTATCCCAAGGACGACACGTCGGGGTGCACCCGGCAGGCGTGCGGGTTTCGCGATCGGCAGCCCGACATCGCGGCGCGCGGCGCGGTCGTGCTCGGCATCAGCCCGGACGGCGTGGCGTCGCACGCCCGGTTCAAGGCCAAGCACGGGCTGACGTTTCCGCTCCTGGTCGACGCGGACCACGCCGTGGCGACGGCCTACGGCGTGTGGGGGGAGAAGTCGATGTACGGGCGGACGTACATGGGGATCACGCGCAGCCACTTCGTCGTCGGGCCCGACGGCCGGCTGGAGGACGTGCGGGTGAAGATCGGCCCGGACGAGAGCGTCGCGGCGGCCGTCGCGGCGTTGGGGGCGACGGGGTGAGAGGTCCAGGTCTGGAGGTCGGCTTGGTCGAGAGCCCGAAGTCGCCGCTCCCACCGCCGGACCGGGTCCATCGGAGGACGACACAACATCAAGCTACACGGCCTCCGTTTGTGAGCACCGTGGTCTGGCAGCCGTCGCGGCTCTGTGCTCGGTCACGGTCGCAGCGGCGTCACACGGCGCGACGGGCGCGAACGTCGCCGTGGACCTGCCGTGCCCTGCCGCGCGCTTCTGGGGAAGGCTCCAGGGGATCGGGGCGCGCAGCGACCGGATGACAACCGACGCCGTCGACGGTCAGGCCCACCACCGCTTGACCGGCACGTGCGGCAGCGCCTCGACCCCGGCGCGGTCGAGCTTGAGCACGACCGCGTCGCTGCCGACGGTCGCGACGGCCGAGAGCGGGATGGCGACGTCGTGCTTCCCGAACAGGTGGCCGGCGCGCAGCACGATGTGCGTCACGTGCCCGCCTTGATCGACGATGAGCTCGCTCACCGAGCCGGCGTCGCCGTCCGTGGCCCGCACGGGCATCCCGCGGTGCACGGCCAACTCCCCGGCCGGCACGCGTTCGACGTACTCGGCCGCCGTCACCGTTTCGGGCGACACGTACGGCATCCAGTAGTAGTTCTCGATGGCGACATGCGGTTCGAGGTGCCGGACGAACCGCGTCTCGGTGAAGCGCGGCAGGGCGTCGAGCTCGGCCAGCGTGCAGTCGAGCGCGATCCCGTCGTCCCCGACGGCACGAACGCGGTCGATCGGCACGAGATGGTCGTCGCGATCGTCGCGCCGGTTGGCGACGACGACGTGCGTCGCCCGCTGGTCGATCGGGTTGAGGATCAGGCATGTCGATCGCCCGGCCTCGCCGTCGCGGCAGCGCACGCGCGCGTTCAGCGGAATGTCCATGGGTTCCCTCCCCCTCGTGCCGCCGGTCAGATACCCGTGCCGGCGCCGGTGTCGTCCCGCCATGCGTACGGCATGGCGGGTGTGTTCCAAGCCCATCCGAGCCGGCCGTCGCGCCCGATGGCGATCAACCCACCCTGCCCGGCCGTCCGGTCCGCGAGCCGTTGGATGGCGCGCTCACAAGCGACATGTGCCGGCGCGCCGCCGGCCATGTGCGCACACGCCGCGTAGGCGAGGCACACGCGCATGATCGACTCCCCGTGCCCGGTGCACGACACGGCGCCGGACGTATCGTCGGCATAGGCGCCCGCACCGACGATCGGCGAGTCGCCGACCCGCCCGGGCCACTTGTCCCGCGTGCCACCGGTAGAGGTGGCGGCCGCGACGTGCCCGTGGCGATCGATCGCCACGGCGCCCACGGTGTCGCCGACCGCGCCGGCCTGGTCGACCCCCGCTCGATCGCCGGGGGTCCTCGCGGTGCCGTTGCGCCGCTCGCGCCACTGGCGCAGGGCCTCCGGCGCGAGCAGGTCCGCGGCCGGCACCGTTAGCCCGTGCTCGCGGGCGAAGCGTTCGGCGCCCGGGCCGGCCAACATGGCGTGTGGGCTGTCGCTCAAGACCAGCCGGGCCAGGCTGATGGGGTTCTTGACGCGCTGGACCGCCGCCACCGCGCCGAACGTCAGGTTCCGCCCGTCCATCACGATGGCGTCGAGCTCGACCTCGCCGTCGGCGTTGAGGTAGCTGCCGACACCGGCATCGAACAGCGGGTCGTCCTCGAGCACACGCGTGGCCGCCTCGACCGCCGCCAGCGCCGAGCCGCCGGCGGCGAGCACCGCCCACCCTGCTTCGACGGCGACCACGGCCGCCGCGCGCTTGGCATCGCGGTGCTCGGCATGCGGACCGGCACCGCCGTGCACGAGGATCGCCGTCATCGATTCAGTCGGGTCGTGATCGCCAGCGCCGTCGTGACTCCCAGCCCGTCGTGGCCGGCGAGTCGCGCCCGATCGGTCAATCGCACCGCTGGTCGAGCGACAGCACGACCTCGAACACGTCGAACACGTTGACGACGTCGTCCTTGATCAGGTCGTAGCGCGGATCCCAACCGGGATCGCTCGCCGTCTGCATGAACCGGGCCGACACCATGTTGACGTCGACCTGCGTCACGACGCGGTCGGCATCGAAGTCCGGCACGCTGCATGCCGGCGGCGTGGTGCCCGAGCCGCCGCCGGCCGGAGGCACGACGGTGGCGTAGTCCTGGCGCGGGGTGGCAAACACCTGCGTCCAGGTCGGCCCGCTCGGGTTGTATGCGACCCCGATGTCGGTGAAGTCCTTGTTGAGGATGTTGCGCCGATGGCCGGTGCTGTTCATCCACGCGTTCATGACGGCGGCCGGCGTGCGCTGGCCGCGCGCGATGTTCTCGCCCCACGTCACCGAACGGTAGCCCGTCTTCTTGATCCGGTCACCGGGGCCGCCGTTGCCGCACCGATCGTGCGAGAAGCACCCGGTGCTGACCATGTGCTCGTTGTGCGACCACGCCGCCTCCTGCAACGAGTAGTTGACGATCAGGGCCGGCGCACCGACCTTCGCGCGCTCCTGGTTGACGAGGTCGACGACCGCCTGTTCCTGCGGCAGGATCGGCTCGCCAGGCGGCGACGCGAGCAACACTGCGGCCGGCACGACGACGGTCGCCACCGCCGCAAGCGCCGTGACCACGGATGCCCGAAGATGCGAGGACTGCAAGCCGCGTTGAACCATGTCGAGTCACCCCCGTGCTGATGTCAGGTTGCCGCTGGCCCATGGCGGCCGGTTGCCCGGTCCGCAGATGGCCTTGCCCATTATAACACAACTGCTGATGCGTCCGTCCCCGCACGAACGGCGGGCGCCGGGTCGCTACACCGTGCCTGCACCGTGCCGATCGTCGGCCGCCGGCCGACGGCCGAGCTGCCAGCCGAGCCCGACCACGCCAAGCGCACCGACGAGGATGGCCAGCCACACCATGATCGGGTTCAGCGCGACGCCGCGCAGCTGCCGGCTGACCTGCTGGAATGCCCGCTCGACGCTGCCGGCGATACCACCCAGCGGGTTGTTCTCGACCGTCTCGGCCAGCGCTGCGGCCTGTCGCTCCGCTTCCGCACGGGCTTCGTCGGTCGGGTCGTCGACGACCGTGAGCTGTGCGGTAAGCCCGGTGGCCTCGACGGCGGCGCCCTCGGCGTCGCTGAGATCGACGGCCACGACCTCGACCGCCACGCTGCCCTCGGACCGTTGAAGCGGGGCAAACGTCACCAAGGCGAGCGTCCCGGCGGTGAGCGCGGGCGGCTCGGCGTCCGGGGCGGTCGCGGCCGCCCCCGAACCCTCGCCGCTCTCGCCCTGCAGCGGCGCTTCGGCCGGAGGCGGGATCGCGCCGGACAGCCTCAGCCGCCCGGCCTGGGCCGTGCGGATCGTGACCGTGCCGGGGCCGTCGGCCGTCGCGAGGTAGTCGCCGGGCTCGACGGCGGTGACCACGGCATGCGCCGGGTCGAAGGTGAGCGTCAGGTCGAACGCACCGAGCCGCGGGACCTCGCGGACCTGCACGGCGACCGGCACCGGGGCGCTCGCGAGCTGGATGAGCGAGGGCGCCAGCTCGACCACCGCGACCGCATCGGCGTCGGGCGCCTGGCCCGCGACCGGAGGCGCCGACCCGACGGAGGCGGCGATGATCGCGGCCCAGGTCAGGCGGCACACCGCACGCCCCTGTCGACCGCTGGGCTGCGCCATGGCGCGCAGGCAGCGCGAACGGGCGCACGGTCTGGAGCCGGCAGGCTGAAGCATGGCCAGGAGTCTAGCATTCGCCTCTGGCCGTGGCAAGCCCCTCGGGCCGCACCGGTGCCCGCGCCACCGGAAGGACCGGCCGGCGTCGCCGACGGCTGCCCGGCGCGTGACAAGCCGCGCGGCCTGCGATAGAATCCGGGGTGTGAGCAAGGCGGCGCAGCGGCTGATCGGCGTTACCGGTGCGGCAGGGTGCGGCAAGAGCACGGTGTGTCGCTGGCTGGCCGAGCAGGGGACGGCGACACTGGACGCCGACCAGGTCGTGCACGACATCCTGGCGCGAGACGCGGCGGTGATCCGTGCCGTCGTGGCGCGATTCGGCGGCGGCGTCGAGCGCGCGACGGGCGGCATCGATCGGCGCGCGCTGGCGGACACCGTCTTCGGCGACCCGGCCGCGTTGGAGGACCTCGAGCGCCTCGTGCACCCGGCGGTGCACGCGGCGGTCCGGGGCTGGTTGGACCGGATCCGCACGCCGGTCGTCGCGGTCGAGGCCGTCAAGCTGGTCGAGTCGGGCCTGGCGGCGACGTGCAGCGACGTCTGGCTCGTCGTCTGTGCCGCGGCGGAACAGCGCTCGCGCCTGCGCGATCGTGGGTGGTCCCACGACGTCATCGACCGTCGGCTGGCGGCATCGCCGCCGCTCGCGCCGCGGCTGGCGGTCGCCAGCGAGGTGATCGACAACAGCGGCCCGCCGTCGGCCACGCGCGCCCAGCTGACGGCTGCGTGGTCGCGGCTGCGCGGCCGCCGGCCGTGAACGACGTTCGAAAGGAGACCCGGATCCCATGAAGGCCTGGGCAGATCGTCATCCCAACCTCGCCACCTGGCTGGCGCTCGCGCTGGGCATGTTGGTCATCCTCGCGTGGTCGGCCCGAGACGCCGGGCTGAACATGTCACAGGGCCTCGCCCTTGGCGCAGCCACGGTCGTCTTGGCCGGGCTGTGCGCCTGGATCATCGCGTGGGAGGCCGACGACGAGCCCCTCGACGAGGTGGCGCCCGAGCCATGACCGGCGTCGACGTCTTCGCGCCGTTGCGGACAGTCCCCGATGGCATGCACGCCTTCCTGCCGTGGCGCGACCTGACCGCGGTCGTCGGGTTGCTCGAGCTCGGCTTCGGCCATGACCTCGACAGCCGCGACCGGCGCTGGCTCTCGGAGATGGCGGCGAGCACCTCCGGACCATGGGGGATGCTTTCCCGCGTGTTCGCGGTCACCGACCGCGGCTTCAAGGGCTATGTGTGGTATGCCGACGGCCGGCTGGTCGGCAACGCCAGCCTGATGCACGCCGACGCCGACCTGTGGGTCATCGCCAACGTCACCACGCATCCCGACTACCGTCGGCTGGGGATCGCGCGGCGCCTGATGGGTGCGGCGCTCGACGCGGCGCATGCGGCCGGCGCCCGTCAGGTGCAGCTCCAGGTCCGCAACGACAATGCGGCCGCTCAGGCGTTGTACCTCGACATGGGCTTCTGGCGGATGAGCACGGCCGCGACGCTCCGCCTGACGCAAGTCCCCACGGCGCCGCCCTCCGCGCCGCACGCCGCCGGCATCACGCTCACCGCCCTGGGCCGGTCGGATCGGCATGTGGCCCGCCGCCTCCTCGGCCGTGCCGGCGACCTCGACCGCGGCGGTCCGACGGCCCTCACCGTCCAGGCCATCGAGCGGGCCGGTTGGCTCGATGTGCTCGACGACTGGCTCGAGGGCAAGTCCCGCCGGGCGTGGTGCGCCCGTGCCGACGGCGACATGCGGGGGCTCCTCGCCCTGCAGACCGTGCGCGAGCGCGGTCCGCATCGCATCGATGTCGCCGTCGAGCCCCGATGGTCGGGGCGCGTCGAGCCGGTGTTGATCGACGCCGCGTTGCGTGCGCTCGCACCAAGACACCGCGGCCTGGAGGTCGAGGCCGAGGTCGAGACCCGCCGCACGGCGGCGATCGCGGCGTTTCGCGATGCCGGCTTCCGCCTCGTGCGCGTGTTGGACCGCCTGGCGCTCGACCTCGACTGACCTCAGCGGGTGCCGCGGCGGCGCCAGCCGAGGTAGCCGGCCAATCCGGCCAGCCCCGAGCCCAGGATGAGCAGCGAGCCCGGCTCCGGCACCTCGGGCGGCGCACCGTCGTCTTCTTCGTCGTCGCCCGGCTTCGGCGTGCCGGGCCTGCGCGTGGCCTGGACGTCGATCGTCACGATGGCCGGGACGGTGCCTGTGGCGCCAGGCGGCGAAGCGGTCGCCGTGCGCGCTGCCGTGGCCGTCGGACCGCCGGGGCTCGGGGTCGGCTGGGCCTGGTCTACCGTGTAGACCGAGAACCCGCCGTTCTCGGTGCCCAGCCACACGTGTCCGTTGGTCGGGTCCACCGCCAGCGCGGTGACGGCGTTGGACGCCAGCCCGCTGTTGCCGGGCTCGAGCGTGATCCATCCGCCCGCGGTGCGGACATGCGCGCCGCCGATGGCGGTGTCGAACTGACGGTTCCCACTGGGCGAGTGCTCGTGGAACGGATCGGTCTTGTAGAAGTGGCCGCGCGTCGTCCCCGCCCACACCTGGCCACGCGTGTCTTCGGCGAGCGCCGAGACCCAGCCGTCGTCGACGAACGTGACGGCCGTCCACGGGCCGGCCGCCGCCGCGCGCTGGTTGACGACCGCGTCGACGAACGGCCAGCGGCCGATGAGGCTCGCGGCGTCGGCGGTGTACGTGCCGGCCAGCGCCTCGCCCGCACGGGTCATGGCCACTGCGCGCACGTCGCCGGCGATGAACGGGTCTTGCTGCGTGGGGACGCCGCTGCCATGGTATGTCAAGAACCCGTCGTCGTCGCGCGCCCATGTGTCCCACGCACCGGCCGCAAGGCGGCTGACGCCGCCCCCCTCGCGCCGACCCTGGGCGCCGGTGTGGTAGCTGGCCGCCACCCACACCGTGTCGCCGCCGGCGGCGACGTCGGTCACGGTGTCGCCCGCCAGGCCGTCGGCGCTGCTGTCGAAGCGTTCCCAGCGCGCCGTCGACGGGTCCAGCGCCGCGACGCCCGCGCCGCTCTGCGACGGTAGCCCCAGGCCGCCGCTGACGCTGCCGAGCCCGAACCACACCTGGCCGTCGCCGTCGACCGCCAGGCTGCTGACGTTGTTGTCGGGCAGCCCGGCCTCACCGGCACCCGTCGGCTTCCGGATCAAGTCCACCCAGCGTTCGGTCCGGTGCTCGAGAACGCTGACGCCGCCGTCGACGAACTGACCGCCGCGATACTGCGTCTGCGCGGCGCTGATCCAGAGCTCGTTGCCGCGGAAGACCAGGTCGGTGATGGTGTCGCCGGCCAGGTCGCCGTCCGTCGACTCGACGGTGTAGACCGTCCACGCCTGATCCTGCGGCGCGTAACGCATGAGGCCGCTGCCGCGTGTGCCGGCCCACAGCGTGCCGTCGGGGGCGAACGCGGCGGCCGTGATGTCGTTGGACCACGGCGTGCGGGGAGCCGTGCGGAGCGCGGTGGCCGCCGCGCCGTCGAACGGCACGATCCCGGCGCCGGCGACCTCGCCGGCCGCGTCGACGCCGGTGCCGTTGGTCCCGACGTAGACGCGGTCCGCCGTGGCGGCCAGCGCCACCAGCGCGTCGTCGGGCAGCCCGTCGGCCGTGCCGTGGGCTTCCCAGTCGGTGCCGTTCCACGCGGCGATGCCGGCGCCGGAGCCGCGGTCGTTGGCGCAGGCGGCCCACACGCCGTCGTCGTCGGCGGTGATGGCCCACACGCGGTTGTCGCACAGCCCGAACGACTTGTCGAACGCTTCCCACGCGGTGCCGTCCCAGCGGAGCACGCCCTTGCCCCACGTGCCGAGCCACAGCTGTCCGTCGTGCGAGGCCAGGGCCATGACTTGGTCGGTGGTCGGCCCGTCGGTGCCGCCAGTGGCGGGGTCGACCGTGCTGGTGTGGCGCCAGGCCTGCCCGGCCGGGTCGAACACCGAGAGCGCGGGCTGGTCGCCGCTCTTGCCGCGGCCGTGGGCCACGTAGACTCTGCCGTCCGGGCCGATCGCCAGGTCGGCCACATAGGTCTGGCCGGGACCGTCCTTGGGCTGGTCGTCGTCGCCGGGCTCGAACGCGTCGACAGGCACGAACGTCCAGTCCGCCGCGCTCGACGTCAGGTGCGCCAGGCCGTGCGGCCCGCCGGCCCACACGTCGCCGCTCGGGTCGACGACGACGGCGGTCAGGGGTGGATCCGGCAGCCCCTCGTCGGGGATGTCGTCGGTCGGGAACGGGGTCCATGCGCCGCTGGTCGGGGCCAGCGTCACGCCGCGGCCGGTCGCCAGCCATGCGTTTCCGGCGTCGTCGAAGGCGATGTCGTACACGTCGTTGCTGACCAGCCCGGCCTCGGTGGGGAAGACGTGCTGGACGAACGTGTCGTGGGTGAGGTCCCACCACACCACGCCGCCACCCTCGGTGCCGGCCCACAGGCGTTCGGGGTCGTTGGGGTCGACGGCCAGCGCCAGGATCTCGTCGCCGCCGGCATGCGTGCGCCACCCGGCGCGCGACGCCTGGGCGGCGGCGCGGGGCGGGTCGGCGACGGCGGCCGCGAGGGCCAGGGCGAGCGCGAGCCCGAGGCCGGCGGCGACGATGCGGGAGGCCGGCAGGCCGGTGGGGTGGCTCGACATCGGATCGACTCCTGGTCGTCTGGTCGCGGCAACGGCGGGAGGGCCCCGCACGCCTGCAGGCGGGGCGTGTTTGCGGGCGCTGCGACCGGCTCGAGATGAACGCTCGGGCTTGGCCCCGAACACCCCAAAGTCTATGCGATGGGCAAGGGCCGACCAAACCGGCGAGAGTCCCTTGACAAGGCCACGGTGCCGGTCGTATGATCCGCGTCCGCGGGTGCGAGGTTCGCGGCGGGCCGCGCCTGACGGACGTGACCGAGACCGTACCGCGCCGCGCCGGCCGCAGCGCGGCTGCGATTCCTTGGCGCACGCGGGGTGCGCCGTCAACGAGCGAGGGAGGCACTGAGATGCGGGACGGCAACACGTGGGTCGTTGGCCGCCGATCGGCGGTGTGCCTGGCCGCCGCCGGGCTGTCGGCGGCGGTGCTGGCCGGCGCCGTGCGCGCGCAGGAGGACGCCGAGGTCCCCAAGGTGCATGGCGTGGCGATGCACGGCGAGCCCAAGTACGGGCCGGACTTCGAGCACCTGGACTACGCCGACCCCGCCGCCCCCAAGGGCGGGGACGTCAAGCGGGCGGTCGTCGGAAGCTTCGACAGCCTCAACCCGTACATCCTCGAAGGCATGTATGCCGAGGAGCTCGAAGACCACTTCTACGAGTCGTTGACCACGAGCACGTCGGACGAGCCCTTCAGCGAGTACGGCCTCCTCGCCGAGAGCATCCAGATGCCCGAGGACCGCACGTGGGTGGCGTACACCTTGCGCCCCGAGGCGCGCTGGCACGACGGCACACCGGTCACGCCCGACGACGTCGTGTTCTCGTACCAGACGCTGACGTCGAAGGGCCACCCGTTCTACAAGGACTACTACGCCGACATCACCGAGGCGATCAAGGTCGACGAGCGCACGGTTCGCTTCAACTTCAAGCCCGACACCACCAATCGCGAGCTGCCGCTGATCGCCGGCCAGATGCCGATGTTCCAGAAGGCCTACTGGGAGGGCAAGGCGTTCGAGACGCCGTCGCTCGACGTCCCGATCAGCTCGGGCCCGTACAAGATCGACAGGATCGACCCCGGCAACAGCCTCGTGATGGTCCGAGATCCCGACTACTGGGGCAAGGACCTGCCGATCAACGTCGGGCGCTTCAACTTCGACTCGATCCAGTACGACTACTATCGCGACAGCGACGTGGCGCTCGAGGCCTTCAAGGCCGGGGAGTACGACTGGCGCCAGGAGAACTCCTCCAAGAACTGGGCGACGGGTTATGCGTTCCCGGCCCTGGACGAAGGCCTCGTCACCAAGGAGGAGATCCCATACGGCGCCACGAACGGCATGCAGGGGTGGGTGTTCAACACCCGACGCCCGTTCTTCAAGGACCGCAAGGTGCGCGAGGCGCTCGGGCACGCGTTCGACTTCGAGTGGACCAACAAGAACATCACCTACGATGCCTACACGCGCAGCGAGAGCTACTTCTCGAACTCCGAGCTCGCCTCGTCCGGGCTGCCCGAGGGCGCCGAGCTGGCGCTGCTCGAGCCGTTCCGCGCAAGCGCGCCGGCCGAGGTGTTCGAACAGCCCTTCAAGGCCCCGAGCACCGGTGGCACCGAGGACGGGCTGCGGGCGAACCTCGCCAAGGCCGTGGCGCTGCTCGAGGAGGCGGGCTGGACCGTCCGGGACAACAAGCTGGTCAACGCCGACGGCGAGCCGATGAAGTTCGAGATCCTCCTCGACAATGCCGGCTTCGAGCGTTCGACCGGGCCGTTCATCGACAACCTGAAGAAGCTCGGCGTCGACGCGTCGATGCGCACCATCGACCCGTCGCAGTACGAGAAGCTGGTCGAGGACTTCGACTTCGACATGATCGTCCACTTGTGGGGTCAGTCGCTGTCGCCCGGCAACGAGCAGCGGAACTACTGGACCTGTGAGTCGGCCGAGACGCCGGGCAGCGCGAACTACGCCGGCATCTGCGACCCGGCCGTCGACGCCCTGGTCGAGGCCGTGATCACCGCCGAGAGCCGGGAGGACCTCGTGACGGCCACCCGCGCGCTCGACCGGCTGCTGTTGTGGGGCCATTACGCCGTGCCGCAGTGGTACAACCGCGTCTACCGGGTCGCATACTGGAACGTCGTCCGGCGCCCCGAGAAGACGCCCGACCTGTACCTCGACTTCGACGCGTGGTACGCCAACCTCGACGAGGCGCAGGCCATCCGCGATGCCCAGGCCAAGCTCGAGTTCGTCGCGCCCACCGAGGAAGGCGCCGAAGCACCGCCGGCGGCCGAGGCGACGGCGGAGCCGACGGCCGGGGAGGCCGAGGGCGACGCCGGCGCGGCGGCAGGGCCGTCGGAAGGTGAGGGTGGCGGTTTCGGCGGCACGACGCTCGGCATCGCCGCCGTCGTGTTGGTCGGCCTGGTGTACCTCTTCATGCGTTCGCGCCGCGGTCAGTAGCCCGAGCGCTCGCGACACGCCATGGGCGCGTACATCGTCCGGCGTCTGCTGCTGATGGTCCCGACGCTGGTCGGGATCATGGTCATCAACTTCGCCATCGTGCAGATCGCGCCGGGCGGGCCGGTCGAGCAGACCATCGCCCAGATCAAGGGGCGCGGGGGCATCGGAGGGCGCCTCGGTGGGACCGGCGGCGACGTCGCCGGTCCTACCGGCCCTGGCGGCGTCGGTGGAGGCGGCACGAGCTCGCAGAGCCGGTACCGCGGCGCCCAGGGCTTGCGGCCGGAGCTGATCCAGGAGATCGAGCGGCGCTACGGCTTTGACCGGCCGCCGCTCGAGCGCTTCACCACCATGATGAAGCGCTACCTCGTCTTCGACTTCGGCAAGAGCTTCTTCACCGGCCGCACCGTGGTGGCGATGATCCGCGAGCGGCTGCCGGTGTCGATATCGCTGGGGCTGTGGTCGACCCTGATCATCTACGTCGTCTCGATCCCGCTCGGGATCGCCAAGGCCGTGCGCGACGGGTCGCGGTTCGACATCGCCTCGAGCTCGGTCATCATCGCGTTGTACGCCATCCCGGGGTTCCTGTTCGCGATCCTGCTCATCGTGCTCTTCGCGGGTGGAAGCTTCCTCAAGATCTTTCCGCTGCGCGGCCTGACGTCGCCGGGCTGGGACGAGCTGAGCTGGGGAATGCGCATCCTCGATTACTTCTGGCACATGGCCTTGCCGACGCTCACGCTCGTCATCGGCGGCTTCGCGGGGTTGACGCTCCTGACCAAGAACTCGTTCCTCGACGAGATCAACCGGCAGTATGTCATCACCGCGCGTGCCAAGGGCCTGGAGGAGCGCCGGATCCTCTACGGACATGTGTTCCGCAACGCCATGCTCATCGTCATCGCCGGGTTTCCGGCGGCGTTCATCGGCATCTTCTTCACGGGCGCCCTCCTCACCGAGACGATCTTCTCGATCAGCGGGCTCGGGCTGATGGGCTTCGAGGCGGTCCTGCGGCGCGACTACCCGGTGTTCTTCGGCACGCTCTACATCTACACGCTGCTCGGCCTGGTGATCAACCTCGTCAGCGATCTGACGTACGTGCTGGTCGACCCGCGCATCGACTTCGAGACACGGGGCGCGTAGGCCATGGCCGCGGACACCTTCCTTGGCCGGCCGATCTCGCCGCTGACCCGACGGCGCATCGACAACTTCCGGGCCAACCGGCGCGGCTACGGGGCGCTGTGGATCTTCGGCGTGCTCTTCGCGCTGTCGCTCGTGGCCGAGCTCTGGGCCAACGACAAGCCGCTGGTCGTGCGCCATGCCGGCAACTGGTACGTTCCGATCTTCGCGACATACCCCGAGACGACCTTCGGCGGCATCTTCAAGACCGAGGCCGACTACCGCAGCGCCGAGGTCCAGCGCCTGATCGAGGACGAAGGCGACGGCTGGATCGTGTGGCCGCCGGTCCGCTACAGCTACGACACCTACAAGAAGGACCTCCCTCCGGGTGTCGGCGCCCCGTCTCCGCCGACGGCGTTCGACAACTGGCTCGGGACCGACGACCAGGCGCGCGACGTGCTGGCCCGGGCCATCTACGGCTTCCGGATGTCGGTGCTCTTCGCGCTCGTGCTGACGGCCCTCAGCGCCGTGGTCGGCGTGGCGGCAGGCGCGGTGCAGGGCTACTTCGGCGGGTGGGTCGACCTCGTGATGCAGCGCTTCATCGAGGTGTGGACGAGCATCCCGCTCCTGTTCACGCTGATCATCCTGGCCAGCATCGTCGAACCCAACGTCTGGTGGCTGCTCGGCATCATGCTGCTCTTCGAGTGGGTCGCCTTCGTCTACATCGTGCGCGCCGAGTTTCTCAAGGTGCGCAACCTCGACTACGTCCGCGCCGCGCGCGCGCTCGGCGTCCTCGACCGCCACATCATGTTCCGGCACATCCTCCCCAACGCCATGGTCTCGACGCTGACGTACCTGCCGTTCGTGCTCACCGGCGCGGTGACGCTCCTCACCTCGCTCGACTTCCTGGGCTTCGGGCTGCCGCCCGGCTCGCCGTCGCTCGGCGAGATGGTGGGGCAAGGCAAGGAGAACCCGCAGGCCCCGTGGCTCGGCCTGACGGCGTTTACTGTGCTGTCGGTGATGCTGGTCTTGCTCGTCTTCGTCGGCGAGGCGGTGCGCGACGCTTTCGACCCGTACAAGGCTGTGGACGCGTGACGCCCGTCCCCGCCGCCGCGGTGGGCACGTGACGCGGCTCGTCGACGTGCGCGACCTGCGCGTGACGTTCGGTCACGGCGCGCGCGCCGTCGAGGCCGTGCGCGGCGTGTCGTTCCACGTCGGCGCCGGCGAGACGGTCTCGCTCGTCGGAGAGAGCGGCTCCGGCAAGTCGGTCTCGGCGCTCTCGATCCTCCAGCTCCTGCCGTATCCCAAGGCCTGGCACCCGTCCGGCAGCATCCGCTTCCGTGACCGCGAGCTGATGGGCGCCCCGGCGGCCGAGCTGCGTGCCATCCGCGGGGACCGCATCGCCATGGTGTTCCAGGAGCCGATGACGTCGCTCAACCCGCTGCACACCATCGAGCGCCAGGTGGCCGAGACGCTCGTGCTCCACAAGCACATGCTGCCGCCGGACGCGCGTGCGCGCACCGTCGAGCTCCTGTCGCTCGTCGGCCTCCCCAACGCCGCGCAGCGCCTGCGGGCGTATCCGCACGAGCTGTCGGGCGGGCAGCGACAGCGCGTGATGATCGCGATGGCGCTGGCCAACGCGCCAGACCTCCTCATCGCCGACGAGCCGACGACGGCCGTGGACGTGACGATCCAGGCCCAGATCCTGCGGCTGGTGAAGGACCTCCAGCGCCAGCTCGGGATGGCGGTGCTGTGGATCACCCACGACCTCGACGTCGTGCGCAAGATCAGCGACCGCGTGTACGTGATGAACGAGGGCGAGGTCAAGGAGTCCGGCACGCCGGCGGAGATCTTCGAGCGGCCGCAGCACCCTTACACCCGCAAGCTCCTGGATGCGCGACCCAAGGGCCGCGGCGCGCCGGTGCCCGGCGATGCCGCCGAGATCATGCGTGTCGACGGCCTGAAGGTGTGGTTCCCGATCCGTGCCGGCATCCTCAAGCGGACGGTGGACCACGTGAAGGCGGTCGACGGCGTCGGGTTGACGGTGCGGGCCGGCCAGACGGTGGGCGTGGTCGGCGAGAGCGGCTCGGGCAAGACGACGCTGGGCCTGGCGGCGCTGCGGCTGACGCGGGCGACGGGCGGCGGGGTGTACTTCGACGGACGCGACCTGCTGGCGCTCCCGCCGCGCGACGTTCGGCCGCTGCGCAGCGACATGCAGATCGTGTTCCAGGACCCTTACGGCAGCCTCAGCCCGCGCATGTCCGTCGGCCAGATCATCGGCGAGGGGTTGGCGGCGCACGCGCGGCTCCCGGCCGTGGAGGGCGAGCGCCGCGCGCTGATCGCAGGCATCCTCGAGGAGGTCGGGCTCGAGCCCGCGATGCAGGACCGATACCCCCACGAGTTCTCCGGCGGCCAGCGACAGCGCATCGCGGTGGCCCGCGCGCTCGCGCTGCGCCCGAAGTTCATCGTCCTCGACGAGCCGACATCGGCGCTCGACGTGTCGGTGCAGGCGCAGATCCTCGACCTCCTGCGCGATCTGCAGGCGCGGCACCGGCTGGCGTACCTGTTCATCAGCCACGACCTCAAGGTCATCCGCGCGCTGGCCGACCACGTCGTGGTGATGCACCACGGCAAGATCGTCGAGCAAGGGCCGGCCGATGCGGTGTTCGACCGGCCGCGCGAGCCGTACACCCGGGCGCTGCTCGCGGCTGCGCTTGACCTCGAGGTGGTCGATGCGGCGGCGGTGTCGACGTAGGGCGCCGCCACGAGGCGCATGACGTGGTGCGACGCCCGCCGACGATGCAGCGGCGGTGGCCGACACGGCGGGCACCCGGCAAGCCGATCCGCGACGGGTGGCCCGAAGGCCGGCCCGTCGCCGTCGAAGCGCTCAATTCGCCGCACGCGAAAGGTCGGGCGGCGGCAGGGGTTCGGCGGGTGCCGGCGCCGGCGTCGGGCGGGCGGCCCTGCCGGACGCCTCGAGGCGCGCGACCGTTCGCCAGGCGTCCGTCGCCGCCGTGCGGAGCCCTCGGGCCACCGCGAGGCGCGCGGCCTCGGCGCGGCCGGCCGCCAGATCGGCGTGCAGCGCGCGATGGAGCGCCCGGTAGACGTCCGTGGTGTACGTGCCGTGGAACAGCATGGCGAGGTCGTCGCTGTCCGTCCAGCGGTCACCGCCGGCCCGCAGCTCGCGTGCGACGCGGGTGTGGAACCGTGTCCCCGGCAGCGGGTAGCTGACCGACACCCCGATGTCGTCGGGCAGGGTGGCCCGCACGAGGTCGACCGTGGCCTGGATGTCGTCCCAGGCCTCGCCGGGGTAGCCGAGCTGGAGGAAGAAGCACGCCCGGATGCCGCGCTGGCGCAGCCGCGCGACGGCCGCCGGCACGTCGGCCGCCCGAATGCCCTTCTCCATCGCGTCGAGGATGCGCTGTGAGCCGCTTTCCACGCCGAGCCACACTTCGTCGCATCCGGCGCGCGCCAGGCCCTCGACGGCGACGTCGGTGACGAGGTCGACGCGGCTCTGGATCTGGAACGGGATGCGCGCGCCCCGGGCGTCGATGGCGGCGCCGAGCTCGGCGACCCACTCGGGGCGCAGGCCGAAGATGTCGTCGGCGAACCACAGCCGGTCGGGCGCAAGCGTGCGCTTGACGTCGGCCATCTCGTCGGCGACGTCGACGGCCGATCGCATGGCGTAGCGTTGACCCCATATCGGCTTGGCACACCAGTTGCAGTGGAACGGGCAGCCGCGCGTGGCGACCATGTTGAGCGCAAACGAGCCGTGGGCGGCGGTCCAGACGCGCCGGTAGGCGTCGATGTCGACCAGATCGCGCGCCGGCCAGGCGAAGCGGTCGGGCCGCCGCTCGGGCTCGCGCACGGGCGCGGGCGCGGCGCCGGCCGCGTGCCGGGTGACGACGCCGGCGACGGCGTCGAGCCCGCGCGTGCCACGATCGAGCAGTGCCGCGACGGCCTCGAGCAGCGCGTGCTCGGCCTCGCCGCGGATCACCGCGGTGGCGCCGGCGTCGAGGTAGCGCCCCGGCGCGTCGCTGGCGTCCGAGCCGGCCACGACGACCGGCAATCCGCGCCCGCGCGCCGCTCCCACCATGGCCAGCGCGGCCTGGCGCATCTGGCCGAGGCACATCTTGGACAGGAAGTTGAAGCTGTCCTCGACGATGGCGACGACGCGAGGCGGGTGGAGCTCGAACGCCCGCCGGATCGCCTCGGGGCCGGGCGCCAGCATCGCGTCGAACACGGCGACGGCATGGCCGTGGCGCCGCAGGTGGGCGGCGGCGTACAGGGTGCCCAGAGGCGGGAACGGCCGCTGCTTGGCGACCTGCTTGGGGTCGAGCGCCATGAAGAGCGCGTGGGCGACGAGCACGTCGACGGCACCCCGCCGCGTGGCAAGGGTGTGCCGCACCGGCTGGGGGCCAGGCGTCGGCGGCGAGCCGGCGGGCCGTGCCCTGCCGGCAGGGCCGAGCGTCACTGGGCGCTCCTCGCGGCGTCGCCGGCATCCGGACCCGGGGCATCCGTCCGCGGCCCGGTCCAGCCGGGCCACGTCAGGCCGGGTTCGGCGATCCCGACCGCCGCCACCGGCGCCACGGCGGCCTCGAGCACCACCTTCGGCCGACCGTCGAGCGTGCACGCACGCTTCGGATTCCCGGTGGCATCGAAGAGGTAGGCGAGGTCGGCGTCGGCGACGACCGGCCGCCCGCGCGCCACCACCAGCCGCAGGTCCGCACGTCGTGCGCCGACGAGCTGCTCGGCGGGCGGCCGGCCGTCGTCGCACACGACGACGACGTCGGCTGGCGCGCCGCGCGTCAGGCGGCCGGCGCGCGGTCGGCCGACCAGGGCGGCGCCGGCCGCCGTGACGAGGTCGAGCAGGGTCTCGGGCACGGCGCGGCCGCTGCCGGCGGCGTGTGCCAGCTCGTCCAGGATGTCGCGGGCACCGGTCAGGCGCGCGTCGGTGCCGAGCGCGGCGCGGCGCACCGCCGCGAACGGGCCGGGCTCGGCGACCGCCCCCAGCAGGTTCGTGTTGCTCGACGGGCACCAGACCAGGCCGGCGCCTGCGTCTCGTGCCGACCGCACGTCCGAGGGCGTCAGCCCGACGCCGTGCACCAGCCGGGTGGCACGGCCCAGTCCGCCGCACGCCGCCAGCGCTGCCAGCTCACCCGCCGCGCGGCCGTCGGTCCCCTCGGCCAGGTGGACGAACCACGGCCGGCCCGGCGGCGTGGCGGCCAGGCTTGCGGCGATCGACGGCCCGTAGGCGCCGGCCAGCCGCAGCGAGTGCGCCCAGCCGATGCGTGGAACGACCGTGATCGGGAAGCTCGGCGCCTCGAACACGTCGAGCCACGGGTCGTGGTGCACGACGGTCGTCGCGCCGGCCAGCGCGTTCTTCAGCGCGCCGTGCCACGCCCTGGCGGCGGCCGGCACGGCGCGCCAGGCGCGCGCCGGGGCTTGCTCGATGGCCTCGGCCATGTCGTCGATCCAGTCGTCGGCGTGGTCATACCGTGGGCGTGGCCGCATCGGGCCGAACACGTTGAGGTGCAGGTGGTCGTGGGCGTTGACGAGGCCGGGGAAGATCAGGTGCCCGGCGAGGTTCGCGACGGGGATCGTGCCGGCGGCGGTCGGCGCGAGCGGTCCATCGCGTGGGCGCGGGACGATCGGGCGCCGACCCGACCACCTCTCCGCGATTCGGGTGCCGGCGATCCGCAGGTCGGCGCGCCGGAGGCGGCGCGGGCCGCACACGAGCGTGGCGCCCACGAGATCGAAGGCGGCCGGGGAGGGCGGGAAAGCCGATGGTCGAGGCGACATGGGCGGGACAGGTTCGCGGCACGGGATTGCCGTAGGACGCGCCGAGGGCGTACCCTTGGGCGGTGATCGAGTATAGCAGGCGGGGCTGTCGCGCCCACCGCGCCCGCCGTGGACCGCGCCCTCGTGGCGCCGCGGGCGCCGCCCCATGACCGGACCGGCCGACCTCCCGGCGCGCGCGGCGTACGACCGGTGGTCGCGCACGTACCGCGTGACCGGCCGCAACGCGCTGGCCGACGCGGCCGAGCGCGCCGTGATGGCGGTCCTGCCCGCCCCGTCCGGCATGGATCTGCTCGACGTGGGCTGCGGCGACGGGCGCTGGATGGCGATCCTGCGGCGCAGGGGTGCCGCACGGGTCTTCGGCGTGGACCTGTCGCGCGGGATGCTCGACGCCGCCCGGCGCCAGGCGCCCCACGCGCCCGTGGCAGCCGCCGACATGCGTCGGCTGCCGTTTGCGCCGGCGACGTTCGACGGCGCGCTCCACGCCCTCGCGCTCGGTCACGTGCGGGAGCTCGGAGCGGCGATGGCCGCCGTGGCCTGCGTGCTTCGCCCGGGCGGCTGGCTGGTCCTGGCCGACGTCCATCCGACGGCCGCCGCGCGCGGGTGGCGCCGCACGTTCCGCGATGCCGACGGCGCATCCCGGGCGGTGCGTTGGTATCCGCACCCGCTCGCGACGGTCGTCGGCGCATGCCTTGCGGCCGGCCTGCAGGTGGAACGGGTGTCGGAGTGCGCCGTCGATCCCCGCGCGCTGCCGTCGGGCGCGCCCGCGGAGGCGTCCGGGGGCCCGGCGGCGTACGCGCTGCGGGCGCGGCGCCTCGGCTCCGCGGCGCGCCGCCGCGCCGGTGCTGTCTGCTGACCGTCGGGCGCGAGGCTTCCCTACCGGCCGGTCGACGGGACGTCGGCGGCGTTGAAGAGTGCCGGCAGGTGGATCGTCGGTCGAGCCGTTTCGGGCGGTGCGACCGACAACGCCCAGGCGTCGCCGAGGAAGGCAACGTCGCCGTCGGGGCCGCGGCGGGTGCCGCCGTAGACCACCATTCGCCCGTGGGCAGGGTCCCACACGGCGCTGTGGCCCGAGCGGGCGCCGGGGTCGGAACCGTCCGGCTGCGCGGACACCCAGCGCGGGGCCGCGGGATCACGGTAGTCCAGCAGCCAGACGTCGCCGAAGTCGCGCTCCGCGGTGTATCCGCCGTGCAGCACGCCGAGGCGCGCGTCGGGATCGAACACGAGCGTCGCGCCCATCCGCGGCGCAGGACCGGGGCCCGCCAGCGCGGTGATGTCCTCCCACGCTCCCTGCGCCTCGGCGCGTTCCAGGTCGAGGCGCCACAACGCGCCGACGGGGAGACCGTCGTCGCCCAGTCCGCCGAACGCCACGAGGTGTCGGCTGGCCGGCTCCACCGCCGCCGCCTGGTACACCGACTTGAACGGTGCGTCGGGCAGCGGACGCCACCCGGCGCGGCGGCCGGACAGGTCGTAAGCCCAGCCGCTGGCGACGGCCTGGTCGCCGAGCCCGAACGCCTGCCCGCCGAAGACGATCGCCCGGTCGTCGGCGGCGTCGTAGGCAAGCAGGCTGTACCACAGCGGGAGCGGGGCGTCGCCCGCCGCGTGCGACCAGACCCCCGTCGCGAGGTCGAGCACGAACGTGTTGCCTTCGCGGCAGTCGCACACCGTCAGCAGCACACCTTCGACGGGGTCGACGACCGCGCGGCTGCCGGGAAGGCCCCGGTTGGGGAGCCGCGCGATCGGGGCTTCGCCCGACGTCGCCAAGGTCGACCATGCGCCGACCGGGCCGCGCAGGTCGAGCTGACGCATCGCGGCGGGGGCGATTCCCGGTTGCCGCTCGCCGGCGTGCACGAGCATGAACCCGTCCGGTGTGACGATCGCGTCGTGACCGGCGAGCGTGTCGTCCGCGGGAAGCTGCGACCACGCGAGCGCGCCGGCCGGCGGCGGTGCGTCGGGGGCGAGCGGGCTCGACAGCGCCGGCCGGCGCGGCTCCGAGTTGACGATGGCCAGCACGGCGACGAATGCCGGCGCGCAGGTGCGAATGAGCGAGCGAGCCACGGGGTTCAACGCTTCCTCCGGTTGCGGTATCGGGTTCGATGCGCGGCGGTCCGAGACCGCGCCGATGCGTTCGACCGTCGCCGGCGCCACCACCGCACGGCCGACATGGATCACGGGCAACGGGGTCGTGGCGGGTGTGGACGCGGCTTAAGAACAACGCAAAACGCCGTCCAAAGTTGCGGCTGCCCCTGCAATCCGGGGTGCCCTCGTCGCCCGCTCGAGGAAACGCCGACGGCCCTGCGTCGGGAGAGCGTGGGCTGGGCGTGGGGTAAGCTCGGTTGACGGGCGGACGAGACCCTGTAGAATCTCGTCCGCCCCATCACGCTGCCACGGGCTGGCGCTGCCCAATTCGCCCGCCCGTCGCCGTGGCGACGAACCCGCGCCGTCGTGACCTCCCGGTCACGCGGGCTCGATGCCACCCATCCAACGAAGGGGAGAGATGCAACCCGATAAACGATCGCGGCCGGCACATGTTACGGTCGCCTATCTCGCGTGCGCCGTGCTGTTCGCGCTTGGCGCCGCGCGCGCCGCCCACGCCGAATCCGATCCCGTGTCCCAGACGTCCCCCACTGCCGACGGGCTTGACGCCCTCCTCGCCCGCCCCGACCTCGATCCCACCGTACGGATGGAGATCGAGCTCTTCAAGGCCATCAACCAGAAACGCGCCGAGGCCGGGCTTTCGCCCCTGCAGCTCGACGGCCGGCTCGTGGCGGCCGCGCGGGAGCACAGCAAGGACATGGCCGCCGCGCGTCGCTGCCGGCACGCCGGTCGCGACGGCTCGACGTCGCGGGTCCGCATTCGCCGCCAAGGGTACCCGCACAACAACTGGGCGGGCGAGAACATCATCTGCAGCCGCCGGACGGTCGAGGCCGCGCTGACGTGGTGGATGCGCTCGGCACCGCACCGCCGCAACATCCTGCACCGCCATTTCACGCACATCGGTGTCGGTGTCGATCCGAGCGGCCCGTACGGCCCGATGTGGACGCTCAACTTCGCGGCCGGTGCCGCCGACACCGTGCCGCCGGTGCTGTGGGCGGGTGCACCGCCGGCCGCTGCCGTCGCCGCCGCGCCGCCTTCCGCGCCGGCCGACGGCGACGGCGATCGGCATCGCGACAAGGACGACGACCGCAAGGACGGCGGCGACGGCGGCGACGCGCGCCAGACGGTGCCGCCGGCGCCGGCGGCGGTCGCGGGCGACCCGGCGGCCAAGGCCGCGCCCCCGGCGAGCGCGCCTGAGCCCCAGGCGCCCGCCGAGCCGCCTCCGCCGTCGTCACCCGCGCCGGCCCCGCCGCCGGCCGACCCACCGGCCCCGCCCTCGCCTCCCGAGCCTGCCCCACCTGCGCCGGAGCCGCCGCCCGGCGCACCGTGAACATGCGCCCGCCGCACATCGCCGTCACGGCAGCGCTGGTCGGCGTGATCGGGCTGAGCACGGGGTGCCGCCCCGACGACCTGCCGTACCGCCCGGCGACGCCCGGGTCGCCGACGCCGCCGGTCGCCGCGACCGCGCCGATCGAGGTTCCACCCTCCACGGCGGTCGGCACGGCGACACCGGCGCCGTCCGCGACGGTGTCGGCGGCGCCTTCCGGCACGGGCACCCGCGCTTCGACCGCATTGCCCGCACCGCCGGCGACCGCCCGTGCGCGTCCGTGGCCGCCGTCCGACCTTGCCGTCGCCCTCGAGCCTCTGGTGGAGGGGCTCGACGATCCGGTGGCCGTGGTCGATGCGGGCGACGGCTCCGGCCGGCTGTTCGTGGTGGAGCGGCAGGGCGTCGTGCGCGTGGTGCGCGACGGGACGGTGGCCGAGCCGGCCTTCCTCGACCTCCGCGACCGCGTCACCGACGACGCGTCCGAGCAGGGCCTGCTCGGCCTGGCGTTCCACCCGCGCTACCCGGCCGACGATCGCTTGTTCGTGGACTACACCGACGGCGAGGGCGACACGGTCGTCGGCGTGTTCCGCGCGCCGGCTGGAACGGCGGTGGTCGATGCGTCGGCCGAGTCGGTGCTGCTCAGGCAGGATCAGCCGGCGGCCAACCACAACGGGGGGCACCTCGCGTTTGGCCCCGACGGCTACCTGTACATCGGCTTCGGCGACGGCGGCACCGACCACCGGGCGAACGCCCAACGCCCCGGCACATGGCTCGGCAAGATCCTGCGCGTCGACGTCGACGCCGACCCGCCCTACCCGGCCGCCGACCGACGGTATGGCATCCCGGCGTCCAACCCCTTCGCCGCCGACCCTGACTTCCTGCCCGAGATCTGGGCGTACGGCCTGCGCAACCCGTGGCGCTTCGGGTTCGACCGGCTGACGGGCGACCTGTTCATCGGCGACGTCGGCGCGGGCGCCTGGGAAGAGATCGACCACCAGCCCGCGGGCGACGCCGGCGGGCGCAACTACGGCTGGCCGATCTACGAGGCCGACGGCTGCTACCGCGAAGACCCGGACTGCGACAGCGCCATCGTCACCGTCGCGCCGATCCTCTCGTACCCGCACGAGGACGGCAACTGCGCGGTGACCGGGGGGACGGTGTATCGCGGCGCCGCGTCCCCGGCGCTGTGGGGCGTATACCTGTACGCCGACTACTGCTCGGGGCGCGTGTGGGGCGCGGCGCGCGACTCGGCCGGTGCTTGGCGATCCGTGCCGCTGCTCGACTCGAGCCTCGCGATCAGCAGCTTCGGCGAGGACGCCGCGGGCGAGGTGTACGCGACCGACCTCGGGGGCGGGGTGTACCGCGTGCGCGCGACCGACGGCGGCTCCGGATGACCCGTCGCCGTGCGCGCTCGGCGTGACGGACTTCGTCCCTACCCGTGGGGCGGCGTGGCCCCGTCGTCGTCGGCCACCCGCCTGAGCGCCAGCCGGCCGAGCAGCGCCAGTCCCTGGTCGTCCGAGGGCGGGTGGAACAGCCCTGCTTGGACGTCGCGGAAGTGGCGCTCCAGCGGCAGGTCGCGGCGCACGGCCGCGCCGCCGACGATGCGCATGGCCTCGCCGGCGGCGTCGATCGCGGCGTTGGTGACGTGGATCTTGGCGGCCACCACGTCCGCGCCGCGGCCGCGGCGCTGGGCTGGCGCGCGGTCCCACATGCCGGCCACCTGGTGGAGCAGCGCGCGCGCGGCCGTCAGGGCCAGATCGGCGCGCCCGGCGCGCCGCTGGACGGCGTCGACCGTGGCGATGGGCCGGCCGAGAGCGGTCGGCACCCGCGTGTTGGCGTAGCGGAGCGCCGCGGCGAGCGCCGCCTGGCCGACGCCGAGGTACACCGCGCTGACGACGAGCGTGAACCAGGCGTTGGCGTCGGGCTGGTACGGATCGGGGGCCGCCGCGCTCTGGCGGTACAAGAGGTCGGTGTCCGGCACCGCGACCTCCTCGAGCACGAGATCGTGGCTTCCGGTGGACCGCATCCCCATGCTGTCCCACGTCTCGACCACCGACACGCCGGGCTGGCGCGTGACGAGGAAACGCCCGATGGTGTCGGGCTCGCCGTCCAAGGCGGCGGGCACGATGACATAGTCCAGCACCGGTGCCAGGCTGGCGAACGACTTGCGCCCGGTGATGCGCCATCCATCGCCGACCCGCCGAGCGACCGTCCGCGGCAGGCCGCCGCGGCTCGGGCTGCCGAGCTCAGGCTCGCTGGCGCAGGCATTGACGAGGGCGCCGCGCGCCACGACGTCGCGGCACACCGCGGCGAAGCGCGCGGCCGGCCAGCCGCGCGAGGCGGCCGCCGCCCCGACGGTCTGCAGGTGCATGGCGAACGCCAGGGCGGTGCTGCCGTCGCCCGCCGCCAGCCGCTCGACCAGGCGGACGGTATCGAGCAGGCCGGCGCCGTCGCCGCCCAGGTCGCGCGGCACGACGAGCGCGGGCCAGCCCGCGGCGCGCAGGTCGTCGACGTTGGCGTGCGGGAAGGCGGCCTCCGCATCGAGCGCGGCGGCGCGGCGGCCGAACACGGCCGCCAGGGCGTCGGCCTCGGCGAGGCGCTGCGTGCGCCGAGGGGCGGCGAGTGACATGGCGCGGTAGTATACCATCGGCGCCGCGGGGGTCCCCGCGGCGGTCTCCGCCGCTGCGTCGGCGGGCGGGGTGCCAGCGGGGGTGGCCCAGGCGTTATAATTCCGCGCGGTGCCGGACCGCGGCCCGCCGTTCGCCCGTAAGGAACCCCCATCGCCATGACGATCGTCGTGATGCGCCGCTCCCGACCCGTGTTCGCCCTGCTCGTGGCGGCGCTGACCGGCTGCGGGGGCGGCCAGGACGCGCCGCTGCCGTCGTCCGCGCCGACCGCGGCCCTCTCGCCACCGGCGGTGGCGGCCGTGCCGCCGGGTCCCTCACGGACTCCGGCAACGGAGGGCGAAGCGCTCTACCTCCAGTACTGCGCGGCGTGCCACGGCGCCGACGGCCGCTCGGACCCGAGCATCAAGTCGGCGCCGCACCTCAACGGGCAAGACCTCCTCGCGGCGGCGGACGACGCGTTCCTGTATGCCGCCATCGCGCAGGGCCGTCCCGGGGAGGCGGCCCGTGGCGTGCCGGGCACCAAGATGCCCGCGTTCGCCGCGGAGCGCGGCCCACTCCTGACCGACAGCCAGGTCCGGGCCATCATCGGCCACATCCGGCGGTGGCAGGCCGCGCCACCCGTGGCGCTTGGCGCGTATCGGGCGGAGGGCGATGCCGCGGCCGGCCGTGCCACGTACGACCAACACTGCGCCGTGTGCCACGGCCCGGACGGCTGGGGCGTCGATGCGCCGCGCTTGGCGGGTCCGGTGTTCCAGGCCACCGCGACCGATGCGTTCATCCGGCATGCGATCGCGAACGGGCGCGCCGGCTCCGCGATGGCCGCCTACGCCTTCGACGAAGTCCAGATGGGTGACCTGATCGCCTTCATTCGGACGCTGGACGATGTGCCGCCGACGCCGCGCTAGCCGCGCCTGGCGCACCGCCGGCCTCGTCGCGGCGTGCGGGGTCGCCGTCGCGGTGTCGGCGCCACCGGCGTCGACGCCCGCGCGTGCAGCCGACGGGGGTCTTGCCTGGATCGCCACGTGGCAGTCCGACCTCGAGCCCGAGCCCGGCGGCGTGCTCGACCCGGTCGACCTCGCGGTCGGCGCCGACGGGTCCGCCTGGGTGGTCGACGCCGGCCTGCGCCGGGCGCTGCGGTTCGACGCCGGTGGCACGGCAAGGCTTCAGGTGGGCCGGCCCGGCCTCGACAACGGCGGCCTCGACCACCCCTTCGGCATCGCGGTCGACGAGGCCGGCGGGCGGGTGTTCGTCGCCGACCGGCGGCAGGGGCGGTTGGCGGTATTCGACCTGGCAGGCGACTTCGTCGCCCACTGGAACGACTACGCCAAGCCCGAAGCCATCGCTCGCGACGCCGCTGGCCGTGTGTTCGTGTTCGATCGGGGCGCCAGCGCCATCGTCGGCCGGAAGGCGGACGGCAGCCGGGCGGTGAACATCCCGGTGCCGTTTTCGCCGACCGATCAGGCCACGCTGCCCAACGGCCTGGCGGTCGCGCCCGACGGACGGATCTGGATCGCCACCGAGGCGCCGGTCGCCGGCGGGCCGGCCATCCTCTGGGTGTACGGCCCCGACGGCGAGGTCATCCCGCCCCGCACCCAGATCCGGGGTTGGAACCCGCGCGACATCGCCATCGATCCGACCGGCCGGGTGTTCATGCTCGACGGGACGGGGGGCCGACTCGTGACCGACTTCGACCGCGCGAGCGGCAACCACGCGGCGGTCGGCGTCGGCAGCGACGTGCGGGCGATTGCGGCGGCGGCACCCGACACGTTGTACCTGCTCGACGGCCCGACCGGCGATCGCGAGGGCGGGGTCACGGCCGTGCGCTACGGCGGTCGGACGCTGACCACGCTCTGGACGTGGCGCTTCCCGCCGATCGAGCCCGGCTGGCTGTCGCACCCGATCCGGGCCGCGGTCGGCGAAGACGGCGGGCTGTACGTCGTCGACGAGATGGAACGTGCCCAACGGTTCGACGCACGCGGACGGGTCACGCACGGCCTCCGGCGCCTCGGCATGCAGCTGGCCGATGCCACGGCAGACGGCGACTGGCTGATCGTGCGGACGCGGACGGCGAGCAGCATCGACGACCCGCGCGACCCGGACGTGGCGCCGCAAGGGCACCGACGCATCCGGATCGAGCGGTATGGCCGCGCCGGCGCGGCCGGCGAGCCCGCGCGGACGTGGTCGTTCGACTGGGCCGAGCCGATCGACGGCGCCGAGCGCTCGCAGATCATCGCCCTCGGGCACGACCCGGCCCGCGGCGCCGTCTACGCGCTCGACGCTGCCCGGCGCCGCGTCCTGGTGCTCGACCTGGCGACCGGGTCGCGGCGGGCGGAGTGGCCGTTGGCCGAGCAGGGCGGCGGCCTGGCGCTCGTCGACCTCGACGTCTTGCCGGACGGATCGGTCGCGGTGCTCAACGCCCAGTCGCGCAGGTTGCTCCGGCTCGACGCCGCGGGCCGGGTCGTGGGGGGCGTCGATGTCCCTGCCGGCGCGATCCGCTTTGCGCCGCTGGCCGACGGCGGGTTCGCGGTCGTCCTTGCCGCCCGCAGCCTCGTGCGGCTGACGGCAAGCGGCGCGGTGCTCGGCACCGCCGTGCTGCCGGCGCCGGCACGTGGCGCGCCCGAGGCGCCGAGCGACGTCGCGGCGGCCGCGGACGGCCGTGTCTTCGTCACCGACCGCGGCGGGCAGGCCGTGCACGTCTTCGGCCTCGCCGCCACCGCACCTCGAGCGGTGTTCCTGCCGGTGGCGGTCGCGGGCACGGCCGTGGGCGACCAGGCCGTCTCACGGCAGGACCGACCGGCGGCCGCGCGGGATGGCTGAGCCAGGGCGCGCGGTCGTTCTCGCGCCTGTCCTGGCCATCGGCCTGGCAGCCTGCGCGGCACTGCCACCGCCGGCGACGGCGCCGCCAACGCCACCGCCGCCCGCGAGCTCGCTCGATCTCGCGTTCGTCGACCACCACCACCTCCGCCAGCTCGAGCCCGACCCGGAGCGATTGGCGCGGCACGTGTCGGCCATCCGCGCGAACATCGATCGCGGCGCGGACCTCGGGATCGGGTCGTACGTGGTGTTCTCGCGCGGGTTCGAAGACGTGCAGACCTACGACTTCGCGATCGAGCCGATCGGCAACGTCGGCGCCGCGGCGTTTCCCGACCCGGCGGCCCGGGCCGCCGACGCGGCGCTGTATCTCGGCGCGCTGCGCGACGTCGCCACCCACGCCCATGCGCGCGGGGTGCGGCTGATCTTCCACACCAACCAGCTGAGCTTCCCCGACGAGGTCCTGGCGGTGCTGCGGCCGCACATGGCCACCGCGGCGGCGCCATGCGTCGACGGCCCGTTCCTGTGGTCGGTCTATCGCGCGAAGCTCGCGGCGTTCTGGCGCGCGGCACCGTTCGTCGACGGGCTGCAGCTCACCGCCGACGAGGCCGACATGTCGGTGACGGAGTGCGTCGACGCCGACGGCCGCCCCGTCGACCCCGACGCGATCCTCGGCCGACTGGTGGCGGAGACGGCGGGCAGCGCGGGCACACCCGGCGCAGGGGCGCCGAAGGAGGTGCAGGTCCGCGCCTGGGGGCGGCTGGCCGACCTCGCAGGCGGCGCGGCGTTCGCGGCGGCGGTGGACCGGCTGCCGCCCAACGTCGTCGTGTCGATCAAGCACACCGAGGGCGACTTCGTGCCGTTGGCGCCGGCCTCGCACCTGCTCGACCACGTCGGGCCGCGGGTCGTCGTCGAGTTCGACGCGTGGGGGGAGTACGCCGGGTGGAACGCGTTCCCCGCCTACCTCGGGGACGTGTTCGCCGCGCGCATCCGGCGCCTCGTCGCCGCCGGCGGGCGCCGGGTCGCCGTTCGCATCAACTGGAACTCGTCCGCCAACCCGATCTTCGGCGTGCCGTACGGCAACGCGGTCAACGTGGCGGTCCTGGCCGGGCTGGCGAAGGACCCCGAGGCCGACCCCGACGCGCTGCTGCGGGCCTGGATCGGGGAGACCTATCCCGCGCCGTCGCGCGAGGCGGCCTTCGCCCTGTACAAGGCATCCGCGTCGCTGGTCGCCCGCCTGTTCAGCCCGGAGGGCGTCGACCTGACCGACCACGGCCGGGCGTTCCGAGGGCGACAGAGCCGGGACCAACGCGAGCGGATCGCGGGCATGCTGGCGTATGTGCAGTCGCACGGCGGCTTGACGACGCAGGAGGCGTTCGAGGCGCGGCGCCGGTCGATCGACCAGGCGCGGCGCGACGCGTCGGCGCGTGTGGCCGCCCTTGGCGACGCTGCGCCGGCCGCGTGGCGGACCGACCTGGCGCGTGGGCTGCAGTCGCTGTGGCGCGTGGCTCGCACGACCACGGACCAGCTCGAGCTGGCGTACTGGCATGGCGAGCGCTCGGCCGGCCGCCCGGTCGACTCCGCCGCGGTGTCGGCCGCGGTCCGAAGGATCCGCGACGCCGTCGCCGAGTGGTCCGTCGAGGATCCGGAGGCGTTCGACCGGCTCAACGGCGCCGAGCTGCTGCCGACCATCGCGGCGTTCGGGTTCGAGACGCTATAATCTGCGGCACTTGGCCGAAACCCTGTCCAAAGGAGCACCGCGTGGCCGCAACCGACCCTGCCGTCGCCGCCCGCCCGAGGCCATCCGCCGTCGCCGTCGACGGCGACGACGCGCCGGCGGCGGTGCCGACGTGGCTCGAGCGGAACGGCCTCCACGTTGCGTTGGCGGTGGCATGGGTCGCCACGCTGGGCAGCCTCTACTTCTCGGAAGTGCGCGGCTACGTGCCGTGCCCGCTGTGCTGGTACCAGCGCATCCTGATGTACCCGCTGGCGATCATCCTGCCGCTCGGCCTGTGGTGGCGCGACCGCGCGCTGCCCCGCTACGCCATCGCGCTGGCCGCGGCCGGGTGGTGCATCTCGAGCTACCACCTCCTCATCGAGAGGGGCGTGATCGCGGAGAGCTCGGCCTGCAAGATCGGGGTGTCGTGTGCGGTGCGCTACATCAACTGGTTCGGGTTCGTGACGATCCCGCTCCTGGCATGGACGGCCTTCGTGCTCATCGTGCTCGGAAGCTCCGCGGTCCATCGGTCCGGGTCGCTCGACGACGTGCCGGCCGATCGCCCATGGCGGTCGGTGCTCGGGATCGTCGGCACGGTCGGCGCCGTCTTCGCGGTGCTCTGGCGGTTGCGGCTGTAGCGGGCGCCCGGCACGGCGCTGCCCGGACCGCCTGGGCATTGCCGCGCGCGGCGCGCCCGACCGATTTCGGCGACCATCCGCTCACACCCAGAAGGGTCTCCAAACCATGTTCGACGCATTGCTCGCCACGCACTCGATCGTCCGCTGGCTCGTGCTCCTTGCCGGCGCGATGGCCGTCGTCCTGGCCTGGCGCGGCCGACTCGGCGGCGCGCCATGGACGCCAATGGACGATCGGGTCGGCCGCTGGTTCACCGTGGGCATGGACGTCCAGCTGCTTGTCGGTCTTGCCCTCTATTGGATGAGCCCGACCGTGCAGGCGGCGCTGGCGGACATGGGCGCAGCCATGGGCGACGGCACCCTGCGTTTCTGGAGCATCGAGCACGGCGTGCTGATGCTGCTGGCGGTGGTGGCGACGCACATCGGACGCGCGCGGAGCCGACGGGCGGAGCGCGCGGCGGCCAAGCACCGGGCGGCCGCGGTGTGGTTCGGGCTTGCGCTCATCGCCGTCCTGGCGGCGATCCCCTGGCCGTTCCGCGAGGCCGTCGGCCGCGCGCTGCTGCCGTTCGGCTGAGCTCGGCGCCCTGCGATGGTCTCCGCCCGGCTGGCACCGTTCGGCGCCTCGGTCTTCAGCGAGATGACGGCGCTGGCCAACGCGCACGGGGCGATCAACCTGGCGCAGGGCTTTCCGGACTTCGACGGGCCGCCGGAGATCGTCGAGGCCGCGGCGGCCGCGTTGCGGGCGGGTCACAACCAGTACGCCCGTTCGATGGGTCGCCCCGAGCTGGTGGCGGCGATCGCCGGCAAGATGAAGCGGCACTACGGGCTTGACCTCGACCCGTCTTCCGAGGTGACCGTGGGCTGTGGCGCGACCGAGATGGTCGCGGCGGCGTTGTTGGGCCTGCTCGAGCCCGGCGACGAGGTGGTGCTCTTCGAGCCCTTCTACGACAGCTACCCGGCGGTCGTGGCGCTGGCGGGCGGTACGGTGCGGTGCTGCACGTTGCGGTTTCCGGACTTCGCCGTGGACCTCGATGCGCTGGCGCGGTGCTTCACGCGCCGCACGCGGGCGCTGGTGCTCAACTCGCCGCACAACCCGTCCGGCAAGGTCTTCACGCCGGCGGAGCTCGATGCCGTCGCGGACCTGTGCCGGGCGCACGACGTCGTCGTGATCGCCGACGAGGTGTACGAGCACCTGACGTTCGACGGGCACGCGCACGTGCCGATGGCGACACGGCCGGGCATGCGCGACCGGACGCTGACGATCTCGAGCACGGGCAAGACCTACTCGCTGACCGGGTGGAAGGTCGGATGGGCCGTCGGCCCGGCGCCGCTGGTGGCCGCGGCACAGGCGGCGCACCAGTTTCTGACGTTCTGCGCGGCGACGCCGCTGCAGGTGGCGATGGCCGCAGCCATCGAGCGGTTCGACGGCGACTACTTCGCGGGTCTGCGCGCGGCGTATGCGGCGCGCCGCGACCTCCTGGTGTCCGGCCTCGCCGAGGCAGGCTTCGAGGTCGCGGTGCCGGCCGGGACGTACTTCGTGCTGGCAGGCTTCGGGGGGCTGACCTCCGACGATGACCGCACGTTCGCCCGCCGGCTGGTCGAGTCGGTCGGGGTGGCCGCGATCCCGCCGAGCGCGTTCTACCGCGATGCGCGAGACGAGGGCGCGCGGCTGCTGCGGTTTGCGTTCTGCAAGCGGGAGGAGACGCTGCGGGCGGCCTGCGAACGGCTGCGCGGGCTCGGCGTGCCGGGCGGGCCGTAGCTGCGGCCATCGCCCCACCGCCCAGGATCGCGCCGATCGAGAGGAGGTGGCTCCGTGAAGGTCTTCATGCTGGGCTGGGAGTACCCGCCCTCCATCAGCGGCGGGCTCGGGACCGCGTGCCATGGCTTGACGACCGCGCTGGCACGCGCCGGCGTCGAGATCGACTTCGTGGTCCCACGCGTGCATGGCGACGAGGACGCGGCCCACATGCGCCTCGAGGCGGCGGACGACCGCCGGACTCCCCGCGATCCTGACGCCGCGCGGAGCCTCCGCGCCGCCGGCCACCAGGCCCAAGTTGATCCCGGCACCCCCGCCGCACCGCGAGGCGTCCGACATCTGCGGGTCGCGGCGCGCCTCCGCCCATATCAGACGGCGGCTGCGCCTGGCGCCCCGGGCACGGGCGACGGGGGCACGGCCGGCGCTGCGGCCAAGCGCTCCGCCGAGCCCGCCACGCCTGCGACCGAGAGCCCTGCCATGGCCCTCTACGGCGGCGACCTCTTCGACGACGTCGGCCGCTATGCCGATCGCGTCGCCGCGCTCGCCAGCGGGCATGACTTCGACCTCGTCCACGCCCACGACTGGCTGACGTGGCCGGCGGGCACGGCGGTGGCGCGCCAGCACGGCAAGCCGCTCGTCGTGCACGTCCACAGCCTCGAGCACGACCGGGCCGGCGACCGGCCCGATCCGCGGATCGTCGCGATCGAGCACGACGGCCTCTTGGCGGCCGACGGCATCATCGCGGTGAGCCGGTACGCCAGGGCGCGCGTGCATCGCTTCCACGGTGTCCCGCTCGACCGAATCGACGTGGTCCACAACGGCGTCACCATGCCGGCCGACCCGCGCCCGGCCGCCGCCGTGCCGCCGGCCCGTCCAACCGTGCTCTTCCTTGGCCGCGTGACGCACCAGAAGGGTCCCCAATACTTCGTCCGTGCCGCCGCCCGCGTGGTGCGCCACGTGCCCGACGCCGCCTTCGTCGTCGCCGGGACGGGCGATCTCTTGGACGATCTGGCGCGCGAAGCCGAGACGCTCGGCCTCGGGACGTCCGTGACGTTCGCCGGCTTCCTGCACGGCGCCGCGGTTGCGCGGGCCTACCGCGGCGCCGACGTCTTCGTCATGCCGTCGGTGTCCGACCCCTTCGGCATCGCCGCGCTCGAGGCGATGAGCTTCGGCACGCCCGTGGTCGTGTCGCGGCAGTCCGGCGTTGCGGAGCTGGTGCAGCACGTGCTCAAGGTCGACGGCTGGGACGTCGACCGGATCGCCCGCGCCATCGTGTGGCTCGTGCGCAACCCCGCGCTGCGGACCCGCATGGCCGCGGCGGCGCGCGACGAGGCCCGCCGCCTCCACTGGGACGCGGCCGCGGCGTCCACGCGCAACGTGTACCACGCGGTGACGCGCCGGCCACTTCCATCCCGGGCCCCGTCGGTGGCATACTGACGCACGCCGGCGCCGATGCGCCGGCGGCGGCGGTCGCCATGCGCCGCCGCCGACCGATCTCACCGCCCCTTCGGCTCGGCACCCCCGCCCCGGCGAACGCCGCCGCCCATCCGAGCGCCACCCCCACGGCCCAGGGAGGCCGAACCACCATGGAGCCCGATACCGCCGCATGAGCAGCCCTGACATCCTGATCGAGGTCTCGTGGGAGGTCTGCAACATGGTGGGCGGGATCCATACCGTCTTGGCCACCAAGGTTCGTGCGATGCAGGCGCGCTACGGAACCCGCTACATCGTCGTCGGTCCCGACCTCGCCCGCGCCGAAGGCACGCGCCCGGTGTTCCGCGAGGAGATCTGGCACGCCGGTCTGCACGAGGCCCTCGCCGATGCGCCCGTCGGCTGTCGCATGGGCCGATGGCTGGTGCCCGGCGAGCCGCGCTGCCTGCTCGTCGACCACAACGCGCTCCTGGCCCACAAGGACGCGATCCTGGCGCAGTACTGGGAGTGGTATCGGCTCGACTCCATCGCCGGGGGCTGGGACTACCTCGAGCCGGTCATGTTCAGCCACGCGGTCGGTCAGGCCGTCGAGCGGCTCGCATCGGCTTACTTCCTGCCCCGCCAGCTCGCGGTCGTCGTTCAGTCGCATGAGTGGCTGACCGGCGCCACGCTGCTCTACCTCAAGCGGCGCGTGCCCGAGGTCGGAACCGTCTTCACGACCCACGCGACCACCCTCGGTCGGGCGCTCGCCGCCAATCGGCCGAGCCCCGAGCTCTACGACACGATGGGCGCCGTCGACCCCGACGCCACCGCGCGCGAGCTCGGGGTGCCGTCGAAGCACTCGATGGAGTCCATTGCCGCGCGCGAGGCCGACTGCTTCACCACGGTCAGCGCGATCACGGCCGAGGAGTGCCTCCACTTCCTGCGCCGAGCGCCCGATCCGATCCTCATGAACGGGATGGACGACGATTTCCCCCCGGCGCTGCTGCGCGAGCCCACGGCCGTGCACGCCGCCCGCGCTCGGCTCTTCGAGATCGCGACGCTGGCGACCGCGACGACCTACGATCGCGACCAGACCGAGCTCTTCGTGTGCGCCGGGCGCTACGAGTTCGTCAACAAGGGCATCGACGTCGCCCTCGACGCGTTGGCTGCGCTGGACCACGACCTCCGCACCCGGTCCGGGGGTCGGGTGGTGGTGTTCGCGCTGTTCCCCGCCGGCAACGCGGGCCCCCGCCGGGCCATCCTCCAGGCGTCGCGGACGGGCGAGCGCGTCGAACAACCCTACCTCTCGACCCACGACCTGCATCACGAGGCTTCCGACCCGATCCTGCGGCGGCTGGCCGACGAGGGGCTGCTGAACCGGCCCGAGAACGCCGTGCACGTCGTCTTCGTCCCGGTGTACCTCGACGGCAACGATCCCCTCGTGCACGAGACGTACTACGAGCTCGTCGTCGGTGCCGACCTGACGCTGTTCCCTTCGTTCTACGAGCCGTGGGGCTACACGCCGATGGAGAGCATCGCTCTCGGGGTCCCGACGATCACCACCGACCTGGCCGGCTTCGGGCGCTGGGCGCGCGACCGCGGCGACTGGCCGGCGACCGGCGTGGCGGTGGTCGCGCGCCAGGGGCGGGCGTTCGAGTGGGTGAGCCAGTCGCTCATGGAGCACCTCGTCGCGTTCCTCGGCCTGTCGCCCGACGAACGCCGCGCGCTGGCCGCCGCCGCCCTCCGCACCAGCCACGCCTGCCGCTGGAAGCAGTTCGCCCCGGCCTACCTCGAGGCGCACGCCCAGGCCGCGGAACGCGCGGCCGAGCGCGCGCGCACGATGCCCAAGGGACGGTTCGCCGCGCTGGCGAGCCTCAAGGCCCGTCCGGTGTCCACCGGGTCGGCCGTCACGGCCCGCCTGCACGCCTTCAGCGTGCGCAACGCCGTCCCCGCGTCGCTCGCGGGGTTGCGCGAGCTGGCGATGAACCTCTGGTGGTCGTGGCACCCGGCTGCGGCGTCGTTGTACGCCGAGCTCGACGCGGACCTCTGGTCCGACACCGGCCGAAACCCGGTCCAGTTCCTCGAGCACGTCGAGAGCGCGAAGCTCGCCGCGGCCGCCGCATCGCCGGCCTTCGTGGCGCGCGTCGATCAGGCGGTGCACGACCTGGCCGACGCGCTGCAGCGTCGTGCCCGGCCCGAGATCGCCTACTTCTGCATGGAGTACGGCTTGGTGGACAGCTTCAAGCTGTACTCGGGCGGGCTGGGCGTGCTGGCCGGCGACCACCTCAAGACCGCCAGCGACCTCGGCCTGCCGATGTGCGCGGTCGGCCTGGCGTACCGTCACGGGTACTTCAAGCAGCGGCTCCGGCCCGACGGCCTGCAGGAACCGCTCAAGGAGCACCTGGTGGCCCAGAACCACCCGCTCGTGCTCGTGACGACCGACCACGGCCTGCCGGTCACCGTCGAGCTGCCGCTGCCGGGCGGAACGGTCTACGCGCGGGCCTGGCGCGCAGCCGTCGGCACGGTCGACCTGTATCTCCTCGACACCAACATCGAAGCCAACCGCCACGAGGACCGCGCGCTCACCGACAGCCTGTACGGCGGCGACCAGCGCCATCGGCTGCGCCAGGAGATGGTGCTGGGGATGGGCGGCTACCGGCTCCTCAAGGCGATCGGGCTGACGCCGCAGGTCTATCACATGAACGAGGGCCACAGCGCGTTCCTGATCCTCGCGCGCCTGGTGGACCTCGTGCAGGGAGGCTTGAAGTGGCACGAGGCCCTCGCGCTGGTGCGGCAGACCACGGCCTTCACCACCCACACGCCGGTCGCAGCCGGCCACGACGCGTTTCCGGAAGACCTGATCCGCCCGTACATCGCCCCCCTCGAACCGGTGTTGCTCCAGGATGGCGCGACGATCGCGGGGCTTGGCCAGGCCCCGTGGGCCGAGCATGACCCGAGCTTCAGCATGACGGCGCTGGCGCTGCGCGGGAGCGACCGCGTCAACGGCGTCAGCCGCATCCACGCGGCGGTCTCGCGGCGGCTCTTCCACCCGCTCTACGCCGGCTTCTACGAGGACGAGGTGCCGGTCGCCGCCATCACCAACGGGGTGCATGTGCCGACCTGGCTCGCACCGGAGTGGCACGCGCTCTTCGATGCACGCCTGCCCGACGACTGGCGCGCCCACCTTGCCGACGAGGCGTACTGGGACCACGTGCGGCAGCTCGACGCGCGCGAGTTCTGGCAGGCGCGCCTGTCGGCCAAGCAGCGGCTGCTCGATTGGCTGCGCGCCAACGTGCCGCGCACGTGGGTGTCGCGCCGCGAGCATCCGGCGGCGCTCTCCGAGTCCCTGCGCCACCTGCGGGAGGACTCGCTCGTGATCGGGTTCGCGCGCCGCTTCGCGCCGTACAAGCGGGCGACGTTGCTGTTTCGCGATCTCGAGCGGCTGGAGAGCCTGGTCTCGGGAGACGTCCCGATCGTGTTCCTGTTCGCCGGCAAGGCACATCCTTCCGACGACCTCGGAAAGGCGCTGATCCGCGACGTCGTCGAGCTGGCCCGCCGACCGAGGCTGCTCGGTCACGTGTTGTTCCTCGAAGACTACGGCATGCACCTCTCCGGGCTGATGGTGGCGGGCTGCGATGTCTGGCTCAACACGCCCACCCGCCCGCTCGAGGCCAGCGGCACGTCGGGCATCAAGGCGGGCGTCAACGGCACCCTCAACCTCAGCGTCGGCGACGGCTGGTGGCCCGAAGCGTTCAACGGACGCAACGGCTGGATGATCGACGACGTCGCGGCCGAAGAAGACCCCGAGTACCAGAACCAGATCGACAGCGCCTCGGTGTATGGCGCGATCGAGAACGAGGTGCTGCCGCGGTTCACGGGCCGGGTGTCGGGGGGCTTGCCGTTCGAGTGGGTGGAGATGGCCAAGGAGTCGATGGCCACGATCCTGCCGCGCTTCTCGGCCGAGCGGATGCTGCGTGAGTACCAGGCTCGGGTCTACGACCCTGCCCGCCGCGACGCCGCGACGCTGACGGCCGACGGCCATGCCCGTCTGTTCGCGCTGGTCGGGTTCAAGCAGCGGCTGCACCAGCATTGGGACACCGTGGCCTTCGCCGATCTGGGCATCGAAGGCATGGACGGCGACACCGTCCAGTCGGGAGCCGTCGTTCGACTGCGCGTCGAGCTGCGGCACCCGCACCTCCGGGCCGAGGAGCTGCGGGTGCAGGCCGTGGTGATCCGGGCGGGCACGGACGAGCAGGTGGACGGGTTCGACACGTTCGACATGGCGGCGACCGACGCCACCGGCGCCGGCGGTCCAGATGCCGCGAGCGTGTGGGCGGCCTCGATCACGCCGACGGCGACCGGGGAGCACTCGCTGGGCGTGCGCGTGATCCCGGCGTCGCACCCGGCCGGCGCGGACGTCGAGACGCTGACGCCGCTCGTGAAGTGGCTCTAGGGTTCCGGCCGATGGGGCTCCCGGTCGCCGGCCTCCAGATCGACAGCGCGTGGGAAGACCCGCCTGCGAGCTTCGCGCGCGCCGACGTGCTGGCGGCCGGCGCCGTCGCCGGAGGCGCCCGGCTCGTCGTGCTGCCCGAGATGTTCGCCACCGGCTACTCGATGGCTGCCGACGCGATCGCAGCCCACGGGGATGCCGTGCGCCGGTACCTCGCGGCGCTGGCGGCGCGGCACGGCGTCTGGGTCGCGGGCGGCCTGGTCGAGCCGGGCGCGCCGCGCCCGTTCAACGCGTGCGCGGTGTTCGACCCGCACGGCGCCGAGGCAGGCTGCTATCGCAAGATCCACCCGTTCTCGCTGGCGGGCGAGGACCGGCACTACGCCGCGGGCACGGCGCTGGTCACCGTCGCCGTCGACGGCCTGCGGGTGACGCCGTTGATCTGCTACGACCTGCGCTTCCCCGAGCCGTTCCGGGCCGCGGCCGACCGCACCGACCTGTTCGTGGTGATCGCGAGCTGGCCGGCAGCGCGGCGGCAACACTGGTCGGCGCTGCTTCGAGCGCGCGCCATCGAGAACCAGGCGTTCGTGCTCGGCGTCAATCGGGTCGGCGCGGGCGGTGGGCTGGCCTATGTCGGCGACTCGGCGCTGGTCGACCCCCTCGGCGAGGTCATCGCCACGGCCTCCGGCCAGCCGGCAGTCGTCGCCGGCGCCGTCGACGGGGCGGCCGTGGCCGAGGCGCGGGCCCGGTTCTCGTTCCTGGCGGACCGCCGTCCGGACGTCTACGCCGGCTGGTGACGTGCGTCGGGCGGCCGCCCGACGCGCCCAGGCGCGATCCCCGTGGCCGGGCGACGGCCCGGCCCGACGCCACGGGCGCAGACGATGGTCGCCCTGGTTCCCCGCCCGCGTTCGACGGGCCGCGTCACGTCGTGTAGTCCGCGTTGATCGCGACGTACGCCGCCGTCAGGTCGGTCGTCCAGTACGTCGCGGCCCCGCCGCCGAGGCCGAGATCGAGGTCCAGCGTGATCTCCGGAGCGGCGAAGACCGCTGCCGCCTCTTGCTCGACATAACCGGCGGGCGCACCGGAACGCACCAGCACCACCGGCGGTCGACCGGAGCCCGTCGCCGCATCGGCCTCCGCCGGCTTGGCCAAGGTGGGCGCGGCACCCGCGTCGGAGGCCGCGAGCCCGCCGCCCGCCGCGGCCGACAGCGTCATCCGATCGGGGTCCACCGGCACGCCGGCACGGCCGGCGGCCGCCAGGATCCGGCCCCAGTTGGGGTCGCCGCCTGCCAGGGCGGTCTTGACGAGCGGCGAGGTGGCGATGGTTCGTGCCACCGCCGCCGCACCGGCATCGTCCGTCGCGCCGCGGACGTGCACCGTGACGAAGCGCGTCGCACCCTCGCCGTCGCGGACGATGGCGTGCGCGAGGGCGAGGCACACGGCCTCGAGGGCGCCCTGGAACGCGTCGCGGTCGGCGGGGGTCTCGACCGCGACGCCGGCGGCGCCGTTGGCCAGGGCCAACACGGTGTCGTTGGTGCTCGTGTCGCCGTCGACCGTGATCCGGTTGAAGGTGCCCGCCACGGCCGTTCGGAGGGTGGCATCGAGGTCTGCCACCGGCAACCGGGCGTCGGTGGTGACCACGGCGAGCATCGTGGCCATGTCGGGGTGGATCATCCCCGAGCCCTTGGCCACCCCGCCCACGACGACGTCGCCGCCGGCCAGCCGCACGCGAAGCGCGCACTGCTTGGGACGGGTGTCGGTGGTCATGATGGCGCGCGCCATGGCCGCGCCGCCGTCGGCGGCCAGCGCGCCCGCGGCCACGGCGATGCCCTGCGCCACGCGGTCCATCGGGAGGCGGTGCCCGATGACGCCGGTCGAGAGCACGAGCACCTGTTCGGGCGCGGCGTTCCCCGGGATCGCGGCCGCCGTCAACCGCTGCATCGCCTGCGCGTCCTCCAGCCCTCCGGGCCCGGTGCACGCGTTGGCGATGCCCGCGTTGACGACGACCGCGCGCACACGGCCGGCACCGCCGGCGAGCACCGCGCGGTCGACCAGGACCGGGGCCGCCGCCACGCGATTGCGGGTGAACACGCCGGCCGCGGCAGCGGCGTGGTCGCTGACGAGGATCGCCAGGTCCGGCCCTCCCGACGCCTTGAGCCCGGCGGCGACCGCGGCGGCCCGGTAGCCGGCGGCGCTGGTCACGCCGCCGTCTGCGAGCCAGACGGCCGGGGGCTCGCCCTTGGGGTTCGACGTGTCGAGATCCATGGAAACGCTCCCGCGGTGGTCGTGCATCGCCGGCAGCGGCCGTCGCAACCGGTCCCGACGGTGCTCAGTCGCGCTTGAACCGGCTGTAGTCGGGCGCGGCGTAGCGCACCAGTCCGCCGTCCGACACGCCGAGCATCGCCTGCACCTTCATCGGCAGGCCGAACAGGTTGATGAACCCGGCGGCGTCGCGCTGGTCGTAGACGTCGTCGGCGCCGAAGGTGGCGAAGTCCTCGCGGTACAGGCTGTTGGGGCTGTCCCGACCATCGACCGTCACGAGCCCCTTGTGCAGCTTGAGCCGCACCCAGCCCGTCACGGTGGCCTGGGTCTGGTCGACAAACGCCTGGAGCGCGGCGCGCAGCGGATGGAACCACTGACCGAAGTACACGAGCTCGGCATACCGCAGCGCCAGGCCGGCCTTGGCGTGCGCCGTGTCGCGGTCGAGGCACAGCGACTCGAGCTCGCGGTGGGCGGCATAGAGCAGCGTTCCCCCCGGGGTCTCGTAGACCCCCCGCGACTTCATGCCGACCAGCCGGTTCTCGACCAGGTCGATCCGCCCGACCCCGTGCCGGGCCCCGATGGCGTTGAGCGTGTCGATGAGCATCGCCGGCGACAGGCGGACGTCGTTGACGGAAACCGGCGTGCCGGCATCGAACGCGATCTCGACGATCTCGGGCGTGCCCGGCGCCTCGGCCGGGTCTGCGGTCCACAGGAACATCGCCGGGTCGGGCGGGCGGGCGGGGTCTTCGAGCCCGCCGCCCTCGTGCGAGAGGTGCCAGAGGTTGCGGTCGCGGCTGTAGATGCTGCGTTCGCGCTGGGCGATCGGCACGCCGTGGGCGTCCGCATACGCCAGCGCGTCCTCGCGCGACCGGATGTGCCACTCGCGCCACGGCGCGATGACCCGCAGCCGGGGGTTCAGGGCCTTGAACGTCAGCTCGAAGCGGACCTGGTCGTTGCCCTTGCCGGTGCAGCCGTGCGCCACCGCATCCGCCCCCACCGCCTCGGCGAGCGCGACCTGTCGCGCGGCGATGAGCGGGCGGGCGATCGACGTGCCGAGCAGGTACTGGTGCTCGTAGACGGCGCCGGACTGGAGCATCGGGAAGAGGTAGTCGCGCGCGAAGGTCTCGCGCAGGTCTTCGATGACGCAGTCGGCGGCGCCGCTGGCGAGCGCCTTGTCGCGCAGCCCGGCGAGCTCCTCGCCCTGCCCCAGGTCGGCGCAGTAGCAGATCACCGTGCAGCCGTAGGTCTCGCGCAACCACGGCACGATGACCGAGGTGTCCAGCCCGCCCGAATAGGCGAGCACGACCTTGTTCACGGTGGCATCAGCGACGGTGTGGGCGCGCAATCGATCCTCCTCGGGCCGCCCGTGCGACGGGCGATGGCGACAGGGCGAGGCCGGCGATCGGACGCCCCTCCAGCGGCACCGCGTGTGCTTCGATCGCCTCGTCCGCCACGGCGTCGGTTGCGGCGGCGTCGGCATCGGTCAGCACGTCGCGGGTCAGCGCGATCTCGTCGCACGCGTCGTGCAACGGGCATTGCTGGCAGTCCTTCCAGATCTTCTCCGGGAAGACCGCCTTGTCGGTCGGGTGGAAGCCGGTGCGCTCGAACAGCCCGGCGGCGCGGGTGAGCGTGAACACCCGGCGGATGCCGCGCCGGCGCGCGGCATCCACGAGGGCCTCGACGATGGCGCGGCCCCACCCCTGGCCGCGCGCGGGCGCGTCGACGATCAGCGATCGGACCTCGGCGAGGTGCGGCCCGTACACCCACAGCGAACCGCACGCGATCACCTCGCCGCCGGCCTCGACCACCCACCAGTCGTCCAGGCCGGCGCGGATGCTCTCGGCCGACCGTGGCAGCACGTCGCCGCTGCGGGCGTGGGCGGCCACCATCGCGGCCAGGCGCGGGACGTCGCCGGCCGCGGCCGGGCGAAGCCGGGGCAGGCCGTCGGTCATGCGGCCGCCGCGATGCACGCGCCGAGGGTGTCGACCGCGAGGTCGACGTCGGCGCGCCCGACGATGAGCGGCGGGCACAGCCGGATGACGTGCGTGCCGGCCGCGATGAACAGCACCCCTTGGAGGCGTGCCGCGTCGATGACGGGCTTGACGGGCCGGTCGAGCTCGACGCCGACGAAGAGCCCGCTGCCGCGGACGTCGACGACCCGCGGGCTGGCGAGCGCGGCGATGCGGTCGCGGAGGTGTTTGCCGGTGTCGCGGACGTGGGCCAGGAAGGCCGGCTGACGGATCCGGTCGAACACCACGCACGCCGCGCGCGCCACGAGCGGACCGGCGGCGAACGTGCTGCCGTGCTCGCCCACGCCGATCGCGCCGGCCACGCGCTCGGCGACGAGCGTCGCCCCGATCGGCAGGCCGCCGGCCAGCGGCTTGGCGACCGTCATGATGTCGGGCGTGACGCCGAACGCCTCGTGGGCCCACAGCGTCCCGGTCCGGCCGAGCCCGCACTGCACTTCGTCGAACACCAACAGCGCGCCGTGGCGGTCGCACAGCGCACGCAGGCCGTGCAGGAACGCCGGGTCGGCCGCGCGGATGCCTCCCTCGCCTTGGATGGGCTCGACCACCACCGCGCACGTGTCCGGCCCGACGAGGGCCTCGGCGGCGGCCAGGTCGTTGTAGGGCGCGAACGCGACCCCGGGCAGGAGCGGGCCGAACGGCAGCCGATACGCGGGCTTGGCGGTGATCGACACGGCCCCGATGGTCCGCCCGTGAAAGCCGTGGCCGAACGCCACGAGGCCGGTCTTGGCGAACGACGGGTCGTCGTCGCCTGCGCCGGCCGCCCGACGGGCGTAGCGCCGGGCGAACTTGATGGCGGTCTCGGTGGCCTCGGCACCGCTGTTGTTGAAGAACACGCGGTCGGCGAAGGAGTGCGCGACGAGGCGCGTCGCGAGCTCGATCTGCCAGCGGGTGTGGTAGAGGTTGCTGACATGCGTCAGGCGCGCCGCCTGGTCCGCCACGGCCGCCGCCCACTCGGGGTCGGAGTGGCCGAGCGCCATCACCGCGATGCCGCTGCCGAAGTCGAGGTACTTGCGGCCGGCGGTGTCCCACAGCCACACGCCGTCGCCGTGACTCAGGACGATGTCGGGACGCGCGTACGTGCCGACCAGCACGCGGTCGGCGGTGGCGAAGAGCTCGGCGTCGCTCGGCGCATCGGCATGGCCGGCGGCCGCGGCGACGGCGTGAGGCGCGCCGGGGGCGGGCTCCCAGATCGGGTGTGTCATGTGCTGATCTCCATCGCATCGGGATCGGGCGACGCGGGGCCCCCGGCAAAGACCGTCCCGGCGCCCGCCACCAACCCTTGCGGATCGACGATCCGGGCGCGGGGCACGCCGCTGGCGATCGCGCCGAGGGCGGCCCGCACCTTCGGCACCATGCCGCCGTGAATCACGCCGGCCGCGATGAGGCGTTCGGCCTCGGGGGCGGCCAGCCGCGTCACGACGGCACCGTCGACGACGACGCCGCCGACGTCGGACACCAGGTCCAGCTCGACGCCGAGGGCCCTGGCGATCGCCGCCGCCGCATCGTCGGCGTTGACGTTGTACACCTGGCCGCCCGCGTCGACGCCGAGCGGCGCGACCACCGGCACCACGTGCTCGGCCATGCATGCGGCCAAGACGGAGACCCGCACCGCCGCCACCTCGCCGACGAAGCCGAGGTCACCGGCAGGGTGGATCACGCGACGGCAATCGAGGAGCCCGCGATCGACGCCGGACAGCCCGAGCGCATCGACCTTGGCGGCGTGCAGGGCCGCGACGACGCGCGTGTTGATGCGCCCGGCCAGCACCATGGTGACGACGTCGAGCGCGCCGGCCGTCGTGACGCGCAGGCCGTCGCGCTTCTCGACGGCCAAGCCCAGGCGGCCCTGCAGCTCGCCGATGGCGTCGCCGCCGCCATGGACGACGACGACGCGCCCGGGCAGCCCCGCGATGGCGGCGGCAAGGCCGGCCAACGCCGCGGGATCGTCGAGCAACCGCCCGCCCAGCTTGACGACGCGGGCGGGGGTGGCAGGCGCCGGCACGCGCGGGCTCACGCGGTGAGCCCGCGGGTCTCGGGCAGCCCGAACATCGCGTTCATGTTCTGCAGCGCCTGCCCGGCCGCGCCCTTCACGAGGTTGTCGAGCGCGCTCGTGACGATCGCCAGGCCGTCCCGGCCGGCGGGGTGCACGCCGACGACGCAGCGGTTGGTCCGCAGGACGTGCGCCAGCGTGGCGGCCTCGCCCGCGGGCAGCACGCGCACGAACGGCTCGCCGGCAAACGCCTGCGCGAGGCGAGCGTGCACCCGGGCATGGTCCCAGTCGGGCGCGAGCGGCACGTACAGCGTCGTCAGGATGCCGCGCGTGACCGGCAGAAGGTGCGGCGAGAACACCACGAGCGGCGGTGCCGCGCTCCACGCCGCGAGCGCCTGATCGATCTCGGCGATGTGGCGATGGGTCCGGCCGATGCTGTACGGTGCGAAGTTCTCGGCGACCTCGACGAAGTGGGTGTGCAGCTTGGGCACGCGCCCGGCGCCGGACACGCCGGACTTGCTGTCGGCGATGACGGTGCCGCGCGTCGCGCCGACGCCGGCGAGCGGGTGGAGCGGAAGGAGGATGCTGGTGGCGTAGCAGCCGGGGTTGGCGACGAGGCGCGCACCGGGCAGGAGCGGCCGTGCGACCTCGGTGAGGCCGTAGACGGCGGTGCCGAGCAGGCCGGGTGCGGGGTGGTCGGCGCCGTACCACTGCCGATAGGCAGCGGGATCGCGCAGTCGGAAGTCGGCGCTCAGGTCGATCACGCGCGGGCCGCGGTCGAGGAGCCAGGCCGCGGTGGTGGCCGAGGCGGCGTGCGGCAGGCACAGGAACGCGACGTCGATGTCGCCGACCGGCGCGTCGTGTGGTCGGATCAGCGGCACGTCGGGGGCGCCGGCATGGACGTCGCGCAGCGAGCGGCCGGCGCGCGACTCCGACGCCGCGAACCGGAGCGCGACGTCGGGATGTGCGGCAAGGAGCGCGATGAGCTCCAGCCCGGTGTACCCGGTGGCGCCAAACACGCCGGCTCGGATGGTCAAGCAAGACTCCCGTGTTCGGGCCCGGCGACGGCTGGCGGCACCGGGCTGAGACGGCCGGCGCCTTCGGCGACGCGGCTCGGCATGGCATGGCGCGGGCGACCTTTGCCCGACAAAGCAAAATCGCCAGACCGATCAGCGGTCTGGCGACGCAGGTGGCGGTCCATTGGCCGCGGGAGCGGTCAAGCGGGGCCGGGTTGCGCCAGACCGGTGGTCTGACGCGTCGGACGGACGCGGGTCGCTCGCGCGGACGAAGCCATGGCGCGGTATTCTAGGGCGGCGGGGCGGGTGTGGCAAGATCTGGTCGATCGTCGCCGGTCAGCCGGGCGCTGGGATCCTGATCCGGGCCATCGCGTAGGTGTCGACGAACCGCCCGTCGCGGAACGCGAAGTCGACGAACGTTCCCTCGATGCCGAACCCGAACTTCTCGTAGAGCCGGATCGCCGGCGTGTTGTCGGTGTAGACGTCGAGCTCGAGCCGATGGAGGTTGAGCCAGCGATCCGCCAAGTCGAGCGCGGCCTGCATGAGCGCCGTGCCAACGCCCTTGCCGTGCCAGTCGTCGCGCACGGCCATGCCGATCTGCCCGACGTGGCGGCGGCGCGGGGCGTGGGGGAAGGTATGCAACCCGAGATGTCCGATGACCTCGGCATCGACGTGCGCGACAAGATGGATCACGCCTTCGGCCGGCTCGGCGAGCCGCTTGCGCCACTGCTCGATCGAAGGGTACGGCAATTGCAGCGTGCCCCAGACGGCGCGCGGCCCGGCCACGATTCGCTGGATGGCCTCATGATCGCCGGGCTCTCCACGGCGGACTTGGATCGTCATGGGAAGACTCGGTCGCCTCTCTGTGGGCGGGTCAATCGGGATCGATTGCGCCACCTCATCGCCCACTCACCCGCGCCCGCAACCGTGCGATCTGCGCCGCCACGCTCGCCGGGCTGCCGCCGCCCGGCGTCCGACGCCGCATCACCGAAACGGCCGGGTCCAGCAGCGCCAGATCGTCCGGTTCGAAGCGTGGGTCGGCGATCGCCAGGTCGGCGGCCGTCGCCGCCGCCAGCGTGCGCCCGCCTGCCAGCAGGTGGCCGACCAGCCGTCCGACGGCCGCGTGTGCCTCGCGGAAGGCGACCCCCCGTGCCACGAGCGCCTCTGCCAGATCCAGCGCCGTCGCCCAGCTCGAGGGCGCCGGCGGGTGGAAGCGCGCCGTCGCGATCAGGCCGGCCAACGCCTCCAGCGCGCCGGCGAGCGCGTCGTCCGCCCGGAAGACCATCGCCTTGTCCTCCTGAAGGTCGCGGTTGTAGGTCAGCGGCAGCCCCTTCTGGAGCGCCAGGAGCGCCGTCACGTCGCCGATCGCGCCCGCGGCGCGTCCGCGCACCAGCTCCGCGATGTCCGGGTTCTTCTTCTGCGGCAGCGCCGACGAGCCGGTGGTGTAGCGATCGGCATACGTCGCCCAGCCGAAGGCCTCGGTCGTCCACAGGATGGCGTCCTCGGCCAGCCGCGACAGGTGCACCATCGCCTGCGCGCAGCAAAACGCGTGCTCCGCCGCGAAGTCGCGGTCCGCGACCGCGTCCATCGAGTTCTCGAAGACCGCCGGAAGCCCGAGATCGGCGGCCACGCGCGCCGGGTCCAGCGGCAGGCTGCTGCCGCCCGCCGCCCCGGCGCCCAGCGGCGAGACCGCGATCCGTGCCGCCGCGTCTCGGAAGCGGTCGGCATCCCGCACGAGCATCCACGCGTAGGCCAGGAGGTGGTGGCCGAGCGGCACCAGCTGGGCGGCCTGGAGGTGGGTGAACGCCGGCACGGTCGCCGCGCCGGCAGCCTCGGCCTGGTCGACGAGCACCGCCGCGAGCCCTTCGAGCCCCGCCGCCCGCGCCGCCGCCGCGCGGGTCAAGTAGAGCCGCAGGTCCAGGCACACCTGGTCGTTGCGGCTGCGGCCGGTGTGCAGCTTGCCCGACACCGGGCCGATCACCTCGCCCAGCCGCCGCTCGACCGCCGTGTGCACGTCCTCGTCGGCGTCGAGAAACACGAACGCGCCGGCGTCCGCCTCCGCTTGCAGGTCCGTCAGCCCGGCCACGAGGGCATCGGTGTCGTCCTTGCTCAGCACGCCCACTTCGCCCAGCATCCGCACGTGCGCCAGGCTGCCGCGGATGTCGTCGCCGAGCAGCCGACGATCGGCGTCGGTGACCGTGAACCGCCACAGGGCGGCGTCCGGCGGCTCGGCGAATCGGCCCCCCCAGAGTCTCATGGTCGGCGTCCTTTCATGACGGATCGACGGCAGCGTTGGCCACCAATGATACGGCCGCAGCCCGGCACACGCGACGTTCGGCCGCAGGGCAACCGTGTCTGACGGCAACGCCCGGCGCGACCCCCGCACGTTCGGCCGGGCCGTCCCCGTCCGACGCACACACCGGCCGCGCGATGCGTACCATTAGCGCGCATGCGCACGGCCGACTTCGACTACCACCTTCCGCCGGAGTTGATCGCGCAGTCGCCGGCCGAGCCGCGCGACAGCGCGCGGCTGCTCGTGCTCGATCGCGGGACGAGCGCCATCCAGCACCGGGTGTTCCGCGACCTCGTCGACCTGCTCGAGCCCGGAGACCGTCTGGTGGCCAACGCCAGCCGTGTCATCCCGGCGCGGCTGCGCGGCCGCAAGACGCCCTCCGGGGGGCGGATCGAGCTGCTCCTCCTGCGGCCGGCCGGCGACGGCGGCGTGGGCGTGGCCGAACCCGGTGCCGGCGCCGACCCGGCGTGCGTGTGGGAGTGCTTGATCGGCGGGCGTGTCCGGCCGGGCACGCGGCTTGCGTTCGGCCCGGACCCCGACGGCCGGCCGATCGATCCAGCGTTGCCCGCCGGCGCCGCGGCGGGCGCCGGCGACGAGCTGGCCGCCGCCGCGCGACTCCTCGCCGAGGTCGTGAAGGTTCTGCCCGACGGCCGCCGCGTGGTGCGCTTCGACCGCCCCCCGCTGGCCGTCGCCGACCGGCTCGGCGAGGCACCGCTGCCGCCGTACATCCACCGACGGCTCGACGACCGCGAGCGCTACCAGACGGTGTATGCCCGCACCCCCGGCTCGGCCGCCGCGCCGACCGCCGGCCTGCACTTCACCCCGGCGCTCATCGACGCCATCGCTTCCCGCGGGGTGGGGTGGTCGACGGTCACCCTCCACATCGGCCTCGACACGTTCCGGCCGGTCGAGGCCGAGCACGTCGCCGACCACCGCATCCACCGCGAATGGGCGGAGCTAGACCCCGCGACCGCCGCGGCCATCTGCGCGACGCGTCGCGCCGGCGGGCGCATCGTCGCGGTCGGCACCACGGCCGTGCGCGTGCTCGAGACGGCGGCCCGGCAGCCGGGCGCCGATCTCGGCGCGCCGGTCGCGGCGTTTCACGGTTGGACCGACCTCTTCATCACGCCCGGGTTCGCGTTTCGAGCCGTCGACGCGCTGATCACCAACTTCCACCTGCCGCGCTCGTCGCTCCTCATGCTCGTCGCGGCCTTCGCGGGCAAGGCCGCCATCGACCGTGCCTATGCCGAGGCCGTGCGCGAGCGGTACCGCTTCTACAGCTTCGGTGACGCCATGTGGATCGGCTCGTCGACCGCCTCAACTCGGCGCGCGACATAACGCACATCCCATGCCACGAGGACGGCGAGCACGAGGGCCAGCCCCGCCAGCCCCGTGAGCCACGACCACCGCGGGTCCGACGGCGGCCCGCTCCCGACGCGGAAGCCGTCGATCGCGATCCGTCCGCCGGCGCCGCCGACGGCAAGCCGCAGCTCGTGCGTGCCGCCCGAAAGGCCGTCGGCGACGACATGCCACTGCCAGCCGTCGGCCTCGCGCAGGGTCACGGTGCGCTGGTCACCGTCCACCGCGGTGTCGGCGACGCTGACGGCGGAGAGCGAGCGCAGCCGCACCGCGATCGAAGGTCCTCGGAAGCGGAACGACAGGCTCGCCAGCGGCGACTCCGATGCGATGAAGTTGAAGTCTGCTGCGAGGTCGTCGGGCGCGCGGCAGCAGGCGCCGGACAAGCAGCGCAGCCGCGACCACGACCGTTGGTCCGGCGTGCCGTCCCAACGCCACGTCCAATCGTCGAGGCCGGATAGCCGCACGGGCTCCGAGCGCTCCGCCCAGTCGCCGGGGCCGGCGACGACCGGCACGGCCGCGGCCTGCACGGCCGCGTAGACCCGCCGGGGGTTGAAGTCGGCGTCGAGCATTCGAAAGTGGTGCACGGCATCGTCGCGCGGGAGGCTGGGGTGCCGGAAGAACCAGATGCTGAACACGCCCGCCCACGGCCAGTGCGCGCCGGCCCATCGCACGCCGCCGACCGTGAAGTCGGCTTGCTGTGCTTCCGTGACCTGTCGCCACATCGAGTGCATGCCCGCAGGCGCCGCGTTCCAGCCGAACTCGTTGGCCCAGATGGGCGTGCAGGCATCCGAGGCGTCGACCATCACCTGACGGTGCAGCTCCACCCGGCGGAAGTTGAGCACGTCTTCTGCCGGGGCATCCTCGGGCGGCCGGTCCATGCCGAACGCATTGACCGACAGGATGTCGAACTCGGCCGCGGCGTCGGCCTCGTACATGCCGCGCAGGAACGCCAGGTCGCTCATGTTGCCGGCCTGCTCGACGGTCTCGGTGTTGATCGCGAGCGGTGCCGAGAGGATGACGGCGTTGGGATCGGCCTGGCGCGCGGCGCGGGCCGCGGTGCGCAGCATGTCGGTGTAGTCGTCGGGATCCACCGGGTGCGACGGGTTGTACCCCCACTCGTAGATCAGGTTCGGCTCGTTCCAGATCTGGTAGAACCGCACGCGGCCTTTGAAGTGCGTGGCGACGGCCTTGACGAACCGCCCGTAGTCGTCGTAGTCTTCCGGGGGGGTGTTGGCCGGCGGGCCGCGCTTCTCGGGCGGCACCCAGTCGGCGGCCGCCACCCATGCGCCGGGAAAGTCGAGCCGCGCGATCACCTCGATGCCGTTGGCACGGTAGAGGTCGACGATGCGGTCGTACTTGTCCCACCGGAAGTCGCCGGGCCCGCGTTCGATCTCGTACCACGGGAAGTGCTGCTTGGCCCACCGGATCCCGGCGCGGGCGGCCCATGCGACGGTCTGCTCGGCGTTCCAGGCGTCCACCTCTTGCTCGAGGAAGAAGTTGGCGCCCCAGGGCGACACGTCCGAGAGCGGGAGCTCGCGTTGTCTGGGGGCGTCGGCATCGACGACGGGGGCCGGCCGGGTGGCCAGCCACCCCAGGCCGCCCATGCAGGCGGCCAGGAGCGCCAGCGACAGCTTGATGCGGCGCAGCCGAGGCGGGGGGATCATGCGACGTGCGTCGCTCGGCCCCCGGGGCGGTCCATGCGCGACCGCCCCGAGGGGCCGATGCGATGGCCCAGGCCTAGCGTTGGACCGCCGCGCCGCGCCAGCCCATCAGGGCGGCGCCCGCCAGGCGGTCCAATGCGGGCTGCAGCACCGGCACCGTCTCGGCGCGCGCCGTGACGGCGAGCGTCGTGTCGCCGGCGCCGAACGCCGGGCCGACCGGTGACCGCTCCAACGCAATTCGGTGCACCGCGCCGCTCCGCAGACAGATCACGAGCTCGACTTCGTCCAGGAAGTGCACCGATGGCCGATCGGCGCTGTTGCGGCTCTGGAACAGCAGGCGGGCCTGGCTCCACCCGTCGCGCTTGATGATGAGCTGCGTGACGTCGATGGGGGCCTCGAGCTCCAGCCACTGGCCGATCAGGTTCGCCGGCACGTTCTCCTCGGAGATGCCGCTCCGCGGCACCTGCACCGATGTGTTGTCCTGGTTGATGAAGAACGGGGCGAAGGTGTCGTCGCTCGTGCCGTCGGCGCTCTGCTCGGTCGCGATGCCCATCTTGAAGTCGAGCGTGGCCGACACGACGTCGGAAGCATCGGGGAGCTCGAAGAGCGGGGTGCCGAGCTGATCGACGACGTCGACGCCTCCGCCCATGATCGCCATCCAGTCGCCGCCGGCAGCCCGCACGTTGGGACCGATGTCCGAGGCGCGCACGATGACGCGGCTGATGTTGGTGTCGGTCGCGTTGGTGCGGAGGAACCAGCCGACCGACGACCCGCGCTCGAAGTCGCCGTTCTCGATCGGCGGCGCACACGCGGGCGCGCCGGGGATCGGCGTCTTGGCCGGCGTCGCCGACGGCGCGATGGTCGGCTCGGGCGTGAACGTCGGCTCGAGGGTCGGCACGCCCGGGCCGGGGTTGTCGGTGACGACGGCCTCTTCGGCCGCCGCCGGGTCGGGGCCATCGCCGACGTAGACGCTCACCCGGTAGCGTGTCTCGGGCAGCGGCGCCGGGTTGCCGCCCGGTTCGTTGGTGATGCACTGTCGGGCCCAGTTCACGGTGCCGGCGTCGGCGGAGTCTGCCGCGCCCGGGATCTCGACCCAGCTCCCGCCGCTGAGGAAGTGCCACTTCCACGCGATGGTCGTGCCCCGCGCGAACCCGTGCCAGCTCTCCTTGGCGCAGAGGCGCAGGATGCCGGCGGCGAACACCTTCGACGCCCCCACGACCGTGCCGTCGGGGCGGACGTCGGTGCCGAACGCGATGTTGATGGTGGTGCTCGGCGCCGTGGGGAAGGTCAGCGGGTCGTCCTTGTCCGCGGCCTGCATGAGGAGCGGCAGGAACGCCACGCGCCCGACCGGCGTGGGCGTGGGCCGGAGCGTCGGCGTCGGCGTCGGGCCGCGGGTCGGCGTGCGGGTCGAGGTGGCCGTGGCACCGGCCGTCGCTGCCGGCGTCTCGGTCGGGGGCGACGCCTCGGGCAGCCCCATGACGACGACGTTGTCGACGAATGCCCCCGACTGCGTGCCGGAAGGCGCGAGGTCGAGGTACACGAACAGGATGTCCACGGTGTCGTGGCTCGCGGCCTCGGGGAAGCTCAAGGGCTCGCGCAGCTCGAGCCAACGGCGCCGCTGGGTCGGCTGGAGGTTGAAGCTGTAGCACCGCGCTTGCGTCTGACCTTGCGGGAGCATGCACACCCGGAACGGCTCGGGCTCCCCGGGCGCCGGCGTCGGCGTGTCCACCCAAAGGTTGAGGGTCACGAGGAGCCCGCCGGGATACGCGCGGGTGTCGACGCCGGAGCGGACGAGCCAGCTGTTTACCGGGCGGGCATAGGCCGCCCCGCAGGCCAGGCCGGCGCCGTCGGTGCCGCCGCCGACCGACCACGCAGCGCCCTGGCTTCCGTCCGGGGTCTCGCACACCTGTCGGCTCCAACCGTGCCGGATCGCCGCACCGGTCGTGCCGTTGATGAGGTCCCTGAGCTCCCACCCGGTGGGGGGGAATGTGGCGGCCTCGAAGTCCTGGGCCTCGATGATCTCGGGGTCCACCTGGTCGGCGGCATCGCCGGCCCGCTCCGGCCGTGCGGGCTGCCCGTCGATCGGCCGGACCTCGGCCGTGCCTACGTCGACCAGCCGGGAGAGCGCATCGGCGCTCGTGGCTACCGGTGCTGGCACGCCCGGCAGCGCCGTCAACACCGCCGCCCCCATCGCCGCCATCGCCAACAGGCGTGAACCGATCCGCATGCTCATGTCCCGACTCCTCCGTGTCGCTCGTCCCGCGCTCGGCGCGGCCGTCCCCCGGGAAACACCACGTCTGTCGGCACGGGATCTTCACGGCTGGCGCAAGCCGCGGGCGGCACCCTCCCCGTGCGCACGGTCAGTCTAGCACAGCGACCGGGGTCCGGTCCAGGGATGGGCGGCGCGGGGCGCGCCGGGTGTGGCGCCGATCACCCATCCGATGCCGGGGTGCTCGGCGGGCTGAAGTTGAGGATGTGCGTCCGATCGAGGAGGCCGCCTTCGGCGGTCCGACCGCCCCCGAGGAAGAGCTGCCCGCCGGCGTTGCGCACGGTGAGCCCGGCGCCGCGCTGCGGCGTCTGCCCCGCGGTCACGCTGCCGAGGTCGGCGAAGGGGCGCCACACGCCGTCGCCGTCGAGCTCGAGGAGGATGGCGCCGGGCTGCACGTTCGCGTCCCACCCGCCTCCGATGACGTAGATCCAGCGCCGCGCCTGGGGCACGCCGGCGTGCACCAGCCCTGCGGCGACGTGGCCGGCGCGCCCCTGCGGCAGTCGGGCACCGCTCGCCGTGTCCCACTTCGAGGGTGCGAACGGGCGGTAGACCCAATGGTCGGGCCACAGCTCGCCGCTCGGGTCGCGTCCACCGAGGACGTGGATGGCCCGCTCGACGACCGCCACGGCGAGGTCGGCGCGCCGCTGCGGCAGGCGGTCGACTTCGGGCACGGCCACCCACGCCGCGTCGCCGAGCCGGTACGTCCAGATGTCGTCGGTCGCCGTGGCGACGTCGTCGCCCTTGCGGCCGCCGAACAGGTAGACCCGCCCGTCGAGGACCGCCAAGCCGTAGCCGCAGCGCGGCTCCGGCAAGCGCGGGCCGGTCGACCACGTGCGGGTGGCAGGGTCGTAGACCTCGACGACGTCGACGGCCGCGCCGTCGTCGCGGCAGCCGCCGGGCACGACGATGCGTTCCTCGACCACGGCCGCCGCGATGTCGCGCACGGCCGTGGGCTTGGGCGGCTCGGGCTTCCACTGGTTGACCAGGCCCCGCTCGTAGCGCAAGGTGTCGGGACGCACCCCGCTCTCGCCCGCGCCACCGATCGCGTAAACGGTGTTGCCGACGGTCGCCAGCGCCAACCCGCTGCGGGGTCCGCCGCTGAGCGGCGCCGCGGGGATCCAGAACGGCTGACCCGCCGCGAGCGCCGCGGTGGGCACGGCCGCGGGGCGGTTGGTCCCGGCAGCCGGCTCGCGCACGAGCACGTACGCCAACGCGAAGCCAAGCAGCAGCACGAGCCCCGAGGTCACGACCAGCCCGCGAATCGTGTGGCGCGACCGCTGGCGCGCGCGCTCGAGCTCTTCGGCCAACCGACGGGCCTCGTCGCCGCCGGCCGATCGGATGCCCTCTCCGCCGGAGTCGACCCGGTCGACCGGCGTCTCGACGCTGACCAGCCCGAGCTCCAGAGCCCGCCGCATGGCCTCGGTGCGGTTGCCGGTCCCGAGCTTGAGGTTGATGTTGGTGAGGTGCTTCTTGACCGTGGCTTCCGAGATGTGCCGGGCGCGGCCGATCTCGCGGTTGGTGGCACCGGTGGCCACCAGCCGGAGGATCTCGATCTCGGTGTCGCTGAGGGCCGCGGGGGCGATGTCGTGTGGATCGGTCATGGGGTGGTGTGAGGCCGGGTCGCACGGGGCGATTCGCGGGGCGGGAGGCGCCGCGCCGTCACGCGGCGCGATTATAGCACCGGCGGCGCGAGGTTCAGGCGGCAGACGCAACGTCGGCACACCGGGTCGGTCGCGACGTCGAGCGCATCCCGGAAGGCGCGGGCGGGCGCGGCCTCGAGCACGTTGGCCAACGGCTGGCCGGTCCAACGGCCGATGGCCGCGTGGAAGAAGCACGGGTGCACGGCGCCGTCGGCGGCGATGACGGCGCTGACCCAGGGCGCGTTGCACGTGCCCGGCCGATGGTCGCCGTGGCCGGCGAGCGCCGCGAAGTGGTCGTAGATCGCGCGGTCGAGCTTGGCGGGCGACTCGACGACGAACCCGCCGGCGAAGTCCGCCGCATGCGCCGCGTAGAGCGCGTCGAGCTCCGCGCGCAGCGCCGAGAGCTCGGCCGCAGCGAGGGCCACCTCGCCCCGTCGGGCGGTCGACCAGCCCCCGGGACGGCCGAAGGCCTCGCTCGTCACGTCGGCGGCCAGGAACGACACGGCGTCGACGGCAAGCGCGCGTGCGGCGGCGACGACGTCGCGCAGCCGGGTGTGGTTGGCCCGCTGGACGGTGCAGCGGGCGGTGACGGCCGGCTGCGGCGCCTGGTCGCGCACGGCGGCGATCCCGGCCGCCAGGCGGGCGAACGCACCCGGGACGCCGCGGATGGCGTCGTGGACCTCGGCCGGCCCGTCGAGCGACACCACGACGTCGTCGACGTGTCGCGCAACGGCCTGGGCGTGTCGCGCGAGCCGTTGGCCGGTCGTGACGAGCGTGATGCCGATGCCCGCGCCGGCGATCGGCGCCGCGAGGTCCCAGAGCCGCGGGTGGAGCAGCGGCTCGCCGCCGCTCAAGACGACCCGCTGCACGCCCATGGCGCGCCAGTCGTCGATCGCCGCGGCCACCCGCGCGGGGTCGAGCGCCGCGCCGCCCCGCCCCCGCCAGATGTCGCACATGCGGCAGCGGCAGTCGCAGCGCGCAAACGGGTACAGGATCAGGATCGGCAGCCGCGCGATCGCGGGGTCGCCCGCGCCGTGCGTGGGTCCGACCGAGAGCGTGCCGGTCGAGCGCGGCCGGGGCGCGAGGGTGGTCGTCACGTCGCTGCGTCCCGCTCGGCCACCAGGATCTCGAACCGCGCCGACTCGCGGCCGGTGCGCAGGCGCCGCCACCCGCGGCGCCACGTCCACGCCAGCCCGTAGCGCGGAACGTGCACGCTCCAGCGCAGGCCGAGGCGGCGGCCCAACGCGCCGATCTCGTGGTCGACGAGGTACTCGCGGCTGCCGAGCCGGTCCGACGGGAAGCCGTAGCGCTCGGTGAAGGCCCGGCGGCGGGCCGCGACCATGCGTTCGCCGCTCGCGTGCGAGCGATAGAGCGGCGAGTCGAGGATCACCACCCGCCCACCCGGTGCCAGCACCCGCACCCCCTCCGCAAGCGTCGCGGCGTAGTCCGGGCTGTAGTGGAAGGCGGCGTTGTAGACGACGACGTCCGCCGCGCCCGCTGCCAGCGGCAACCGGTCGAAGTCCGCGCGCAGGCGCACGAACGGGTCGTCGAGCACGGCGTCGAAGTGCCGGGCGGCGCCCAGGCCGTCGCACGGGTCGTCCGAGAGGTCGATGGCGAGCGGCACGTGCCCGAGCTGGGCCAGCCGGTGGCTGAGCCAGCCCGTCCCGGCGCCGAGGTCGAGGATGCGGAGCGCCGGTCGGCCGGGCGGCAGCGCGTGCGACACAAGGTGCTCGAAGCCGATCGCACGGATGTACCACTCCCAGGCCCGGGGGTGTGCCGGATCCACCCACGGGCGCTGCCGGAGCGCCTCGGCCGTCACGTCGCCACGCCCTTCGGCAAGCCGGATCGCGGTGTACTCGGCGAGGAACGGGGAGATGCGTTCGGCCTGGGCGGAGGTCAGGAAGTCCCACACGCCGCTGCGCCGGCAGCGCTCCGCGCCGCACGCCGCGCACACGACGGAGGCCGTGCCGCCCCGGCCGGTGGGCAGGGCGCCCAGCGGCGCGGCGCAGTCGGGGCACGCCACCGGCCACCCCGTCGTCATGGCGTGCGGCCGAGCCGTGCCAGGTAGTGGTCGGCGAAGGCGACGGCGAGCGATCGGTGCGCGATCTGGCGATCGAGCGCCGTCAGCCAGCGCAAGAGCCGAGGACGTTCGACGAGCCAGCCGCCGGCATACGTCGGCGGCACGACACAGCCGACGGCGACGGCGCCGACCAGCCGGAACGACGGCGCGGCGGCGCGGGCAAGCGTGCGGACGCTGGGATAGCGCACCGTGAACGGTCCGGCGCCGAGGTCGGCCGTCACGCCGCCGCGGCGCCAGCGGCGGAAGGCGCGCCGCGGATCGCGGCGCGCCAAGTACCAGCCGGTCTCCCACGCACACAACGGCCCCATCACGACGGCGATGAACGCCCCATTGCCCCGGACGCACCGCCCGAGGTCGCGCCCGAGCAACGGCAGGTCGGCCGGGGCGATGGCGTTGAGGCTCCCGAAGTTCGCGAGCGCCCCGTCCAGGGAGCCGCTTGCCAGACCCACCCGGCGCAGCGCTTCGATGGGCGCGTGGACCAGCCGCACCCGGTCTGCGACGCCGGCGGCCGCGATGCGCTCGCGCGCGACGTCGAGCATCGCGGCCGAAGCGTCGACGGCCACGACGTCGACGCCGCGCAGCGCCAGGTGCACCGCATCCGCGCCGGTGCCGCAGCCGAGGTCGAGGACCGACGCGCCTGGCGCGAAGGCCGCGTCGAGGTGGCGCCACACGGCCGCCCGCAGCGTCCGGCCGAGCGGGTGCTGGGTGAAGCGCCGGTCGTAGGTCCGCGCGACGGCGTCGAACGGGCTGGGCAGCGGGCCGAAAGGCGCGGCCCCGGCGCCGCGGCTCATGCCTCCACCTCGCGGGCCGTCCAGCGCATGCCGGCGCGCGCGCGCAAGGCGCCGGCGGCGGCCAGCGACGCCGGGAGCAGGTTGCGGTGCGACAACCCTGCCTGCCGCAGCCGGTGGAGCGCAACCTCGTGGCGAAGGCGTGCGGTCGCATGGTCGTAGTAGCGCCGCGAGTGGCGCCCGCGGATGCGGTGGTCGCGGTCGGTCGCGGTGTCCCAGTCCGGGCTCGCCGCCAGTCGGTCGGCGACGGCGTCGTGGTACGGCGTGCCGGTGATCGGGTAGGCGACGGTGGTCAGGAACACGTCGGGGAGCGTGCGCTTGACGTGGTCGATGGTCGCGGCGATGTCGGTCTCATCCTCGCCCTCGTAGCCCCACATCAGGAACAGCCCGACCCGGATCCTCGCCGCTTGGAGGTGGCGCGTGGCCTGGCGGACCTGCGCGACGGTGACGCCACGCGACATGGCGTCGAGGATGCGTTGCGAGCCGCTCTCCGAGCCGAGCCAGACCCGGTCGCAGCCGAGCTGCTTGAGCTGTTCGGCGACCTCCGCGTCGACGCGGTCGGCCCGGGTGATGCACTCGAACGGGATCGCGGGCCCGCGTCCGCGCATCACGCCGGCGAACGCCCCGAGCCAGCGGTGGCCGATCGTGAACACGTCGTCGGCGTACCACAGCCGGTCCGGCCGGTGGCGGGCGCGGATCCAGTCGACCTCGTCGGCGACGGCGCCGGGCGAGCGCCGCGCGTGCGCGAACCCGAACACGCCGTGGCTGCACCACCGACACGTGTAGGGGCAACCCCGCGCCGTGATGAGGTTGAGCGACGACGCGCCGTGGTGCGCGCGCCAGCAGTCCAGGTAGGCCGCGATGTCGATGGCCTCGCGGTCGGGCCAAGGCAGGGCGTCGAGGTCGCGCATGGGGCTCCGCGCCGGCGTGCGCACCACGGCGCCGTGCTCGTCGCGGAAGGCGATGCCCGCCACGGCGTGCAGCCGGTGGACGCCGTCGGCCGCGATGGCGGGGAGGAGCGCCGCCAGCGTCGCCTCGCCCTCGCCGACCACGACGACGTCGGCGCCGCGCGCGAGGTAGGCATCGATGTGGTTGGCCGCCTCCGGGCCGCCGAGCACCACGTTCCAACCGGCCGTGCGCGCAGCCCCGATGATCTCGACCACCGCCGCGCGCGTCAACAGGTTGGTGTACACGCCGAGGACGGGCGCCGCACGCGCCTCGATGCAGGCCCGGATGGCCGCGCGATCGCCGAACGTGGGGTCGACGACCGCCGGCGTGAACCCGGCGCGCTTGAGATAGGCCGACAGATACAGCAGCCCCAAGGGTGGGTACGGCGCCATGTGCCTGGCCTCGTGCGCGTCCTCGCCGAGGCAGTACCCGTGGGTCAGGACGATGTCGGCCGACGGGTGGGGTCGCTCCGGCGCGGGGCGAGCGACCCGTGAGGCCTCGGCCGGAAGCGCGCGCGCGTCTGCCGATGCGGCAGCGCCTACGGCACCCATACGACGCCGCCGGCGCACGGCAGCGCCGTCGCCAGCCCCGCGTAGATCGCCTCCAGGGCCGCGCCGTCCGGCGCATGCAGGTACGCGTCGGGGCGGCCGGCGAGCTCGCGGAGGAAGGCCTCGTCGACCGCGTCGCCCAGCCCGACCACGTAGAGCGTGACGCCGCGCGCCCGGGCCGCGACCGCCGCCGCCAGCGCCGCGTCGCCGGTGCCGCCGTCGGGGCGGCCGTCGGTGAGCACCACGAGCACCGGCTGGCTGCCGGCGCGTGCATCCGGCCCGGCGAGGATCGCCGTCGAGACCACGATCGCCAGATCGATGCGCGTGCCCAGCACGGTGCCCACCCCGTCGATCGCGCGGATCAGCGCGGCCCGGTCGGCGCCGAGCGGCGCCGACACGGTCGCGGCGGCGTTGAACGCCACCACGGCCGCCTGATCGCCGTGTGGGCCGAGGTCGAGCAGCGCCACGAAGCGTCGGGCGGCGGCCTGCGCGGCCGCCAGGCGGGTCGTTTCCCCGAGCGCCTCGTGCATGCTGGTCGACGCGTCGATCGCAAGCACCACGTCGCTCGTGCGCTCGGCCACGGTGCACACGTGGCGCAGCGCGACCGGGAAGTACACGGGATGCGCCTCCGCCGTCGGCGTCGCCGAGGGCGCCGGCGTGGGCGCCGGGGTCGCCGTATCGCTCGGCACGTCGGTCGGCGTCGGCCGGGGGGAGTCGGTCGCCGTTGGGGTGGGGAGCACGGAGGTCGGGCTTGCCGTCGCCGTCGCCGACGGCGGGGCGTCGGTCGGGGTCGGGGCGGCGCACGGCACGACGTCGACCGTCCGCTGCGGGACGGTGATCGGCGCCGACACGCGCAAGAGGTTGTCGACGATGGTGACCCGGCTGTCGGGCGTGCGCAGCGCGGCACGCCCGACGCCCCGCGCCGCGACGGCGTAGGTGGCGCTGACCGTCTGCCCGGCGGCCACGCCGTTCCAGGTGAAGGTCAGCTTGGCGCCTTCGACCACCGGTGCCGGCACGCCCGAGCCCGGCACGAGCCCGACCGCGCCGGCGAGCTGTTCCGACAGCGTGACCGTCCCGGCACGCAGGCCATGACCCATCGCCTGGAGGTCGACGAGCGCCCGCCCGACCTGGGAAGCCTGGCCGAGGTCGTAGTAGTAGCCGGCGGACGCCATCTGTTGGATGTGGCGGCAGTGGTTGTTGGGCAAGGGGATCCCGAACGGGCGGGCGCGTGGGTTGCACACGCCGATCACGGTGATGCCCTGGGACTTGAGCTGCCCGGCGGCGGCGCTCTGACGGTTGCAGTAGCTCTCGAACCCCGTGGGGCAGCCGGTGGAGTACAGCACCACGGCTTCGAGCGGCGGCGCGGCCGCCGTCTCGCGTGCCTTCTCGAGCATCCGCCCGGCCCGGCCCAGCCAATCATAGTAGTTGAGCGTGGGGTCGACGTTGTCGAGCTTGATCTGGCCGATGGCCGCGACGACGCTTCCCTTCTTCTCGGTCATCTCTTGCTCGACCCGCTCCTGCACGCTGAGCGACACCACCCCCATCCGGGTCTCCGGCGTGAAGTCGAGCACATTCACGGCGTCGCGAGCGGCAGCCTTGGCGTCGTCGAGGTGGTCCTCCATCAGCAGGTGGCGGGCGACGACGACGACTGCGTGGAACGGCAACGCGGGCGGGCACGTCACCGCCATCGTCACGGTCACGGCGCCGGTCCGGCAGTCGCGGAGCGGGTCGTCCGCCGCCTCGCGCACCGTGGCGCTGCACGCGCTGGCCATCTTGGATCCCTGGGCCCGCGCCGGGCGTTCCGGGCCGGGCAGGTTGGCCGCGACGGCCACGACCGCCACCGCCAGCGCGGCGGCGCCGGCGAGCCTGGCGCGCGCTTGCGCGGCGCTCACCCGTCGCCTCCGTCATCCCCGCCTTCGCCGCCTCGATCGTCGCCGTCACGACCCCGGCCCTTGCCCTTGCCCTCGTCGTCGCCGTCGCGTTCGCGTTCGTCGTCCATTCCGCCGTCATCCTTGCCCTTGTCATCGTCGCTGCGTTGTCTGTCGCCGCCCTTGTCGTCCTGCCCGTCGTCCTCCCCCTCGCGGCTGCCGCCGCTGCCGGGCGCCGCGTCGTCGTCGCGGTCGTCGGGCTCACCCGGTCCGACCCGCGGCACGTTCGGCCGCGCCCCGCCGGCCGGCGCCGCGCCGGGCGCCGACGGGCCGCCGGCCGGCGCGGCCGACGGTGTGGGCGGCGACGCGGTCGAGGACGGCGCCGCCACCGGTGCCGTGATGCCGGGCGTGGGCGTCTCGACGGGCAGCGGCGTTTCCGTCGGGATCACGAACGACGGCGGCACATGGTCCACCGACTGCGCCGTCAGCACGCCGCGTTCCATGCGGCCCTCGACCATGATCCACTCGCCCACCTGGATGCCCTCGCCGCCCGCGGCGTCGGCGTACAACGCCGCGACGGCCGCCGGCAGCTGGACCGTGATGCCCGAGATCACGCACGTCTCGTCGCTGTACGCATCCACCCGGCCGCTGAACCGGACGTCGGCCGCGCGGCCGGTGCCGAGCGCGGCCACCACGTCGTCGCGGCGGTCCGCCTCGATCTCGACGGCCTTCCGGGCCCGCGCGGCCTCGTCCGTGGTCAGCCACAGCAGCGCGACCGCGCGCGTCGACTCCTTGACCGCATACAACGGGTCGCCCGGCAGCGCGCGCTCCGCGGCGCGCACGGCCTGCGCGCCGACCACCGCCAGGCCGGCCGCCATGCCGATGGCCAGACCGACCGGGCGCAGCCGCGGCGCGGACAGCGAAGACAGCGCGGAACGCACCGCCGTCTGCCAGCCGAGGCCACCGGCCGGCCCCGCCGCCGGGGCCTCGGCCGAAGCCGGCGTCGCGGGGGCGGCCGCCATGCGACCGGCGGCCGCGAGGAACGCGTCGCGCGACCGGCTCCGCGCTCCGTCCCGCGCCTCGGGAACCGGCGCCGTGATCCGGGCGACGGTGAGCAGGAGCGGGCGCAGCGCGTCGGCCGTCTCGGGGTCGCGGGCCAAGATGCGCTCGATCGGCCAGCCCTCGTCCACCAGCAGCTCGACGCCCTCCTGGAATCGGTTCTCGAGCGAGCTGTTCACGCGTCAACCCCCTCGTGCGCGATGTGGCGGGCCAACGCCGCCACCGCACGTGCCTGCATCTGCTTGACTGCGCCCTCCGACTTGCCGAGGGCGTCCGCCACCGCCTGGATCGGCTGGGCGGACCCGAACCGGAGCGCGATCACGTGCTGTTGCTCCTCGGTGAGTTTGCCCATCGCCCGGGCCAGCGCCGTCCGCGCATGCCGCGCCGCCAGCGCGTCGTCGACCGACTCGGTGGCGGCGGGGCCGGCCAGCCGCTCGTCGAGCGCCACCACGTCGGCCCGGTACCGCTTGCGAAAGTGGTCCTGGACGACATGGAACGCCACGCCGTACAGCCAGCCGCGCAGCGTCGTGCTGGGCGGGCGCGGCCCGCGCAGGGCATCGAGGAATCGCAGGAACACATCGCCGGTCAGGTCCTCCGCCGTCTCGCGATCGGGCACCCGGAACGCGACGTAGCGCAGCAGCGGCTCGTAGTAGCGGTCGTGGATCTCGGCCAACGCGGCCTGGTCCAATCGGGTCGCCCGTTCGAGCAGGTCGCGCTCGCTGGCCGCCATCGTCGCGCTCGGCATGCCCGTCATGATATCGAGTCGCGGGAATCGCGCAAACGTCACGGCCGGCGCCGAATTCCGGCTGGCGGACGCACGGCGCGCACGTGCCCCGCGCGTCCCTGCGGTGGATCGTGCCCGGGTGCGGCGCGGCGGCGGCCTACATCGCCACCGCGAGCACGATGGGCGCCTCGGCGGCGGCGACGTCGACCAGCGGCCGGCCGCGGTTGTAGCGGTTCTCGGTGGGGATCCTGTCGGCGGCCAGCCGTTGCCGCCGGCCGTTCTCGAACAGCACGTCGAGCCCGGCGTCGGCGGGCCCGAGCGCCAGGGCGGCGATGCCGCCGGTGGCCGGGGTGCGGTTCAGCGCGAGCACGCCTTGCGCGCCGCGGCCCTTGGCGGGGAACTCGGCGAGCGGCACGCGCTTGACGAAGCCGGTGTCGGTGACGACGAAGAGCGCCATGGCGTCGACCAGCTCCGCCGCGACCACCCCCCCGACGAGCAGCCGGTCGTCGGCCTTGACGTCGATGCCGGCGACGCCGCGCGCCGAGCCGCTGGCCTGCGGGTTCACCTGGGCCGCCGCGGTTCGCAGGACGAGGCCCGAGCGTGCGCCGAACACCACGTCGGCGGCGTCGCCGGCGATGGCCGCGAACAGCACCTCGTCGCCGGCCTCGGGCAGGCCAACCACCGCCGACCAGTGCCCCGGCGTCAGGGCCATGTCCGCGACCCGCGTGCGCTTGATGCGGCCGGCGCGCGTGCCGGCGACGAGGCAAAGCGTCTCGTCGGCGTCGGCGGCGTTGGGCATGGCGGCCAGCCCGACGATGCGCTCGCCCGGCTCGAGCCCGAGCTGCCGGAGGTCGGCCTTGTCGGGCACGAAGCCCACGGCGTTGCGCCATGCACGCCCGCGGCTCGAGACGAACACCACGTCGTCGGTGGGCTCGCAGCGCAGCTGCAGGAGCTGGCTGGTCGTGGCACGGCTCGTCAGGCCCTCGACCGGGGCGTAGCGGAAGCCGGCCGCGTCGCGGCGCTCGATCCCGGCGGTCGTGACCACGATCACCTGCTTGCCTTCCGGCATCCGGAGGTCGCTCTCGGTGACGACCTGGAGCCCGGCCACGGTCCCCTCCGAGTCGAGGATGACGGTGCGCCGCGGGGTCGCGAAGTCGCGCTTGATGGCCAGGGTCTCCTCGGCGACGACGTCGAGGCGCCTGGCCTCGCTGGCGAGGAGCGAACGCAGGTACTGGATGCGGGCCTTGAGCTCCTTCTCCTCGTCCTTCAGCTTGCCGATCTCGAGCGCCGTCAGGCGGCGGAGCGGCATGTCGAGGATGGCCGCGGCTTGCACCGGCGTCAGCTTGAGCCGGCTCATCAGGTTGTCGCGGGCGGTGTCGGGCGTCCGGCTGCGGCGGATGATCGCCACGACCTCGTCGATGTCGGCCAGGGCGATCAGCAGCCCGGCGACGACGTGCAGCCGCTCCTCGCGGCGCCGCAGCTCGTGGCGGCTCCGCCGCTCGATGACCTCGAGCCGGAACGCGATGAAGCGCTCGAGCATCTCGTGCAGCGTCAGCCTCCGCGGCCGCACGCCGGCCCCGCGCGGGTCGGGCACCAGCGCGAGGCTGTTGCAGCCAAAGGTCTCCTGGAGCTGCGAGTGCTTGAGGAGGTCGGCCATCACCTTGTCGGGCCGCACCGTGCGCGACACCTCGACGACGACGCGCATGCCGGTGTCGAAGTCGCTCTCGTCGCGCAGGTCGGTGATGCCGGCGATGCGGCCGTCCTTGACCTCGCGGGCGATGCGCTCGAGCAGCGTGGTCTTCTGGACGTTGAACGGCAGCTCGGTGATCACGATGTTGGACTTGCCGCCGGCCGTCGGCTCGATGTGCATGCGTGCCTGCACCACGATCCGGCCGTGGCCGGTCTCGTAGGCGCGCCGGATCGTGTCCTGCACCTCGCCGCCGACGTCGCGAAAGCGGTAGACGATGCCCCCCGTCGGAAAGTCGGGACCCGGCACAAACCGCATGAGCGCCGCGGTGTCGATGGCGGCGCGCGTCTCCCACGCGCCCACCATGTGCACGATGGCGTCGGCGATCTCGCCGAGGTTGTGCGGCGGGACGTTGGTGGCCATGCCGACGGCGATGCCGGACGCCCCGTTGACCAGGAGGTTGGGGAAGGCGGTCGGCAACACCATGGGCTCGCGCAGCGACCCGTCGAAGTTGTCGGCGAAGTCGACGGTGTCGGCGTCGATGTCCTGGAGCATGAGGTCGCCCAGCGGGCTGAGGCGCGCCTCGGTGTAGCGCATCGCGGCCGCGTTGTCGCCGTCCACCGACCCGAAGTTGCCCTGACCGTCGACGAGCACCTCGCGCTGCGAGAACGGCTGGCCCATGCGCACCAGCGCCCCGTACACCGACTGGTCGCCGTGCGGATGGTACTTGCCGAGCACCTCGCCGACGATGCGCGCGCACTTGCGCTGCGGCCGATCGGCGTGCAGGCCCATGTCGTGCATGGCGTAAAGGATGCGGCGCTGGACGGGCTTGCAGCCGTCGCGCACGTCCGGCAGGGCCCGGTCCTCGATGGTCTTGGCGGCGTAGAGCCGGTACGCGCGGTCGAGCTCCGGCGTAAACGGCAGGGTCTGGATCTCGAAGTCGTTCACCATGGGGATCCTCGTTTCGGGCTGCGGCCGGCGGGGGCGCGATCGGGCACGCCGATTGTAGAACAGGCGTTCCGAATGCGCAACACGTGATGCGCCGGCCGCGGCCCGCCGGCGGCTACTCCCCGAAGGCGGCGAGCGCGATGACCTCGCGCCGCCGCGGCGGCGGCGCGCCGGCCGCGCGGCCGACCATCGACCAGGGGCCCGACCACGTGATCTCGACCTCGACGGTGCGGCCGAGGAGCGGCCGGGGGTCGTCGAAGAAGACCAGCTTGTTGGTGCGGGTGCGGCCGCGCCAGCGCTGCTTGTCGCGGCCGTCGACCAGCACCTCGACGGTCCGGCCGACGTGGGCGGCGTTGATGGCGCCGCACACCGCGTGCTGGAGGTCGTCGATGGCCTTCCGCCGTCGCTCCTTCTCGTCGTCCGGCACGTCGTCGACGAGCAGCTTGGACGCCACGGTGCCGGGCCGGGTCGAGTACTTGGCGATGTGCGCCTTGTCGAGCCGCAGCTCGGCCAGGAGGTCGTACGTGCCCTGGAACTGCGCCTCGGTCTCGCCGCAGAAGCCGACGATGATGTCGGTGTGGATCGCGACGCCGGGGATCCGGCGCCGGATGCGGTCGACGAGGCGGCGGTAGCCGTCGACCGTGTAGCCGCGCTTCATCCGGGCCAGCACCGTGTCGTCCCCCGCCTGGACGGGCACCTCGATGTGCTCCATCACCTTCGGCAGCTCGGCCACCGCGTCGAGGAGGCGGTCCGTCATGAAGTTGGGGTGGCTGGTCAGGAAGCGGATGCGCTCGAGCCCGTCGACGCCGTCGAGCCGCCGCAAGAGGTCGGGCAGCGCGTCGGAGGCGCCCCAGTCGTGCCCGTAGCGGTCGACGATCTGGCCGAGGAGCGTGACCTCGCGCACGCCTTGCTCGACGAGGCTCCGCACGTGCGCGACGATCTCGTCGGCCGGCCGGCTGCGTTCGGGCCCGCGGCGCGACGGGATGATGCAGAACGTGCACACCCAATTGCAGCCGTAGACCACCGGCACGTGGGCGGCGACGAGCGACCCGCGCTCGTGCCCGGGGAGGACGAGCGCGCCGTCGGCGGGGCCGGCGTCCTGCAGCGTCCAGCGCGCGGCGAGCTGCTCACGGTCGATCTCGCGGGCCGCGTCTTCCGCGGCCCGCGCGGTCAGGAAGTCGACCAGCGGGCGCGATTCCGAGGGGGGGAGGAACACGTCGACCTCGGGGAAGCGGCGGCGCAGCGACGGGGGCGGCTTGTGGCCGACGAGGCAGCCCATGAGCGCCACGACCGTGTCCGGACGGGCGGCCTTGAGCGGCCGCAGCGCGCCCAGCCGGCCGTAGATCTTGTCCTCGGCCTGCTGTCGCACGACGCACGTGTTGAGGACCACGACGTCGGCGGCGTCGGCGTCGTCGGTCCACACGTAGCCGAGCCGTTCGAGATCGCTCCCGAGCCGCTGGCTGTCGGCGGTGTTCATCTGACAGCCGATGGTCCAGATGTGGTATCGCATGGCGGTGGCAGAGTATACGGTCTGGGGCGTGCATCCGCCAAGCCGGCGCCGCCGCGCGGCGCGGGTCACATCTGGGCGATCACGCCCTCGAGGTCCCAGTAGCCTTCGAGCCGGCGGATCTTGCCGGCGGGGTCGACCTCGATGACGCTGACGCCGTCGAACGCGATGGCCTTGCCCGTGCCGCTCGTGCCCTCGGCGTGCCACCGCACGGCGGCGCGCGGCCCGCGGGCGAACACGTCGCGCGCCTCCATGTGCAGGGCCTGCCATGCCCGCCGCAGGCCCTTGTGGAACCTGCGCACGCCGTCGTGGCCGGAGAGGGCGGGGCCGCCCACGGGGTCCTCGAAGTGGACGTCGGCGCTGAAGAGGTCGGCGAACGCGTCGGCGTCGGCGTCGCGGATGGCCGCGAAGTACGCGGCGGCGGCGTCGTGCACGGAGGGGCTGGTCATGGTCGATGCTCCAGGGGTGTGAGGACGGGTTGGCGATGCGGTGCGGCGAGAGCGGCGTCGCGGCCCCCGATCGGGTCGCCGGCTCCGGCGGCTCCGGGCGCGCGGCCGGGCGCGACCGCGCGGCCGGGAGATCCACCCGCGAGCACGTCGGCGGCCGGCCACACGAAGGCGCGCCAGGCCTCCAGCGCGGCCAGGCCGGCGCGATCGCCGTAGCCCGCTTCCCACGGCGCCAGCGCCGCGCCGGGCCGGCCTGTGGCGCGGGCGGCGAAGAGGAAGTCGTCGACGGCACGCGTCACCCGGTGATCGGCGCCGCCGGATCGTCCGGCCGTCAGCGCGGCGACGTCGAGCACCGGGATGACCGGCCGGCCCAGCAGGGCCAGCCGTGCGGTCGCGAGGCCGATGGCCGCGGCATGGGGCACGCGCGGCAGGAGGGCGTCGGCGGCGCGGAGGGCTTGCCGGTCGGCGTCGTCGCCGACCTGCGACCAGGCGTGGCCCGGGAGCTGCACGGCGACCGCCGCGCCGGGCCGCGCCGCGGCGATGCCCGCCGCGGCCGCCGACGCGGTCGCCACGGCCGCGCGGCCCACCGGGACGATGATCCAACCGGCCAGCGGCACGGGACCGGCCCACCGTGCGACGGCCTCGACCACCGCCTCGACCGCCCCGGGGCTCACCGCCGCCAGGCCCCAGACCGCGATGCCGGCGCCGGCGAGCGCCGCCGCGATCTCGGTTGCCGGGCCGCGGTCGACGGCGGGTTCGGCGGCGCCCGCCGGCAACAGGGCGATGCCGGCGAACGCGAGCCCCAGGGCCCGCGCCCGGCGCGCCACCACGGCCGGGTCGCCGCCGTCGACCTCCAGGGTGCGAAGGGCGAGCACGCCCTTGCCGACGGGATGACGGGTGGCCGGGACGCCTCCGCACGGCGCGCCGGGCCACGTCGACGCCCGCCAGGGCGTCGGGGCGGGCGTGTCGGTGGCCGCCGATCGGGCGTCCGGGCCCGGCGGAGGCGCCAGGACCGCGTCGATCGCCGGCAACCCCTTCGCGATGACCATCGCCGGGTCGGCGTAGGCGCGCCGCACGGTTTCGGGTTGCAGCCCGGGCCAGTGCGGCGCCGGCAGCTCGGCGATGCGGATCTCGAAGTGCAGGTGCGCCGTGAACCGGCCGCGCTCGCCCTTGCCGACGGTCCCGATCGGCTGACCGCGCGCCACGGCCTGACCGGCCGCCACGGTGCGGCGGTTCAGGTGGGCGTACTGGCTCCAGAGCTTGCGGCCGTCGGGGAGGGTGTGCTCGACGAGCACGATGTTGCCCCACACCGCATACGAGCCCGACGCGGTGACGATGCCGTCGCCGCAGGCGTGCACCGGTGCGTCGAGGTCCGAGTCGCCGCCGCTGCGGAGGTTGAGGTCGAGCCCCGGATGGACCGCCGCGCGGCGCGGGCGCGGCTCGTAGACCCGTCCGAACGGGTTGGCGACGTACCACGCGTCCGGCAGCGCGGGGTCGGCGCGCGCTTCGGGGGTGGGGCCCACCGGCCAGTGAAACGGGCGTCCGGCGGTGGCAGGAATGTCGGGCATCGCGGGCGGAGTATATCGCGGTTGGCCGGTGGTGGGCAATCAACGCACGACGGCATCCTTGACGAAGATCTGCCAGCCCGTGCCGACGAACGACGGGGTGGGCAACACGACGAGCACGATGTCGATGGTGACGTGGCCGCCGGCCGGCAGGTCGAAGCCGCGCGCGATCGGCTCGATGTGGTTGGTGACCGTCACCGCCGACCCGTCGGGCGCGACGGCCGTCACCCCGGAGGCCGCGACGAACACGCGATCCCAGCGGCCGGCCGCGAGCGTTCCCCGGGCCACGGCGACGGGGCGATCGACGGGCGCCGCGCCGGCGGCGCTTGCCAGCGGCACGTCGTCGCGCACCAACGGCACGCGCGTCCAGCCGGCGTCCCGCAGCGGCCCGCGGTTGGCGCCGCCCCAATCGGGCACGGCCCGCACCGACCGCAAGCCGGCGGTCGCGTCGGCCGGCAAGTGCCAGCGAAGCTCGAGCGTCCCCGTCGGCCGGGCGCGACAGCCGGCGGCGACCCACGCCAGCACGACGGCGACCGCGATGCCGACCGCGAGCGTGCTGCTCGAATGGCGGCCGACGCCGCGCGGACGGGCCGCGAATCGCGGGGCGTCGGCGTGCGGCGGGGGCCCCGACCCGGGCCGGCGCGCCCCGGATGGTGAGCCGTGGGGATCGCGAGCGGCCCCGCCGATCGAGGCCGCTCGCCGGATGCGGGCGACGATGCCGGATCAGCTCTCGGGCGTGCCCTTGACGATCTCGCGGCCGAGGTCGCGCCAGCCGCCGAGCCCTTCGTCGATCACCTTGACCTTGGTGTAGCCGGCCGCCAGGAGGGCGTCGGCGACCTGCTGGGCCTCGGCGTGCGGGCACTCGCAGTACACCACGGCCCAGCGGTCGCGCGGCACGCGGTCGAGGTGCTTTTCGGCCTCGAAGTACGGAACGCTGATCGCACCCGCCACATGGCCGGACTCGAAGTCCAGCGGCGGGCGGGCATCGACGAAGACGATGTCGGCGCCCGCGTCGACCGCCGCTGCCACCTGCGAGGCGGGCACCATCACGTCGCCGCCCTCTTCGAACGGCGCATCGGCCGATATCGGTGCCGCGGGTGCGCCGGCGTCGTCGGTGGCCGCGGCCTCCGCGCCGGCATCGCCGGACACGGCGGCCTCGGCGGTGGGCGGTTCGACGGCGGCGCCGGTGTCGCCGTTCTCGGCCGCCGGGGCGGCGCAGCCGGTGGCCAAGATCAGCCCGAAGGCGATCGGGGCGATGCGTCGGCGATGGGTCGGCTTCATGGGATGTCTCTTCTCCTCGCGGGATGCTCGATACGGGCCGGCGGCGGCGCGCATCCGGTGGCTAGGGGTGTCCGACGACCGTCCGGCGCGGCCGGGATAACGATACCACCGTCCCCGTGCGCCGCGAAGCCGGGCGGCGCGGCGCCGCCTAACGAACGTTTGGTTGAGCGGGCCGATCGGCATACAATCCGCAGTGCCCAAGCCACCGCTCGCGAGGAGTCGACCGTGACCGAACATCCCCCCCCCGAGGCCCTTGTCAGCCTGCCCGCCAACGGCCACGCCCGGGCCGGCGGGCCCCCCGAACGGACCGTCGCGCTCTCCGCCAATGCCAGGACCGTGCTCGAGAAACGCTACTTGCGGCGCGGGACCGACGGCCGGCCGGCCGAGACGGTCGAGGAGATGTTCTGGCGCGTCGCGCGGCACGTGGCGGCTGCGGAGCGCGAGTGGGGCGGCGACGTCCACGCCGTGGAGGGCGCCTTCTACGATCTCCTGACATCGCTGCGGTTCTTCCCCAACTCGCCGACCTTCACCGGCGCCGGAACCCCCCTCGGCCAGCTCGCCGCGTGCTTCGTCCTGCCGATCAGCGACGACATGGGCCGGACGCCGACCGGCATCTTCGAGACGCTGCGCAACGCGGCCTTGATCCAGCAGACCGGTGGCGGCAACGGCTTCGACTTCTCGCGCCTGCGCCCCGAGGGCGCGTGGGTCAGCACCTCGGCCGGCCGCGCCACGGGCCCGCTGGGCTTCCTGCGCGTGTTCGACGCGGCGTTCGGCGAGGTGGCGCAAGGCGGGACGCGGCGCGGCGCCAACATGGGGGTGCTCCGCGTGGACCACCCCGACATCGAGGCGTTCGTGACGTGCAAGACCGACGAGCACGCCATCACCAACTTCAACATCTCGGTGGGGATCACCGACGCCTTCATGCGCGCGGTCGAGGCGGACGCGGACTGGCCGCTGCGCTTCCCGGACGTGGCCTCGGACGCGTATCGCGGCTTCGACGGCACGCTCGAGGATGCGGAGTCGGCCGGGGTGCCGATCGTGGTGCACAAGGTCGTGCGCGCCCGCGGGCTGTTCGACCGGATCGCGCGCCAGGCGCACCACAACGGCGAGCCGGGCGTGCTGTTCCTCGACACCGCCAACCGCGACAACCCGGTCCCGCACCTCTACCGCCTCGAGGCGACCAACCCGTGCGGGGAGCAGTTCCTCGGTCCTTTCGAGAACTGCTGCCTGGGTTCGGTCAACCTGGCGCGCCATTTCGGGCCGCCGGCATCGAACGGCGGCGGCGCGGTCGACTGGGACGCGCTGCGCGCCACCGTCGTCACGGCGACGCGGTTCCTCGACGACGTCGTCTCGGCCAACGCCTACGTGCCGGCCGTGCCGCAGCTGCGCGATGCGGCGCTGCGGGCACGGCGGATCGGGCTGGGCATCATGGGGCTGGGCGACCTGCTCTACCATTGCGGCGTGCGCTACGGCTCGCCGGAGGGCGAGGCCTTCGCCGGCGAGGTCATGGCGTTCGTCCGCTACCACTGCATGCGGGCGAGCATCGATCTGGCCCGCGAGCGCGGGCCGTTCCCGGCGCTGGCCGGCAGCCTCTACGATCCGGCGGACCTGCGATGGCGCCCGCCGGAAGGGGCCGATCGCCCCGGCCCGTCGCGATGGGGGCGCCCCGAGCTCGACTGGCAGGCCGTGTCCGACGGCATCCGCGCCCAAGGCATCCGCAACGCCTGCCAGACGACGGTGGCGCCCACCGGGACCATCGCGACCGTCGCCGGCTGCGAGGCCTACGGCTGCGAGCCGGTGTTCGCGCTGGCCTACGTCCGGCACGTCGACGACGGGGGGCGCGACCTCCGGCTCGCGTACACCAGCCCGCTCTTCGAGCAGGCGCTGGCGCGCGCGGGCCTGGGCGAGGCCGAGCGGCGCGCGATCGTCGACCAGGTGCTGGTGCACGGATCGTGCCAGCGGGTGCCGGGGGTGCCCGACGGGGTGCGGGACACGTTCGTCGTGTCGCAGGACATCTCCGCCGAGGCCCATGTGCGGATGCAGGCCGCGATTCAGCGCTGCGTCGACAACAGCATCAGCAAGACCAACAACTTTCCGGCCGACGCCACCGTCGACGACGTGGCGCGCGCCTACCAGCTCGGCTGGCGCCTGGGCTGCAAGGGCCTGACGGTGTACGTGACCGGCTCGCGCGACAAGGTGGTGCTCGAGACCCTGGCCACGGCGCAGGGGAAGGCCGCGGCCGGCGCGGCGGATGCGACCCCGGCGGGCGGCGCCGCGATGGCCCCGGGCGCGCCGGAGGTGCCGGAGCCGGCCGCCGCGACCGCGCTGCCGCTGCTGCCCGAGGCGACGAAGCGCCCGCGGCCGACGCGGCTCGACGGCTGCACCCTGCAGGTGGCCACGCCGCTCGGCGAGTCGTACATCACGGTGAACGGCGATCGCGACGGCCAGCCGTTCGAGGTGTTCGTGACCACGGCCAAGGCCGGGAGCGAGACGGCCGCGGTGTCGGAGGCCATCGGGCGCCTGGTGTCGTACGCCCTGCGGCTGACCTCCCCGGTGCCGCCGCGCCAGCGGCTCGCCGAGATCGTGCACCAGCTCGCCGGCATCGGCGGGGGGCGCGCGATCGGCTTCGGGCCCAACCGGGTGGCCTCGCTGCCCGACGGCGTGGCGCGGGCGCTGGCGCAGCACCTCGACGCCGACGCGGGGCCGGGCGATGCCGGCGCAGCAAGGGCCGCCGTGGCGGCCGAGCCGCAGGCGCGGCAGCTCCCGCTGCGCGGCGGCGACCTGTGTCCCGACTGCGGGCACGCGGCGCTGGTCAACGAGGAGGGCTGCCGCAAGTGCTACAGCTGCGGGTTCAGCCAGTGTTGATCCGAGACCAGCGCCGCGGCGTTGGCAAGCCCGGGGTCTTCGTGTAGCGAAAAAGCTACTTGAAACTCGAGCAGCCACAAACACAACCAGCGCTCCCGCGTCGCAGGACGCTTCCAGCACGTTGTCGGAGCGCCTCCGCAATACAACAATACAACGGTGCCGAGCACGCCGGTGACCGTCCGGAGCGGAGGTGCTGCCCGCGCGGCGCGACGTGGCGTCCGACGCCGGACGGGCGGGAGATCAGGAGGCTGGTGTCAGCTCGAGGCCGCGCTCCCCGCCCGGCGACGGGCTCACGGCCCGGGCCGTTCCCGCACCTCCACGCCGTGCGGCCCGGCGACGTACACCGCCTCGGTCATGCCGAGGAAGAGGCCCGTGGCCACCACGCCCGCGCGCGCGCGCAGCGCGGCCTCGAGCGCCTCGGGCCGTGCGATGCCGGCCGGGAACCGGCAGTCCACGAGGTAGAGCCCGTCGTCGCTCACCACGGCCCGGCCCGCGGCGTCGCGCCGGAGCACGGGCTCGCCGCCGAGGGCGCGAAGCGGGTCGAGGTGCACCTGCCAGGCAAAGGGGACGACGGCGATGGGCAGCGGAGCGCGCGTCCCGAGGCGGTCCACCAGCTTGCCGGCATCGACCACGATCACCCGCCGCCGCGCGGCGGCCGCGACGATCTTCTCGCGCAGGAGCGCGGCGCCGAGGCCCTTGACGAGGTCGAGGTTCGGCGCGACCTCGTCGGCGCCGTCGACGCAGAGGTCGAGCGCAGGCCGATCGGCGAGGGTCGTCAGCGGGACCCCGCACGCGGCCGCAAGCCGCTCGGTCGCCACGGAGGTCGCCACGCCGACGACGCCGTCGATCGCGCCTTCGGCGATGCGCCGGCCGATGGCCTCGATGGCGTAGCGGACGGTCGACCCGGTGCCGAGGCCGACGGCCATGCCGGTCTCGACGAGCATCGCGGCGGCTTCGCCGGCCCGACGCTTGTGCTGCTCGATGGGGGAAGGGGCCAAGGCGTTCATCCATGGGCGAGGGGCGATGGCGGCTCAACGGCGCAGGTCGAGCGCGGCGCCGCGACCGGGGCTTGGCGCCGGAGTATACCACACTACAATTGGCGGCATGCGCATGACCTACGACGCGTTCGCCGACCTGGCCTTTGCGGCCCTGGACGACCTGCCCGACCCCGTGCTGGCGTGGCTCGACAACGTCGAGGTCGTGGTGGAAGACTGGCCGTCGCGCGCCCAGCTCCGCTCGGCCGGGGTGCCGCGCGGCGAGACGCTGTTCGGCTTGTACGAGGGCGTGCCGTTGACCGAGCGCACCAGCGACTACGGCATGGTGCTGCCCGACAAGGTCACCCTGTTCCGCGGACCGATCCTCGACGCGTGCGACACCCCGGCCGAGGTGGCCGACGAGGTGCGCAGGACGGTGATCCACGAGCTGGCCCACCACTTCGGCATCGACGACGAACGCCTCATCGCGTTGGACAAGTACTGAGATGCCCACGGTCCATCCCGCCCACGCCCCGGCCCCGGTCGCACCGACGTCGACGTCGGTGCCCGCGCCGTCGCTCGTGCTGCGCGGACTGACGCTTGCCTGGGGCCGCCGGACGTACGTCATGGCCATCGTCAACGCCACGCCGGACTCGTTCTCCGGCGACGGCACGGGCGGCGACGTCGGGCGCGCGGTGGACGCGGCCAGCGCGGCCGTCGCCGCCGGCGCCGACATCCTCGACGTCGGCGGCGAGTCGACCCGACCCGGCGCCGCCGCGGTGTCGGCGGACGAAGAGATCGCGCGGACCGCGCCGGCCGTGGCCGCCATCCGCGCGCGGTTCGACGTGCCGATCTCGATCGACACCAGCAAGGCCGCGGTCGCCGCCGCGGCGCTGGACGCCGGCGCCGACATGGTCAACGACGTCTGGGGCCTGCGGGCCGACCCCGACCTGGCCGGCCTGGTGGCCGCGCGCGGGGTGCCGGTGGTCGTGATGCACAACCGGCTGACGCCCGCCAACGTCGAGGTCGCGGCGCGGGTCGGGGCGCACTATGCGGGCGTGGCCTACGCGGACCTGGTGGGCGACGTGTGTCGGGAGCTGCGCGCCTCGATCGACATCGCACGCGGCGCCGGCGTCCCCGCCGCCCATGTCATCGTCGATCCGGGCATCGGGTTCGGCAAGACCCCGGCGCAGAACCTCGCGCTGCTGGATCGGGTCGGCGAGGTGCGGTCGCTGGGGTTCCCGCTGCTCGTCGGGCCGTCGCGCAAGAGCTTCATCGGCGCCGTCCTGGACCTGCCGGCCGCCCAGCGCCTGGAAGGCACCGCCGCGGCCGTGGCGGTGGCCATCGCGCGCGGCGCCGACATCGTCCGGGTCCACGACGTCGCCGCGATGGTCCGCGTGGCGCGGATGACCGACGCCATCGTGCGGCGATGACGCCGCCGACGCCGATCGAGGTCGAGGCCAAGTACGAGGTCGCCGACCCGGCCGCCGTGCACGGGTTGATGCACGACGCGCGGCTCGGCGACGGCTTCGTGCTCGGGCCGGGCGCCGTCAAGCTGCTGTTCGACACCTACCTCGACACCCCCGACGGGCGGCTCCGGGCGGCCGGGTTGTCGCTGCGCCTGCGGTCGAGCGGCGAACGCGCGCGGTTGACCGTCAAGGGGCGTGCCGGCGGCCCGGCGCCCGGCGGCGCGATCCACGCCCGCACCGAGGTCGAGCGGACGCTGCCGGACGTCGCCGCCTGGCGCGACCCGGCGACCTGGCCGGACGCGATCCGCGACGCCGTGCGGGCCGCCGCCGGCGACGGGACGGTCCGCGTCGTGCCGACCGTGCTGCTGCACCAGGCGCGGTACGCCCGTCTGGTCCACCGCGCGGGCGGCGGCGCGGCGGCGGCGCCGGTCGCGATCCTCAGCGTCGAGCACGTGCTGGTCACGCACCCGGACCGCGACGGGTCGGCGGGCGGCCGTCCGCGCGAGCTTGCGCACTGGACGGAGTGCGAGGCCGAGCTGTGCGAAGGCGGCACGTCGGACGACCTGGCGCGGCTCGACGCCGCGCTCCGCGCACGACCGGGCCTCCGCCCGAGCACGCAGAGCAAGCTCGACCGGGCGCTCGCGGCGGGCGCCCCGCCGGCCGGCGCGGACCTCGGGTGACGACGGCCGACCGGACGGTGCCCGCCGGCGCCGCGCGGCCGCCCTGGCCCGCGGATCAGGTGTGCGCGTTCCTCGACGTCGGCACGAACTCGGTCCGGCTGCTGCTCGTCCGGATCAGCCCGCAGCGCACCTACACGATCCTCAGCCAGCAGAAGGAAACCGTCCGTCTGGGCGAAGGCGGGTTCGTCGACCACCAGCTGCGGCCCGAGGCCATGCGGCGGGCGGCGCTGGTGTGCCGCAAGTTCGCCGAGATGGCCCGAGCCTACGGCGCCGACGACATCGTGGCCGTGGCCACCGCGGCCACGCGCGAGGCGCGCAACCAGCGGGAGTTCGTGCGCATCGTCCAGGACGAGGCCGGCATCGACCTGCACATCATCTCGGGTGTCGAGGAGGCGCGCCTGATCCATCAGGGCGTGTCGAGCGCCGTGCGGCTCGGCGACCGGCGGGCGCTCTTCATCGACGTGGGCGGAGGCAGCACCGAGCTGATCCTCGGCGGGCAGGACCACCACGTGCTGATCGACTCGCTCAAGCTCGGCGCCATCCGCTTGACGTCGCTGTTCTTCCTGCCGGACGAGACCGGGCCGGTGGCGGCCGACCGGTTCGCGTTGATCCAGGCCCACGTGCGCAACGTGGCCATCCGCAGCATCCAGCGTTTTCGCGAGGCGCCCGTGGACCTGGCGATCGGCAGCTCGGGGACCATCGAGAACCTGGCGGACATCGCCGTGCGGCTGATCCACCGCCGGGCGCGGGCACGCGACGACGAGATCACGCGCACCCAGCTGCGCGACGTGGTGGGGCTCCTCTGCGCGGCGCCGCTGGAGCAGCGGCGGCAGCTCCCCGGCATCAACCCGGCCCGAGCCGACATCATCATCGCCGGCAGCGCCATCGTGCTCACGCTGATGGAAGACCTCGGGATCGAGCGTCTGCGCATCAGCGACCGGGGCCTGCGCGAGGGCCTCATCGTCGATTACCTGGCGCGCCGGCACCCCGACATGTTCGGCGATCTCTCGGTGCGCGAGCGGAGCGTGCGGCGGCTCGGCCGGGCCTGCGGCTACGACGAGGCCCATGCCCGGACGGTGGCGCGCCTGGCCACGGCCCTCTTCGACGGCGCGGCGGCGATCGGGCTGCACGGCTACGGCCCGCACGAACGCGAGCTCCTTGCGCACGCCGCGATGCTGCACGACATCGGCGTCTTCGTCTCGTACGACAACCACCACGCCCACACCGCCTACCTCATCCGCAACGCCGACCTCCTGGGCTTCGACGCCACCGAGATCGCGGTGATCGCGCTCGTGGCACGCTTCCACCGCAAGGGCGTGCCGAGCCGCAAGGCCCATCCGGACTTCGCCGCGCTCGACCGGCCGGCGCGCCGCATGGTGCGCCGGCTCAGCCCGCTCCTGCGGCTGGCCGAGAACCTCGACCGGAGCCACGGCGGGCTGGTGGCGGACGTGTCGTTCGAACGGATCGACGGCCGCACGGTGGCGCTGGTCGTCGGCTCGGACCACGACTGCCAGCTCGAGCTGTGGGGCGTGCAGGCCGGCCGCCGGCTGTTCGAGAAGACCTATGGCGTGCGGCTGACGGTACGGCCGGCGCCATCCGACGCATCGCCCGAGCCCGGCGTCCTGCCCGACCCGGGCTGATCCGCTCGGCGCGGGCCGCCGGTCTGCGCCGGATCCTGTGCGGCCCGGCGTGGGCGGACGCCCCATGCCGTCTTCGCCGACCGCTCGCGGCGCGTGCCGGCGTCGGTGCCCGGGATCCCCGCCGGTACGCGCCCACCCGGGGCGGGCGGCATCGGCGGGGATCCCGCGCTGCGGCTCACCGCCGACGCACCTGGAAGGCCGCCGGCAGGAACGACCGGTGCGCCTCGACACGGGCGAAGCGTGCGGTGATCGTGGTGTACGGCCCGTCGACGGCGTCGCCGAACGGTCGGACCCGGTAGCTGTAGACGCCCGGCAGGAGGTCGTAGCGGTCGAGGAGCTGCCTCGGGCCGGCCGCGAGCACCGCCAACGGCTCGAAGTCGGCACGGCCCGGCGCCAGACGCTCGACCACGACGCCGGTCGCGGCGGCGTTGCCTTCGCGCCACGAGAGGTAGACGCCGGTCTCGTGCACGTCGGCCCGCAGGTCGGACACCGGCGCCAGCGTCTGGCGCCACGTCGTGCCCTCGGCGCCCGCGGCGTCGGACATCCCGCCCTCGCCGACGGCCGTCACCTGGTAGGCGTGGGTCGAGGCGGGCGTCAGCCCGCGGTCTTCGTAGCGGCGGGCGTCGCCGTCGAGCGCGGCGACGAGCTGCCACGACGTGCCCGAGCGCCGGCTGACGTTGAACCCCTGGATCTGCGTGGTGTTGCCGGACCAGCGCCACGACAGGGCAAGGCCGTCCGAGGCGACGGCCGTGGCCGTCAGGCCGGTGACCGCGGCCGGGCGGGGCTGGACCACCGCGACGGCCTGCGACGTCCCGAAGTCCGAGTCGGCCGTGGCGTCGGCGGCCGGCGCCGCCGGCGCGTTCGGCGCCGGCGGTGGCGGCCCGTCGGGAACAGGCGCCCGGTCCGATGGCCGCGTCGAGGCCACCGCCGCCCGCGCCAGCGCCTGGACCCGCGCCGTGAAGCGCGTCCCCGTCGGCCACGGCAGCCGTCGGACGTCGAGGACGGTGACGCCGGCGGGCGTCGTGCCGGCGAGCACGCAGCCGTGGGCAGGCGCGCACAGCTCGACACGGAAGCCGGACTCGGCCCCGCTGTTGTCGCGCCAGTGCACCGTCGCGCCGCTCGCGCCGGTCTCGACCGACACGTCCGACGGCGCCGCGAGCCAGCCCGATTCACGGATGGCGACGAGGGTCTGGTCGCTGCGCGTCACGTACACCGTGCGGTCCGGCCCGATGACGGGTCCGCCGCGCTCGTCGGTGGCGCCGCCGAGCGCGGCGGTCCAGTTGACCTTGCCGGTGGCCACGTCGAGGGCGAAGAGGCTCTGGCCCGCCACCACGAAGAGCTGGCCGCCGTCGACGGCGGGGCTGGCGGCGACGGTGACCCCCAGCCGCGTCGACCAGAGCAGCTCGCTGCGCTCGGCCGCGTAGGCCGACACCCGGCCCGACGCCGTCGCCACGAAGAGCTTGCCATCGGGGCCGATGGCGGGACGTGCCCGCACCGGGCCGCCGAGGTCGACCTGCCACTCCTGCCCCTCGTCGGGCATCGCGTACACCCGTCCGTCCGCGGCGCCGACGTACACCGTGCTGGCCGGGCTTACCACCGGAGCCGTCAGGTCCCCGAGGTCGCGCCGGCTGAGCTCGCGCAGCGTGCCCTCGCCGGACGGTCCGACGAGGTAGCCCTGGACGCGGCCGTCGGCGGTCGACCACACGGCCTCGCCGCTCGGGAGCCAGGCCGGCGCACCGACGACCGGCGAGATGCCGACCTGCACCACGCGCCCGGCGCCGTCGACGCGCAACATGCCGAGCTGCGTCGGCACCCACACCAGCCCGTCCGGGCCGACGCGCGGCGCGCCGCTGGCCGCGGCGCCGGACGGCAGGCGCACCTCGACGCGGTTGCCGAGGCCGAGGTCGTAGGCGTAGAGCGAGCCGCCGGCCACGACGTACACGGCCGCGGCACCGAGCGCCGGCGCGAAGCGGGTCGTGACCCCGGACGACGCCAGCGTGCCGCGGTTGACCTGCAGGCCTGCGCCCGACACGCGCATCACCGCGCCGGTGCCCACCGCGACGACGTTGCCGTCGCGGCCCACGACCGGCGGCGAGCCGAGCGCCGGGTCGCGGGTCTGCCACACGCGCTCGGGCACCACGGGCCCGGCGTACACCGAGCCGCCGGATGCGCGCCAGTCGCCCCCCTCCTGAGGCCATGCGCCCGACGTGTCGGGAACGGCCCCCCAATAGGCGAGGGCGGGGTCGCCCAGGAGGAGCGCCCCGTACGAGCGCGGATCGTACGGGGCCCGGCGGGCGAGATCGCCCATGGCGACGGCCGCGGCGTCGCCGAGCCGCAGGGCCCGGCCGGCGATCTGCTCGGCGGCCCGGGCCTGGAAGCGGTCGAGGGCGCCGGGCTCGACGGGGGTCTGGCTGCCGAGCCAGCCGGCGACGGCCCCGCGCCCGACCAGGACGGACGGCACCGCCGAAGGGCCGTAGCGCAGCCCGATCACGCCGCCGGCGGCGTCGACGCCGTCCCAGCGCCACGCGACGTTGGCCGTGCCGCCCGCGTTGGCCACGACGACGGGGGCGGCGCCGGGCCCCTTGGGCATTCGGCCGTCGATGACGGCGTCGCCCTCGAGCTCGTCGCACGGCGGGCCGCTCCGTCCGCCCGCGCCGACCTGGCCGGCGCAGGTCGCGGGCGCCGCGGGCTGGTCGATCTGGCCGTCGTCGTCCCAGTCGCGGGTCCACCGGGCCTGGAAGATCCCGCCCGGGCCGCCGCGCCCCGCCACGTGCACGAGGCCGGCGCCCCGCAGCCAGTGCTGGGCCAGCGACGCCGCGGACAGCGCGCCGGTCCCCGCCAGCCGCGTCGGGCTGAGCGCGGGGTCGCCGCCGGGCGACGTCGACTCGAACAGGCGCGTGACCTCGGTCATCGCGGGCTGCACGACGGGCAGCACGTCGGCGGCCAGCGCCTCTCCAGCGTCGTGTCCGAACGGCTGGACGCCATCCCAGGGCCGGCGGAGCCATGGGTCCGCCGCGGCGTCGCCGCCGGCGACGGACGCCTGCCGCGCGTCGGACCAGGTGGCGCCCTCGAAATGCCAGAAGCCGCCGGCCACGATGGCGCGGCGCTTCTCGGCGCCGCCGGTGTCGGCAGCGACGATGGCCTCGAGCGCCCGGCGGACCTCGCCGCGCCCGTTCACGGGCAGCCGGCCGACGGCGATCTCCATGCGGAAGTCGTCGCTCTGCTCGCGGAGGGCGCCGTAGGGCCCCTCGCGGGCGAGGCTGCCGGCCTCCGGGCAGTCCGCGGTCTCGCCGTCGGCGTCGCGGTAGGTCTGACCCGGCGCGCACCCGAGGAACTCGCCGTGGTATCCGTCGCCGTCGGCGTCCCAGTTCGAGTCCACGTCGGCGTAGTACCAATCGGTCGGCCAGGCCGGCCGGTAGTCGGCGCGCCCCGGATCGCGGTGGTCGTCGCCGAGCCAACCGATGTCCCGCACGGGGACCCGGTCGCCGCGGCCGACGAGCAGCGCGTAGACCGGTTCGGGCTCGACGGCCTTCCATCGGGCCGCGAGCCAGTTGCGGATCTGCTCGGCCAGGTCGCGCCCCGGCGACTCGGCGGCGATGTCGCCGGTGCTGCGCAGCGTGACGTCGAAACCCTGGGCCCGGCGGGCCTCGACGAGGGCCTCGAGGTCTTCCTCGACGACGGGAGGGGCGTACACGACGAGGTAGTGCTGGCGCAACGTCGGCGGGACGGCGGGTGCGAGCGCCTCGACGAAGCGGCCGTCGGCGTAGGTCGCGTCGGCCGGGGGCGCGTCGGGATCGACGTCGTAGACGAGCACGTCGCTCCCGGCGACGCGCCCGCCCGGGCCGGCGTTGGCCGACCGCGACACCATGCCGCGCGGGTTGGTCTGGCGGACGATGAACGCGTCGGGCGGGTAGCCCTGGAAGTCCAGCCGGTAGAAGCCGCCTTGATCGGTCTCGGCAACGTCGGCCAGGCTCATGCGGGTGCCTTCGGAGAGCACGAGCTGCACGGGCACGCCGGCGACGCCGACGGGCGGCCCGTCGGCGACCAGGCGCTGGACGACACCGGTGAAGGCGTAGCGCGGCGCGAAGCCGGCCACCTCGGCCAGGCTCGCCGTCGACCAGGTGGCGGGCGCGTTGATGGCGCCGCCGGGCGGCCACGGGTATTCGTCGCCCGCGGCGCGCACGCCGCTGTGGACGATGGCGAGGCCGGTCGCGAACGGGTCGTCGGCGTCACGCGGCGGCTCGAGGAGCGACCGGGCGAGGCGCACCTCGGCGCTCCAGCGATCGCCGGTCGTGGTGCGCGCCGCTTCCCAGCTGCCGGCCGGGAGGGTCAGCGCGCGCCAGCCGCCCAGGCCGTCGGCCTCCTCGACGGCGGGGTTGCCGGAGTAGCGGGCGACGACGCGGTAGTCGCCCGGCTGGGCCCGCGCGTCCCGGCTGAGGTTGCGGTCGAGCGCGACGGCCACGAAACCGCTCGCGGACGTGGGCTTGGGAAGGTCGAGGACGCACACGTTGACGTGGACGGCGCCGACCTGGGCGTAGGCCGTCACGGGGTCGATCCCCTCGAGCGCGACGCGCTCGGCCGACCCGTATTCCACCGGGTCGCAGCGGCCGTCGACCACGACCGCGCTGTCGGTGAGCGGCAGCGTGACGTCGCGCGGCAGCGCGCCGTCATGCGAGAACGCGCCGCTGCCGGCCCGCCCGTCGTGCCCGCCCGCCAGGTCGCGCGCGCTGCCGTCGAGCGGCCATTGCCCGACGAGCCCGGCCTGCGCCGAGAGGCCGACCGCCATGTGGTCGCGGATCTCGGCTTCCGTCCGGGCCACGTTCCACAGCCGCACGTGGTCGATGCCGCCGGGGAAGAAGGCGCCCAGGGCGGCGTCGGCGCCGAAGACCAGCTCGCGGCTGGTGTCGGGCAGGTTGTCGTCGCCGAGGGGGACGGTGCGGTCGGCCGCGCCGTTGACGAAGAACGCCACCGTGGCGCCGTCGAACGCGGCCGCCACGTGGACCCAACGGCCTTCCGGCAGGACGGCGTTGCCGTCGACGCTGGCGCTCCCGGCCGCGAACCGGAGGCGTCCGCCGCACACGCCGAGCCAGTAGCCGCTGCCGCGGCCCTTGCTGACGAGGCTGCCGCAGGCCGGGGTCGGCTGACGCTTGATCCACAGCTCGATGGTCAGCGCGCCCTGGGGGTCGAGGCCCGGCGCGTCGGGGATGCGCACGGCATCGTACTCGCTCTCGATCGTCAGGGCGCGGGCGGTCGGCCCATGACCCTGGGCGCGCTGCGGACCGGGCTCGCGGTCGCCGTCCGGCCGCGGGATGCCGGCGGCACGGGGCGGGTCGGTCGGCGCCGCGTGGGCCGGCGGGGACGGGGCGATGGGGCGTGCGAGCGCGAGCGCGCACAGCAGGCCGGAGGTCAGGACGTGGCGGAACATGCCGGACTCCTCTCCCATGTCGCCGCCGGCGGGCGGCGCGCCGCGGCGGCACGCTACGGTGCCGCGCGGCGCGAGCGCCGGGCCGGGCGGACTGGCGGTGGTTCCTGGGCTGTGTGGGAGCTGGGCTATTAATCTAAAGTTTACCACCGTTCGGGGAGCCCTGTCAACGGCCCGTCTCGGCGTGAAGGGTGGCGAGAGCGGTTGCGGGAGGCGGCGCTGCCGAGGTGGAGTGCCGGGGGCCCGGTCCAGGGGGCGTGCGGTGACGCCGCTCCGCGACACCCCGGCAAGCGCCGGTGCCGCGGGCACGGTACCCTTGACAGCGGCCGCGCGTGCCGATACCCTTGCCGGCACGGACGGGCGGCGGCGGCGCGGTGTGCCGCCCGGCCCGTCGCCGCGGCGGCGCACCCGGCGCCTGCCAGACCGATCTGCTCCGGAGGGCTCACCCGCATGGCACTGCAGACCACGCTTCGTTTCTCGCCCAGCAAGATCCTGGTGGACGCCGCCGGTGTGACGCAGCAGGGCTACAAGGCCTACGTGTCGGTGGCCAACCACGAGCCGTTCACCGGCGCGCTGGACTTCGAGGTGCGGGTGAGCCCGCTCGACCTGTCGAGCGCGCGAACCGTGCGCGGCACGTGGGCGGCGGCGCGCGGCGTGGTCGACGAGGTGCCCGGGCGCCCGACGCCGACGGGGTTTTACATGACGCGCGTGAAGCCGGCAGGCGCGCCCGACGCCGCCTTCAGCAACTGGGCGATCATCGCAGTCGACGACCGGCCGCTCCTGGGCGCGAACGTGCGCTACTCGAACACGCGGATCAACCCGACGCCGCCCCCGGGGAGCTACATGCTCTTCGAGAACCGCAACGCGGCGGGCCGGCCGATCGGGTTCACCCGCATCGACATCGAGACGTCGCCGAGCCCGCTCGGCGGCCACGTGATGCGCTTCACGAAGGACTCGCGCGACGCGTTTTGGGCGCCGGGCTCGGACTGGAGCCTGCGGTGGTGCCTGAAGGAGGTGTCGACGCCGATGGGGACGTACCTGGTGTCGCCGGGGGGGGTGTCGAACCGCGGGCTGTTCCCGGCGATGGGCTCGTCGCGGATCAGCGCGGTGTACCCGAACCACGTGGCGACGTCCGTGTCGGCCACGCCGGCGCTCTTGGGAGGGTTCCCGGAGGAGCCGGAGTACTCGACGCTCGACGTGTACCAGCAACCGGCAGACCAGTGGGTGTTCTACGCGGTGCTGCCAAAGGACCATCGGGTGCCGGAGGGTCTGTCGAACACGCCGCGGGTGCTGGTGGACCTGGCCTTCGGCAAGCCGGTGCCGAGCGTGGACATCGACCTCTGGCACCTGGCGGCGCTGGCGCCGACGGCGCCCGGCGCGGCGGTGCGGATCCGCTACGGCGAGACCGGCGCGCGCATCCAGGCCGACCGCGTCGACGTGGGCTGGAGCGTGATCGAGGACTGGGAGTGGCGGACGGACGGGCTGATCGAGAAGATCACGCAGTGGCGGCGGGTGCCGCCCTTGGCGTGGCGCGGCCCGGGGGACGCGACGGCGCGGGGGGAGCTGGCGACGACGCTCAGCCTGGTGGAGTGGTTCGTGCCGACGGCGGACGCGCTGTCGGTGCGGCTGGCGCACCCGGCGGGCACCAAGACGGGCGACACGCTGGATGTGGCGGCGGCGGGCGACTACGTGCTGCTCGTGCAGCGGGCGGACGGGCGGCCCTACAGCGGCTTCCTCGAGATCGAGGTGGTGGCGACGCAAGGGGCGAACGGGGTGTGGGGGGCGGTGCCGAGCGTGCGGCGGACGCTGTGGCGCGACGCGCGGCTGTTGCCGATCTACGTCAACCGGGGACAGGTGCGGCTGGGGTTTGGGGCGCACGGCGTGCAGACGAACTTCGGGATCATGTTCCGGGCGCGGCCGTACCTGACGAACGCGTCGCTGAACGCGCTGTATCACCGGCCGGATGCGGAGCTGTGGCCGAACGCGTCGACGGCGGCGTTCTCGAACCTGTGCGCGCTGACGATCGGGAGCGCGACGCCGGTGGCGCAGGCGTCGATCGAGTCGCTGGTGCCGGGCTTGCCGGTGTGAGCGCGGTGGGTTGGGTCGGTAGGGGATCCGGGTGGGCGGGGGATGTGGCGGCAGCGCCGGCGTCACGCCGTGATCAACGGCACACGCCGCCCAAGGGTCCGCGCAGGGCCAAGGGCAGGTAGGTGGTCTCGCTCAGGCCGGGCACGCGGGTCGGGATGGCGGTCGGGGCGGGGGTAGGGGGCAGCGGCAGGGCGGCGTCGCGGACGACGACGAGGCCGAGGCCCTGGGCGGCGGCGAAGGCGTGTCCGTCGCGCACGGCGATGCCGCGGACCCCCTCGACGAGCTCGATCACGGGGCCGGCGATGGGGGACGACGGGGTCGTGACGTCGACGACGCGCACGCTGCCGCCGATGTCGGCGTTGGTGCGCGCGAGATAGAGGCGGGTGCCGGCGAGGGCGCTGGCGCGGTTCCGCCCGGGGAGGGTCAGGGCGGCCGCGTCGACGGGCCTCTCGGGGTTGCGCACGTCGACGACCTGGACGCCTTCGACGAACACGTGCGACCCGTCGGTCTGCACCCCGCCCTGTGCGCCGGTGACGGGGTGGGTGCCGAGCTGGAGGGGGTCGTCGGGGCGGAAGACGTCGATGATCTGCAGGCTGGGGCGGCCCTGGAACGTGCCGGTGCTGGGGCCGAGGACGTAGGCGCGCCGGTCGCGGGCGGCCAGGTCGGTGGCGCCGCCGCTGGAACGGCGGCGGCTGACCTCGCGGGGGGCGGCGGGATCGGCCACGTCGAGCACGCGCAGCCACTCGTCGTTGGCGACGTAGAGCCAATCGGCGTCGAGGGCCAGGCGCCACACGGGGGCCTCGCGGCCGGTGACGGGGTCGCGGGGCATGGCGACCTGGGCGAGCGGGCGGGGGGCGGCGGGGTCGCGGACGTCGAAGATGCGGACGGTGCGGTCGGGGGCGCCGACGAAGAGGCGCCCGCCGTCGGCGACCATGGCGCCGTGGTCGACGCCGACGGGGATGGCGGCGACGACGCGCGGCTCGGCCGGGCGGCGCACGTCGACGACGAGCACGCGGTTGCCGCTGCCCTCGTCCTCGACATAAGCGAAGCCGTCGGCGACGGCGACGCTCTCGGCGCTGCCGAGGGTGTCGAGGACCTGGCGCTCGCGCGCGGCGGCGGGCGCGGGCCAGTCGGCGACGGCGCGCAGGCCGGCGCGGCCGGCCGCGAGGTAGGCGGTTCGGCCGGCGGGGAGGACGGCCTGCACGGAGTCCGGGGTCCCGATGGCGCCGAGGACGGGCCCGAGGCTGGCGGGGACGGCCTGGGCGACGACGGTGAGGCGGCTGGCGCCCTGGTACAGCACGTGGCCGCCGACGCGCACGAGCGCGCGCGCCTGGTCGCCGATGGGCAAGGTGTGCACGATGGCGGGGCGGCGCGTGTTGGTGACGTCGTAGACGCGCAGCGATCCGACGCGGCGGCTCTCGCCGGGGACGGCGGTGGAGATGGCCACGAAGACGTGCGGGCCGATGCTGTCGACGGCGTCGGACCAGTCTTCGAGGGTGCGCTCGATGCGGGGCGCCGCGGGGTTGCTGACGTCGACCTGCTGGAGGTTGCGGGCCACGACGTAGGCGCGGGTGCCGACGAGGGTGAAGTCGGTGACGATGGCCTGGTACACGCCGATCTCGCGCGGGGCGGCGGGATCGGCGACGTCGACGATGCGCAGGCCGCGGGCGCCGGCGGCGACGAAGGCGCGCGGGCCGTCGAGCACGACCTTGGCGGCGACGCCTTCGAGGGGGGCGCGGCCAAGGACGCGCAGGCCGGCGGGGTCGCGGGCGTCGAGGACGACGAGCCCGCCGACGCCGGCAGCGACGTAGGCGAGGCCGTCGCGGAGCTGGATGTCCTCGACGAGGCCCGGCAACGGGGCGGTGCGGCCGCGCTCGACGGGCCATTCGGAGCCGCACATGGTGAAGACGATGACGCGGGGGCCGACGCCGACGAAGGTCTGGCCGGCGGCGTCGACGGCGACGGCCTGCACGGGTCCGCCGAGCTGGCCGGCCATGGCGAGGGCGGGTCCGTCCTGTGCGAGCAGCGGCCGGGGCGTGGGCGGGCCGGCCGCGTGCATGGCGATCGTCGCGACGAGCACGGCGGCGAGCGCACGGCGCGCCCGCGCCGACGGGATGCGGCGGCGGGTCGCCGCGATGGGCCGCGTCATCCGATCCTCCCGTCGGGGGTGGCAGGGGCTGCGTGCATCGGTGGGCCGTCGTAGCCCTCGGCGACGAGCGCTTCGTGCAGTCCGGCGGCGTCGATCATGGCGCGGACGCCGGCGGGATCGAGGTGGGCCAAGGGCGGGGCAAGGGTGTCGGCGAGGGCGTACGCGGTGATGGCGCCGACGGCGGCGGCCCGGCCGAACGCGGGCAGCGAGACCTTCTCGAAGGTGTCGCCGACGCTGTGGTAGTAGCGGCCGCCCTGTTCGCCGAGGTCGCCGAGGATGCCGACGACGGGGACGCCGGCCAGCATGAACGGTTGGTGGTCGCTGTGGAGGCCGGCCTTGTGGTCGAAGTGGTCGCGCATGCCGAGGGGGGCGAGGCGGCGTGAGAGGTCGCGCAGCAGCGGGCCGGGATCGGGGCGGCCGGGCGTCCAGTAGCCGTAGGGGTCGCCGGTCATGTCGAAGTTGAGGACGGCGCGGATGGCGGCGAGGCTGGGGGCGTGGAGGGCGGCGTGGTGCTTGGAGCCGCGCAGGCCGATCTCTTCGGCGGCCCACAGGGCGAAGCGGACGGTGCGGCGGGGGCGCTGGTCGAGGCTGGCGAGGGCGCGGGCGATCTCGAGGACGATGGCGGCTCCGAGGCCGTTGTCGGTGGCGCCCTGGGCGAGGTCCCAGCTGTCGAGGTGGCCGCCGACGAGGATGACCTCGCCGGGGAGCTCGCGCCCGGGAAGGTCGGCGAGGACGTTGCGGGCGGTGCCGGGGGCGACGTGATTGGTCATCCGTATGGTGGCGGTGGGGACGGCGCCGGCACGGATGAGGCGGCGGAGGCGCTCGCCGTCTTCCAGCGAGATCCCGAGGCTGGCGATGGGGGCCTGGCCCGCGTGGCACACGCCGGTGCGGGGCAGGCCGCCCGGCGCGGAGCTCTGGATCATGAGGGCGACGGCGCCGTGCTCGGCGGCCAGCAGGAGCTTCTCGCTGCGGTGGAGGCGGCGGCGCCCGTCGCCGGCGCCCTCGTCGCACAGGACGATCTTGCCGCGCACGCCGTCGCCGAGGCGGTCGTAGTCGGGGCGCTCGCCGTGGCCGGCATCGACGAGGCGCGCGGTGAGGTCGGCGGCGGGCGGGGCGTTGCCGTGGGCGACGGCGGTGAGCCGCCATGCGGCGGGGCTGTCGACGTGGGCGTCGATGGTGCCGCGCTGCCAGACGGTGACCTCGAAGGGTTCGTAGCGGGCGTCGGCGAGGCCCCACGCGGTGAAGAGGGCGTGGCCCCACGCCTCGGCGCGGTCGCCGCTGGGGGCGCCGCTGGTGCGGCCGCCGACGCTGTCGCACAGCTCGCCGAGGGCGGCGTACGCCTGCGGCCGGCCGATGCACTCGGCGAGCAGGCGGTCGAAGATGGGGGTGGGGATGCTCATGTCGGGCTCTCGCGGCGGGGCGGGTGGGCGTCGGGCGAGTATGCCACAAGGGTGCACGGGTGGCCAGACGGGCCGCGCGGCCGGGGCGCCGCGCCGGCGTGGGCGCCGGCGGCCCTTCCGTCGATCGCGGCATGCCCGGAGCACGCGGGAACCCTTTCGCCCGGCCGGACGTTCGAACCCCCGCCCCCGCCGCCCGCGCGACGGCGCCGACCCGGCCGCAGCCGGCGACGTCGCGCCTACCGCGGGTCGGACGGACCCGTCCAAGCCGCATGCCGAGTCCCGTCCGGATCCCATGCCGAGTCCCGTTCCGACCGCATGGCAAATCCGCCGCGCGTGCGGTAGGCGCTGAGGCCCGAGCGGGCCGGCCCCACGACCGTCGCGCTTGGCATTCCGCGGCCCCTGGACCACAATCAACCGCAGCTCGGCCGCACGCGCCGTCGCGGCGCCGCACCACCCGGACCCACGGACCCATCCCCATGACCCTCATGCCCCGCCGCCGCGCCCGTCTCGCCCTCGGCGCCCTGGCGCTCGTTCCCGCCCTCGCCGCGTGCGGCGCGCCCACACCCGCGCCGCCCGTCCCCGGCGCGGCCGATGCCCGCGACGAAGGCCCCGCGGGCGCCGGCGCGCCCGGCCCCAGCGCCACCACCCCGCCCACGTCGACCCCCGACCCGTTCGCCGACCGCGGCGCGCCCGCGCGCCTCGAGATCCCCGCCATCGAGGTCGCCGCCGACCTCGAGCGCCTCCAGCCCGACGGCGACGACCACATCGCGGCGCCCGAGGCATGGGAGAACGCGGGTTGGTACGAAGCCGGCTTCTACCCCGGCGAGCCCGGCAGCGCCATCGTCACCGGCCACCTCGACACCGACCGCGGCACGCCGGCCGTGTTCTGGCGCCTCAAGGACCTCCGGCGCGGCGACCGCGTCGAGGTCGTCTACCCCGACGGCGACCGGTTCGCGTTCGAGGTCGAGGACAAGCAGGTGCTCGACGCCGACACCGTCGCCGGCGACGTGTACCAGCGCCTGTTCGACGGCGGCGGCGAGCCGCGTCTCAGCCTCATCACGTGCGACGGCGCGTGGGACGCCGGGCGCGCCACGTATGCCAAGCGCCTCATCGTGTTCACGCGCCTCGTCGAGGGACCCGGCGGGACGCCGCCGCCGGGCGGCTAGCGCGGCCCGTGCCGGGGCGCCGCGGCCGTCCTGGCTAGCTCGGCGCCTCGAACCCCGCCCCGATCACGTGCTCGGTGCCGTGGATGATCACGAACGCCTTCGGGTCGACGTCGTAGACCGCCTGCTTGAGGTACGTCGCCTGCGTCGGGTCCATCGCCACCATCAGCACCGTCCGGTCCTCGCCGGTGTACATCCCCTTGCCGGGGAGCGCCGTCACGCCGCGGCCGAACGTCTGCATGATGCGCTGCGCCACCTCGTCGCCGTGGGCCGTGATGATGTGACCGAGCTGCTCGTGCCGCCGCGGCAGGTGCAGGCCTTCCTGGATCGTCCGACCCGCCGACTGCAAGAGCTCCATCGGCGTGCGCAGGCCCGCCTCGTCGAACACCTCGCCGCGCGTCTGGCGCAGGCCGACGGTCAGCCAGCCGATCGCGAACAGGAGCACGTTGAACGCCAGCCCCACCGACAGCACCACCTCGCCCGGGATCCACCCGATGCTCGCGTGCTTGAGGAACTCCTCCACCGACCGCGCCGGCGTCGGGTGAAGGAGGATCTTGTTGAGCCACGCGATGGCCAGGAGCGCGAGGATGTACTGGTAGTTGCGCCGGAACCGCCGGCCCACCGCCTCCCACGTCGAGATCGGGTACTTCGGGTGCAGCAGGCTGTCCGCCATGCTCCCCGCCCAGTCCGCCCGCGGCTGGTGCGGCGGCGCCAGCATCGCGGCGAAGAAGTTGACCTCCATCAGCCGCACCCGCAGCGCCCACAGCTCGTAGTAGCGGTAGCGCCGCGCCTCGATGATGAGGAAGAGCGTCACCATCAGCGTCATGATCGGGATCATCACGTGCAGGTGCGACGCCGTGCTGCCGAACGTCAGCGACAGCGCCGCACCCGTCGTGATCACCGCCCAGTTCGTCGTCATGTCCAGCCGTTGCCGCCACACGTTGGCGCGCGTCACCTCGGCGCGGTAGAAGTGGATCATGGCGTTGGCGAACTCGCTCGAGCCCAGGCGGACGCCGCCGAAGACCCATGGCGACCCCGGCGCGGCGCCGGGGATCGGCCCCGGCGTCGCCGACGGCGCATCGGCGCCCGCCGCGGAGGCGCGCGGTGCCGAGGGCTCCACGGCGGGCGGAGCGTCGGCGTCGGGGGCTGGGTGCGGCATGCGGACCTCCGGCAAGGTGCTCAGGCGGCGGCCGGCGCGAACGCCGCGACGTCGGGAGGGGTCGTCTCGGGCGCCGGCCACGGGCGGCGCTCCTGGGGTGCGATCGCCGCGGCCGGCTTGAGCCACAGCCCGAGCACGCGACCCGCGACGGCGCGCAGCACATCCTGCGCCAGGCCGACGTCGGCGCCGCTGGGCGCGGCCAGGATCGCGTCCGCCAGGTCCAGCGCCACCCCGATCGCCGCCGGCGTGTCGAGATCGTGCTCGATGGCCGCCGTGAACCGCGGCCCGAAGCTCGCGGCGTCGAGCGCCGTGCCGTGCCCCGGCGCGCGCGCGGCCGCCGCGTGCAGCTTCTGCGTCCAGGCATCGGTCTCGGCCAGCCGCCGGGCGTCCCACTCCCAGGCCTCGCGGTAGCCGTGCCGCAGCAGGTACAGCCGGATGGTGTCGGGCTCCCACGCGGCACGCAGGTCGCGCACCATGACCAGGTTGCCGAGGCTCTTGCTCATCTTCTCGCCGTCCATGCGCACCATCGCGGTGTGCACCCACCACCGCACCCACGGCCGCGCCGGCACCAGCGCCTCGCTTTGCGCCATCTCGCACGCGTGGTGCGGGAAGGCCAGGTCGGCCCCGCCGCCATGGATGTCGACCCGGTCGCCGAGCAGCGCGAGCGCGAGCGTCGAGCACTCGATGTGCCAGCCGGGGCGGCCCGGCCCCCATGGGCTGTGCCAGGCGGGCTCGCCCGGTGCCGCCGGCTGCCACAAGACGAAGTCCAGCGGGTCGTCCTTGCGCGGGTCGTCGGGGTGGTTGCCGCGCGCGTTGGCGGTGGCGAGCATCTCGGCCCGGTCCATCCCGGTCAGCCGCCCGAAGCCGGGGTCGGCGTCGACGCGAAAGTAGACGCCGCCGTCGCGCGCGTAGGCCAGCCCGCCGTCGACGAGCCGCGCGATGTGGCCCAGCATCGGCGCGACGTACGCCGTGGCACCGGCGTACACGTCGGGCGGGCGCAGGTTGAGGGCGGCGAGGTCGTCGGTGAAGCGCGCCGTCCATTCCATCCCGAGCTCCCGCCAGCCCACGCCGAGCTCGCGCGCGCGCCGGACGATGTCGTCGTCGATGTCGGTGACGTTCTGCACGTAGCGCACGCGCCAGCCGTGCGTGGTCTCGAAGTGGCGGATGAGCACGTCGAACACGCAGTACGTGAACGCGTGGCCCAGGTGGGTCGTGTCGTACGGCGTGATGCCGCAGACGTAGACCCGTACAGGGCGCCCCGGCTCGGGACGGAAGCGCTCCAACTGTCCGGTCGTCGGATCGTACAGGCGCATCGCGCAGGACCTCGTCGCGGGAGTGGGAGGCGGATGATGGGGGATGGGCGGGCCGGGAGTATAGTCGCCGACGCCCGCGGCCCCCAAAATCCACCGCCCGGCCGCCCGGCCGGGCGCGGCTGCGCCGCCCCGGCAGTTGCGCTAGAATTGCGGGCATGACGGATGCGCTCCCCCACCGCCCGGCGCCGTCCCACCGCACCGGCCCTGCCGCATCCCGGGCCCGTCGGTGGCGGGCGCTCGCCCCCGCCCTCGTGACCGCCGCCGTCGCCGTGGCCTGCGACGCGGCCACCCCGATCCCCCCGGTGTCGCCGAGCCGGCTCGAGCTCACCCCGATCGCCGGCGGCCTCGGCGTCGTCCCCACGGGCACCGCCACGCCCGGGCCGTCGCCGACGCCGACCTTGGCCACCACGCGCGTCGTGCCGCCGCTCGAGCCGCTGACCGTGCCCGAGGGATTCGGCATCGGCGTGTTCGCCGACCGCGTCGGGGCCGTCCGGCACCTTGCCGTCGCCCCGAACGGCGACGTGTTCGGGAGCATCGCCGCCCTCGACCGGGTCGTGGTGTTGCCGGATCGCGACGCCGACGGGGTCGCCGATCGGGTCGACGTGTTCGCCGAGGACGCGGGGCTCGGCAAGCCCTCGGGCCTCGCCTTCGCCGGCGACTGGCTCTACGTGGCCGGCGACGACCGGATCTCCCGGCTGCCGTATCGGGCGGGCGAGACCACGGCCGCCGGCCCGCCCGAGCTCGTGGTCGACCTCCCGGCCGGGGGCGTCGTGCCGGGCCACGGGCTGGCCGTCGGGCCGGACCGCAAGCTCTACGTGTCGGTCCCCGCCGGCTGCGACGCGTGCGTCGAGACCGACCCGCGCCGCGCCGCCGTGCTGATCTTCGACCCCGACGGCGCCAACCCGCGGCTGTCGAGCACGGGCGTGCGCGCCACCCTCGCGCTGGCCTTCCACCCGCGCACCCGCGAGCTGTGGGGGGCAGACATCGGCCGCGAAGGGCTCGGCGACGACGCCCCGCCGGACGAGATCAACCGGCTCGTCGCGGGCCACTTCGGCTGGCCGATGTGCTACGGAGGGCGCCGGCGCGACGCGAGCATCCCCGCCGAGCCCGGCTTCTGCGAGGGCACCATCGCCCCGGCGGTCGAGCTGCCGGCGCACGTCGTCCCGCTCGGGATGACGTTCTACACCGGGCGGCAGTTTCCCGACGACCATTCCGGCGACTTGTTCGTCGCGCTCCATGGTTCCGACAACCGCCGGTCCATTCCGACCGGCTACAACGTCGTGCGCATCCCGTTCGACGACGGCGCGCCCCGCGGCGAGGTCTTCGACTTCGTCAGCGGATGGCTGCGCCCCGACACGCGCCGTTGGGGCAGCCCGGCCGCGCTCGCCGTCGCCGCCGACGGCAGCCTCCTCGTCGCCGACGACGGGGGGGGACGGGTGTACCGCGTCTACCACCACGCCACCAAGGGGGACGAGAGCTCGTGAAGCCACGTGCATGGGGGAGCGGCCTGGCCGCCATCGTCGGGCTGGCGCTGACCGGGGCGCCGGCCGCCGCGCAAGGGACGGTGTTCGTCAACACCACCGAGGACCTGCCGCCCGAGCCGCAATACTGCCTGCCGGCGCAGATCTGCCCGCTGCGCTCGGCCATCGAGCGCGCCGAGGGCGGCGCCACCGTCCGGGCCTGCTACGACGCGACCGAGATCGCCGAGGGCAAGGTCCCCAAGGGGAAGCCCTGCCGCGGCGCCGCCAAGCCGCTGACGACCGCCGACCCGGGCTACGACCCGGCGACCGGCAAATGGGTGTTCGACTTCAGCCACAACCTGCCGTACACGCTCGGCAAGGGTCGCGCCAGGATCGACTTCACCGCCGACATCGACGGCTGGGCCGGGCCGGCCGACAACAAGATCGCGATCGGCCCCGGCGACAACGCCATGGACCACGCCATCGTCATCGAGAGCAGCGAGAACGTGCTGCAGGGGTTCGACGTGCGGGGCGAGTTCACCAACGCCGCCATCACCATCCGTGCCGGGCTCGAGGGCGGCAACGTCGTCGGCAACCAGCTCGGACCCGGCCTGGTGTTTGCCGCCCTGCCCGGCATCGGCGTCCGGATGAGCGGCCCCGAGGTCAAGAACAACCGGTTCGTCGGCAACTGGTGCGGCATCGGGGGCGACGGCACGCGCATCGAGCGCACCCGCGACGACTGCGTGCAGCTCGCCGACGGCACGGCCGGCAACCAGATCGGCGGGCCGGAGGCCAAGGACCGCAACATCTTCGCCGCCAGCGACCTCGGCTCCGGCGTCATCGTCCAGGACATCCGCACCACCGCGAACGTCATCGAGGGCAACTGGTTCGGGCTCGACGCGACCGGCAAGAAGGCCGGCAACGAGGCCGGCATCACCATCAAGCTCGGTGCGCGCGGCACCCGCATCACCGGCAACGTCATCAGCGGCAACGACCAGTCCGGCATCTCGATCTTCGACAACAGCGCCGCCACCGAGATCACCGCCAACACCATCGGCGAGAGCCCCGACGGCTCGACGTGCGTCGGCAACGGCAACTACGGCGTGTCGATGACCGGCTCGGTGGACGACAGCCTCGTGTCGGGCAACCGGATCGCCTGCAACGTCAAGGGCGGCGTCCTGATCAGCGGCGCCGGCTGCCAGAAGAACCGCGTCACCCGCAACAGCATCACCCGCAACAACAACGACGCCATCCGCGTCGCGTCCGGCGCCAACGGCAACATCCGGCTGCCGACGATCAACAACACGACCGCGACACGCGTCGTCGGCGCCGCATGCCCGGGCTGCGTGGTCGAGGTGTTCTCCGACACCGGCGACGAGGCCGAGGTGTTCGAGGGCGAGGTCCAGGCGGACCTGGCGACCGGCCTGTTCATCTTCGACAAGCCCGAGGGGTTCCGGCACGTCTTCGTCAAGGCCGTCGGCACGGACCCGAACGGCAACTCGTCCGGCCTGTCGGTCAAGCGCGCCGTGCCCGTGGGCCGCACCCCGACGGCCACCGCCGTCGTCGTCAGCCCCACCCCGTGGCCGACGACGACGGCGACCCCCGGCACCCCCGGCACGCCCCAGACGCCCGAGGCCACGCCGACCACCGTCGGCATCCGCGATGTCTTCGTGCCGGCCGTCTTCAAGGCGTTTGCCCTGACGGTCGATCGCTAGCCGGCGCCGCGGCCACGTGTTCCGGATCGGCTTGGCGCGCGCTGCGGTGCCGCATCCGCCGCCCGTCGGCGGCCGGCGGGGGGGGCGGTGCGCGGCGGCCGCCGTCGCCGCCTTGCTGACCGTGGCGATCGCGCCCGGCGACCGTCGGCCGCCGACGGGCGATCGGGTGCCGGCCGCCGCCGCAGCCCCGGGCGACCCCGTGCCGCCCTTCGGGCTGGCGCACGTCGACCTCATGGACCTCCACGTGGCTCGCGATCCGTCGGGCGCCGTCCGGCCCGCCGAACGCCTGCCCGCGGCCGACCTCTCCGACCGCTACGCGCGGGCGGGAGCGTCGGGCGCCGGGTGGAATCGCTGGTCGCTGTACTGGGACATGGTCGAGTCCCGGCAAGGGTCCTTGGACTGGTCGGTCGCGGACGCGATCGCCGACCGCGACGCCGCGGCCGGGCTCCGCACGCTCGCCATCCTGCAGGGCACGCCGCCGCACTTCGCCACCGGCGGCGATCGCACCGCCGCCGTGCCGGCGGTGGGCGGCCTCGCCGCGCGCTTCGGGCCGCTCGCGGCGGCGGGCGGCCCCGCCATGCCACGCGCCGCCGGCCGCCCGCCGGTACAGGCCTCGCCGCCCGCCGGCATGGAGCGGCCGATCTTTCGGCGTGCCGACGGCGGCCTCACGGACGACCCCGACGCCGCGGTCGCCGTCAACCCCGACAACCCGTGGGCCCGGTTCGTCGACGCCGCCGTCGTGCGCTATCGACCCGGCGGCGACCTCGCCCGTGCCCGCGGCTGGCCCGACGGCGTCGGGGTGCGGGCGTGGGAGATCGGCAACGAGCCCAACCTGGCCCACTTTTGGAGCGGCTCGCCCACGCAGTACGTCCGATACCTCGAGGTCGCGAGCCTCGCCATCCACCGACGCGATCCCGGGGCGATCGTCCTCCACGGCGGGATCGCCGACGACGCCGGCGCCGGCGCGTGGTACGGGCAGTTCCTCGACGCCCTGAAGGCGCGGGCGGCGGCCTCGCCCTTGCCGGCGCGCCACGACCACTACTTCGACAAGGCGGCGTGGCACTGGTACACGTACCCGTCGCTGCTCCAGACCGGGCCGGCCCGGGCGCGCGCGCTCCTCACCGACCGGGGCCTCGCGGCGCGCCCGGTCTGGGTCACCGAGATGGGCGCGCCGATCTGGTCGGAGCACCCCGGCCCGTGCTGGGACCCGGTCAGCCCGTGGCGCGCCACGGTCGCCGAGCAGGCGGGCTACCTGTGGCAGGCGCTCACCGAGGGCCGCGCCGCCGGCGTCGAGGTGATGGTCGTCTTCCAGCTCTACGACGACTGCGGCAACGGCCCGACCAGCTACGACGCCTTCGGGCTCGTGCGCAACCACGCCGCCAACCAATGCTGGGCCGTGCCCGACGGCCAGTCGTGCTGGCGGCTCGACCCCACCCGCGCCGGCACGCCGCGCCCGGGCTACGAGGCGCTGCGCGTGGCCGCGGCGGCCCTGGCCGGCACCGAGCTGCTCTGGCGCCCGCCGCGCGAGGCCGACTTCTGGCAACGGGTCCTGTTGTACCAGCCGCCCGACCGCCGGGTGATGGTGCTCTGGAACCTGCTGCGCGCCGACCGTACCGTCGAGGTGTACGGCACCGGGCGCGAGGCCGAGGTGCTGACGCTGGGCGCCGACGGCCGGCTCGACCGCCGCGCCGCGACCCCGACTGCCGGCCGCCACACGCTGACGTTGCCGGGCGCCACCAACCGCAACAACCCCGGCAACCAGGCTGCCGTGATGGCTGGCCGGCCCGTGATCGTCATCGAGCGCGACACGAGCGGGCCGTTCCGCGCGCAGGTCGAGCCCTTGCCGGTCGAGTCGCCCGCGCGCTTCACCTTGACGGTGGCCGCGGCCGACGGCGGCACCGGCGTCGGGGCCTTTCGCGTCTACCAGGCGGTCGACGCGCCGCCCGCCCAGCCCGCCGAGTGGCGGGTGCTCGTCGACGCCGTTCCCTGGACGGCCGACCCGTTGTCGGGCTCTGCCGAGGTGTCGTTCGACGGCCTCGCGGGGCGCACGTACTACTTCGCGGCGCAGGCGCGCGACCGCGCCGGGAACTGGAGCGCGATCCCCCGCGAGCCGCAAGCCTGGACCCGTGTCGTCGGCGACGCGCCCACGCCCGGACCTCCCACGGCCGCGCCGACCCCGGCCCTCACCCCGACGGCGCCGGCGCCGACCCCGGAGCACGCGACGGACACGCCGCCGCCCCCCCGCGACCCGACGGCGACCGTGCCGTCGGTGCCGTCGGTCACGCCGTCGGCGCCTCCCAACGCGCCGCCCACGGCCGACGCGACCGCCGGCGCGGCGACGCCCACGCCGACCCTCGGCCCCACCAGCCCCGCACCGCCTGCGGCGCGCATCATCCTGCCCATCGCCCTCGCGGGATCGTGGCCGCCGCCCGCGCCCGGCGCATTCGACCCCGGTCACCCGAACGACGGTCTGCCGGGACCGCCGGTAGCCGCCCGCGGCTTCCGCCGCCACTGAAAGGCGTAGACCCTTGGCCAAGCGCAACCCCGCGCCCCGTGCGCGACCCGCCCACGGCGCGGCGGGCACCCAGATCGAGATCGGCGCCGGCGGAGTCGTCGCCATCCTGGCCGTCGCCGGCCTCCTCGCGGCCGGCGCCGTCTGGCTCGTGCGCGGGCGGGCAGCCCCGTCCGGTGCGCCCGCGGGCAGCCCGACCGCGATGGCCCAGGCCGTGCCTGCCGGCGCGACGGCCGTCCCGTCCGGCCGCACCGCCGAGGGCGATCCGTTCATCGGCAGCGCTTCGGCGCCGGTCACCATCGTCGCGTACTCGGACTACCAGTGCCCCAACTGCCGCCAGTTCGCCCTGGAGGTCCTGCCGTGGCTCCGCCAGACATGGATCGCCCGCGGCACGGTGCGCGTGGTCTTCCGCGACTTCCCCGTCCGCGGCCCCGAGTCGATCGACGCGGCGCTGGCCGCCCAGTGCGCCGGCGACCAGGGCCGCTATTGGGAGATGCACGACCGGTTGTTCGAGGCTCAGTCGGGGGAGAACACCGGCGCCTTCGGCGGCGAGCGGCTGCGCACGCTGGCCGCCGCGGCGGGTCTCGACACCGGCGCGTTCGACGCCTGCATGTCCGCCGCGACGCACCGCGCGCGGATCGATGCCTCCGCGGCCGCCGCGCGCGCGCAAGCGTTCGAGGGCACGCCGACCTACCTCATCAACGGGCGCAAGACCCAAGGAGCCATCCGCATCGCGGATTGGGAGCAGCTCTTTCAGCTGTACCAGCAAGACTTCGCGCGCGCCACACAAGGGACGTCCCGGTGACGGCGCGCCCGCTGTCACCGGTCGTCGTCGGGCGTGCCGGGGTCGAGCACCTCGATCCGAATGCCGCCGCAGGCCAGCTGCGCGTCGCGCGCCGTGCTTTCCACCAACGCCAGCGACTCCTTGAGCATGCGAAGGATCTCGCCCCGGGAGGCGCGTCCGCCGTAAGTACCTGTATAATCCATCAGCAGGCGATCGGGTTGCATGGCGGGCTCCGTGGCGGGTCGTGATGGCGTGCGCCGATCGCGCGATGGTCAGGCGTGCGCTGCGATCGCCGTGTTCGCGATTGTAGGGAGCGCGCCGCGCAGGCGCAACCCGGACCGACATCGGGCGTATACGAACGCGGAGCGGGGAGGAGTCCATGGAAGGTGAAGCTGCCTGGATCGAAGCCGCCGGCGCGGGCGACAAGCGTGCGTTCGAACGGCTCGTGATCGCCTACCAGAAGCCGGTCTACAGCTTGGCCTACCGCATGCTCGGCAACGCGCGCGACGCCGAGGACGCGGCGCAGGAATCGTTCGTGCGCTGCTACCGGGCGCTGGGCAGCTACGACCGCCGAAGGCCGTTCTCGACGTGGCTCCTGTCCATCGTGGCGCACCACTGCATCGACCGCCTGCGCCGCCAGCGGCTGCGCGAGGTGTCGCTCGACGGCTTGCCGACGTGGCGCTGGATGCCGGGCGACGCCGTCGACCCCGAGGCCGCGGCCGAGGCGGGCGAGCTGACCGATCACATCGGCGGCCTCTTGCTCAAGCTGCCGGAAGACTACCGCCTGGCGCTGGTGTTGCGCTACTGGCACGATCTCGGCTACGAGGAGATCGGCGAGATGACGGGCCAGACGGTGTCGGCGGTCAAGAGCCGCCTGCACCGGGCGCGCCGCCAGCTCGCGGAGATCATGGTGCTCGGCGGCGGCCGCGGCCCGCTGGCGCCCGACGGCGCCGACGACCCGCGGGCTTCCGCCACGCCCATCCAGTCAGGAGGAGTGCACGCATGCACTGCAACGATGCCCGCCATCTGATGGCGGAGGTTCTCGACGGGGCCGACGACGGGCCGCTCGTGCCGCACCTGGCCACGTGCCCCGACTGCGCTGCCGAGTGGCGCGCGCTGGGGTCGCTCGAAGCCTGGCTCGAGGCACAGTCCCTCGACGAGCCGCCGGCGCACCTGGCGCACCGGGTCATGCACCGCCTCGAGCTCGACGCCGCAGGCGCCGCCCTCGAGGCCTGGCGACGCAGCCTGCTCCAGATCGGGGCGATCCTGGCCGGCGTCACCGCCCTCGCGCTGGGGGGCGCCATCGTCTTCTTCGACCTCCCGGTGCGCACACACGCCGTGGTGCTCGGGGCCTGGGTCATGGACATGGCACGGGCCGCCTGGCGGTGGGTGGACGCCAGCCATTCCGGCGCCGGTGGCGCCGCCCTGTGGCTGGTGTACGGTGGGCTGGCGATCGCCATCGCCGCGATCTGGTTCGGGGCGCTGGTGGTGCCGCGCACGGCGCTGGCCGACCGCCGGTCGCACGACACGTGACGGCCGGTCGGCGATGAGCCCGCGCACGCGCATGCATCGGCGCAGGCATGGCCGGCCGGCTGCAACCGCGCGCCGGCACGCCGGCGCGCGGCGGCTGGTTGTCCGCGCCCAGTCCACCGCCCGCGCGCTCTGGTCCGCCCGCGTGCCGCTGGCGCTGGCGCTGGCGCTGACGGCCATGGTCGCGCCGCCGGTCGCGGCACAGCCGGCGCTGGAGAGCTGCACGCGGTTCGGCGACGTCGTCGTCGCGCGCGGCGAGGTGCTGGCCTGCAACCTCAACGTCGTCGGCGGCCGACTCGACGTGGCGGCCGGCGGCGAGGTCGCGGGGAGCGTCAACGTCCCGTTCGGCGACGCCCATGTGGCCGGGGTCGTCGGCGGCGACCTCTACGCCGGCGGCGACGCGACCGTCGACGGGACGGTGCGCGGCACCGCGTTCACCGCCGGCGACCTCGTGGTCCGCGGCACCGTCGACGGCGACGTGTCGGCCAACGGCGACATCGACGTCAGCGGCCGCGCCGCCGGCGACGTCGAGTCCTTTGCCGGTGGGGCGACGATCGCGGGCGCCGTCGGCGGCGACGTGCGGGTGAGTGGCGGTCTGACGCTCGCCGAGTCCGCCGTGGTCGGCGGCGGCTTCCAGGCCGGCGGCGAGGTGCGCCGGGCAGCGGGGGCACAGGTGCTCGGGCCGGCCGCCGGCAGTGGCACGCCAGGGGCGTTCCCGCGCTGGGCGTCCATGGCGTTCAAGACGCTGCTCGTGTTGTCGATGGTGCTGTTCGGCGCCCTTTTCACGGGCCTCATGGCCACGGTCGCTCCCGGCGCGCTGGCCACGGTCCGCGCGGCCCTGGCCCGACATGCCGGCATGTCGCTCGCCGCCGGCACCCTCGTCGTGCTTCTGATCGTGCCGGTGGCCGTCATGCTCGCCTTGCCGGCCGTCGTCATGGCATCGCTGTGGGTGGTCATGGCGCCGCTTCTTGGTGTGCTCGGCGTGGTCTGGCTGGCCGCGGCGTGCTTCGGCGCGGTGGCGCTCGGCACCGGCGTCGGTGCGGCGCTGGCCCCGGGGCGCGCACCGGCGACCCAGGCGGCGGTGGGCGGGGGCGCAGGCGCGCTGGCCGCTGCGGCGGCGCTGATGGTGGGCTTTCGCGGCTGGCCGGTGCTCTGTCTCGTCGTCGGCCTCGGCCTGCTCGTCCTTGCCTGGCTGTCGGGCGCCGTCTGGCTCACGGCGTTCGGGAACCGACGGTGGCCGCGGACCGGAGCGGCGCCCGCCGGCGAGCGCGCCGTCCAGCCGGTCGCCCCGCCGCCATCGGCCATGGGCGAGCCCCCGGCGGAGATGCCTGCGGCGGGCGGGCCGGCCGCGCCGGCGGATCGCGCGGCCGATGCCGGCGGCGCGGCCCCCCGCGGCTCCGGCCCTGGCGACTCTGCTTCGGGCGCATCGGGGCCGATGGCGGTGCCCGATGACGGCACCGCTGCGGAAGCGGCCGGCGACGCGGGCGTCGAGGACATCGGCGATCAGGCGTCGACGGGGGTCGCATCCGACGACCCGGCCGGCGCGCGCGTCGAGGTCGTCGACGCCGCCGCGGCCGTGGCGGCGCTGCGGCAGGTGCCGGGCATCACCCCGATCTACGCCCAGCTCCTGGTCGACGCCGGCGTCGACGGCCTCGACGCGCTGGCCCGGTCGTCGCCCGAGCACCTGGCCGCCGCGGCTTCGGTGCCCGGCGTCGTGACCGTGGATCCCGCGTCCGTCGCCCGTTGGATCGACCACGCCAAACGGCTCTCCAACCGTCCGGCATAGGGTTTCCCGACGTGGCCAACCGACTCGCGGCGAGCACGTCGCCGTACCTGCTCCAGCACGCCGACAACCCGGTGGATTGGCACGAGTGGGGCGACGCCGCGTTCGACCGCGCCCGGGCCGACGACAAGCCGGTGCTGCTGTCGATCGGCTACTCCGCCTGCCATTGGTGCCACGTGATGGCCCACGAGTCGTTCGAGAACCCGGCGGTGGCGGCGGTCATGAACCGCGACTTCGTCAACGTCAAGGTCGACCGTGAGGAACGCCCCGACGTCGACGCCGTGTACATGGATGCGGTCCAGGCCATGACCGGCCGCGGCGGCTGGCCGCTCACGGTGTTCCTCACGCCGGATGCCGAGCCGTTCTACGGCGGCACGTACTTCCCGCCGGTCGCGCGCCACGGCATGCCGGGCTTCCTCGACCTGCTGGGCGCGATCGCCGAGGCCTGGCGCACCCGCCGCGACGACGTGACGCGCGGGACGCGCCGGCTCGTCGAGGCCCTGCACCGGTCGGCGGCCCTCGCCCCGTCGGACGAGGTGCCGAGCGCCGCAGGCGTGGCCGACGCGGCGGTGCGCATCGCCGCCACGTTCGACGCGGTCGAGGGCGGATTCGGCGGCGCGCCCAAGTTCCCGCAAGCGCCGGTCCTCGGGTTTCTCCTGGGCCGCGCGGCGCGCACGCGCGACCGCGCGCTGCTCGACCGGGTGACGCTGACGCTCGGCGCGATGGCCCGCGGCGGCCTGCGCGACCACCTCGGCGGGGGGTTTCATCGCTACTGCGTCGACGAACGCTGGGCGGTTCCGCACTTCGAGAAGATGTTGTACGACAATGCTCAGCTCGCCCGGGTGTACGTCGAGGCCTGGCAGCTCACGGGGATCGCCTGGCTGCGCGAGGTGGCCGAAGAGACCCTGGACTACGTCCTTCGCGAGCTGGTCGACCCGAGCGGGGCGCTTCACGCCGCCCAGGATGCCGACACGCCGGCCGGCGAGGGCGCCTACTTCGCCTGGACCGCGCGCGAGGTCGAGGCGGTGCTCGACCCCGCCACGGCCGCGGCCACGAGGGCGTGGTACGGGATCACGGACGGCGGCAACTTCGAAGCCGGGACGACGGTGCTCGCCACACGGCGCCGGGTGGAGACCGTCGCGGCGGACCTCGGCATCCCGGAGGCCGAGCTGCGCGCGCGGGTGGCGACGGCCCGTGAGGCGCTGTGGCGCGTCCGTGCCAACCGCGTCGCCCCAACCACCGACACCAAGCTGCTCGTCGACTGGAACGGCCTGGCCATCGACGCGCTGGCGCGCGCCGGCACCGCGCTCGGCCGACCCGACTACCTGTCGGCGGCGGTGCGGGCCGCGGAGGCCGTGCTGCGCCTCGCCGGGCCCGCCGAAGACCTCGCCCACAGCTGGAAGGACGGCCGGCGCGGCGCGCCGGGCTTTGCCGAGGACCATGGGGCCTTCGCCGGCGCCTGCGTCACGCTTTACGAGGCGACATTCGACCCCCGGTGGCTCGGGCATGCCGCAGACGTCGCCGATGCCGCCGTCGCGCGGTTTGCCGACCCTGGCGGCGGGTTCTTCCAGATCGGGCCGCGCCACGCGCCGCTCATCGTCCGCCCGATGGCGTGGGTCGACGGCGCGATGCCGAGCGCCAACGCGCTCCTCGCCGATGCCCTCTGGCGGCTCGGCGCCCTGCTGGCCGACGACCGCTACACCGGGCTGGCGGACCAGGCGGTTCGGCGCGGCTGGCCGCTCGCCCAGCGCGCCCCGTCATCGCTCGGCGCGCTCCTCGCCGCGGCCGACGCCCGTGCCGCCGGGACGCGCGAGATCGCCGTCGTCGGACCGGCCAGCCGGGGGGCCGCGGACCTCCTGGACGCCGTGCGCGGCCGGTACCTCCCGGGGACCGTCGTGGCGGCGGCCGAGCGTGTGGACGCCGACGCCGCCCGCCGCGTGCCGCTGCTCAGGCACCGGGCCATGGCCGGCGGCCGCGCCACGGCGTACGTGTGCCGCCAGGGGGCGTGTCAACTTCCGGTCACCGATGCGAGCGCGCTGTCCGCTCAGCTCGGCGCACCGTGGACGGCCGCCGCGTCGGCCCGGCTCTGGCCTGACGACACGGCGACCGGGTGACCCGGGTCAGTCGTCGTCGAGATCGCCCTGCACGTCGAACGTGCGCAGGCGGACCCGGTTGTTGCCGTTGCGGGCCTGCACCTCCGACACCAGCTTGAGGGGATCGGCATCCGGCCGGAGCTGGACGGCGTACGACAGCTCGGTCATGAGCCCGGCCTGCACCGACTCGACGGCCAGGAGCGTGTGTCGCTCGAGCAACCGCTCGAACACCTCGTGGAACACGCGGGTGTGGTCGATGTCCTGCGTCACGCGGACGTACAGGATGTGGCTCGGGCGCTGGGGGGCGAACAGATCCAGCCGCGCGATGACGATCACGGCGGCGGACACCATGACGGCGGTGAGCACCGCCAGCGCGTACTCCCCGCTGCCGGTGGCCAGCCCCACGGCCATCGCCAGGAAGATGAACGCCAGGTCGCGCGCCGCCGCCACCGAGCGCCGGAAGCGGATGATCGAGAACGCGGCGAAGATGCCGAAGGCCCGGCTCGCGTCGCCGGCGATCCCCATGATCACCACCGTCACCAGCATGCCGAGCATGACCAGCATGTGGACATAATCCTGGGTGTACTTGTGGCCGCGGTGGGTGCGCTGGTACACCACCCCGACGGCGAGCATCAGCCCGAACGCGACCGCCAGGGCGGCGACGATGTCGGCGGGTGCCGCCCGCTCGGCGGCGGGCGACCCGCCGGGCTGGAAGATCTGGTTGAGCATGTCCATCGATGGCGTCCTTGTCAGGCGTCGATCGGGGAGGATGCCGCTGGCGCCGGATGCGGTGCGGCGACACGGCGGCGCCCTCCGGCGGCAGTGAGGGGTGCGCTCACCGCGCGGTACGGAAGTGCTCGAGCGCCACGGCCACGCGGCGCATGGCGATCGACGGCGCCGGACGGGGGGAGCGCTTGGCGCGGCTCTTGGGGCGGCGCGCCGCCATGGCCGGCGCCGGCGCGTGCCGCGGCCGTGTCGCCGCCGTGATCACCTCGGCGTACTTGCTGAACCCACGCGGCACGCAGCCGCAGGCGCCGACCGCCTCCGCGAGCCAGCGCGGCACGGCGACGTCGACCTTGATCTCGAGGACGTAGCGCTCCCGCCCGAAGAGCATCGCGTCGAAGGCGTCGTCCCCTGGCCTGGGGACGAGGTCGTCGAACCGGTACCGGACGCGGGTGTCGAGCGTGACGCGCAGGTCGGGCGCGTCGGCGCCCCCGCGGAAGGCCTGGCGATCGTAGCGCAGGACACAGCACGGCCGGAGCTCGCGCGCCGCCACCAGGTGGTGGATCTGGCGGACCACGTAGGCTTCGCCCGGCGGCAGCGCCGCGGCCGGCCAATGCCCCGCGGCCACGCGCAGCCCTTCGTCGATCGTCGCCGGGACGCGTTGCTTGATGGTCCGGCCGTCGAGCTTGTGCTTGATCTCCAGGAAGCTGGCGGGCGTCTCGGGGCCGTGCGGCGAACCGTAGGTGCGCAGGCGCAGCTTCTGCCGCGAGCCGACGCCGGTGAGCTGGTCCCAGTACAGGTCCCGGTTCGCGTTGTCGAAGTACAGGCTGACGATGGGGTAGCAGCCCTCGGCGTCGCCGTGGGCGTCCGGCGCCAGGCGCCCGGCCAGGCGCGCCAGGAGCTCGCGCCGCTGGCGGGCGTCGATGACAAACTTGACCTCTCTGCGGCTGAAGCGTGTCTCGATCACGATGGCACTCTCGATGGCGACAATCCCGTGCGGCCGGCGCCGCGATCGACCGGACCCCGCGGCGTGGCGCGCATGCTTGCGCGCCCGCGCGTGGAAGGCGGCCGGTCCAACCCGCCCGACACCGCATCCTACCGATGCGCCGAGCACCCTGCTGCTTGCAACACGCCCTTCGACGGCGGGCGGGGCGATCGGCGTTCGCGGCCCGGATTGTAGGTGATACGCTTGCTTAAGTCCCTTTAACACCACGAGGGGAGACATAATAGGTCAAAATCCGGTTTTGGCCCGAAATTCGGCCGGTCCGGCCGACGTCCGGCCCTCGCCTGGACGCGCGGGCGCCGGCGCGTACCATTGGAAGCACGATGGAACCCGTCGACGCCGAGCGGCTCTACCGCCATTGCCGCGATCCGGACCCGCGCACGCGCGAGGCGGCCTATGCCGAGCTCGGCCGACTGCTCCACCGGATCGCCTGGCGCCAGGCTGGCGACGACCCGCAGTGGCAGGCGCTGGCCGACGATTGCGCCCAAGAAGCGCTCGAGACGGTCTGGCGACACGTCGACGCCGATCGCGGCCCCGACCACCCGGACCGCTTCGTGGCGTGGGCCGTCGTGATCGTCGTCAACAAGGTGCGCGAGGCGATCCGCCGGCTGGATCCGCACCCCGAGGTGCGGCGGTCGAAGCGCGTCGCGCAATCGCTCCAGGTCAGCCTCGACGCCCCGGGGCAGGACGACCGCACGCCCGCCCAGACCCTGGCCGACGCCGCAGCGGACGTCGCGGGCATCGCCGAGACCGCCGACCTGTCGCGGCTCGTCGCCGAGATCGGCTTCACCGCCGCCGTGAGCGACCAGTCGCGGTTCGTCCTGATCAAGGGGTTCATCGAAGGGTGGGACGACGACGAGCTGGCCGAGGCGCTCGGCACGACGCGCTCGAACGTCCACGTGATCCGGAGCCGCGACCTGGCCAAGCTCCGGGCGGACCGGTCGTGGATGGAACGGCTCAAGGCGTGGTACGGGCCATGAGGGCACGCCCAACGACCCCCATCGCCGGCCGATGCCGATGGGGTGCAAGCATCCCGGCCGCGGATGCATCATCTAGTGCTTGGACACCGACCATGGACGAGCGGCAAGGATGATCGAAACCACGGGGCGCTGCGCCGCCGCACGCGCCGCGTTCGCGGCCGCCGTGCTCGCCGAGCGCGCCGACGCGGCGGCGGGCGCCGTGCCTGCGCCCGGGCCGACCGAGCAGGCCCACATCGCCGGGTGCGCCGCCTGCCGGGCGCATTTCGAGGACCTCGCGCGCGCCGTGCTCTCGATGGCACCCGATGCGATCTCGTGCGCCGAGTGCACCGCCCGCCTGGGCGACTACGTGGCGGCCGACCTGGACGGCGCGGCCGCCGCCGTCGCCCTGCCGCGGGTCCACGGCCACCTGGCGACCTGCCGGGACTGCGAGGCCGACTACCGCGCGGCGCGCGCGGCGGTGGTCGATGCCCGCCTCGGGCGGCTGCCCGACCCGCCCCGCGCGCCGCGGCTCGACCTGTCGTTCCTCGACCGGGCCGCGACCCGCCCGGCGGCCCTCCCCGCCGCCCGTTGGGCGGAGCCGGGCCGATGGGCTCGCCGCACGGTGGCGCTGCTCGTGATCATCGCCGCGGTGCTCGTGGCGCGGGAGCGCCCCGGAGGCGCGCCCCGCGACGACGCCCGCGGCGCCGGCACGGTCGCTCCGCGTGCGACCGGAGCGGCCGCGGCACACGGCGCGACGGCCGTGGCGCGGGCCGACACCCCGCCGCTCGCGGCGGTCCCGCCCACGCCGGCGGCGGCGCGATCGTCGCCGCCGCCGGCCCGCGCGGCGGCCATCCCGACGGCCGTCGGCGTCCCGACGGCCACGCCGCCCGCCACCGCCACGGACGCGCCGGCGGCGACCACGACCCCCGCCCCGCCCGACACCGCGACGGCCGTCACCGCGACGGCCGCCATGCCGCCCGAGACGCGGCGACCCGAACGGACGGCTCCGCCCTCGGGCACGCCGACGCCGCAAGGGTCGCCCACGCCGATGCTCGTATGGCGCTGCGAGCCGGCGTTCCCGTCGATGCTCCGCATCCTGGCCGGGACGTGCGCCGTGTTCCCCAACACGTCGGAGTACGACGTGTTCCGGCTCGCCGTCACGGCGCGATCGCGCTGGACGGTGTCGCTGTGCAACCGGACGGAGCTCGACACCGTGGTCGCGCTCTACCGGGACGGCGCGTTCGACCCGGCCGCACCTTGCGGCGGGATCCTGGCGTTCAACGACGACCATTGCGACCGGCAGAGCCGCTTGACGGTGGACCTCGACCCCGGGGTGTATGCCCTCGTGATCGCCGAGAAGACCGGCGACGTCGGCGCGCCCTACGCCTTCAAGCTCGAGACCGACGAGGCGGTCTCGGACGGCCCGTGCGCGGAGCGCCTGGCGCCGTAGCTCACGGCGCCGCGCGCCGCAGCCGCGCGGCGAACGCGCCGTCCATGCCGTGCCGCTGCGGCAACGTGGCCAGGCACCCGGCAGGCGTGACCAGCTCCGGTGGGACCGCATCTCCCACGGGCTCCAGCGCAAACTCGGCGTGGCGCGCGAGGAACGCCGCGACCTGCGCCTCGTTCTCCTCGGGCTCGATGCTGCACGTGCCGTACACGAGGCAGCCTCCGGGCCGCACGGACCGCGCCGCCGCGTCCAGGAGCGCCCGCTGCAGCGCGCACAGGGCGTCGAGGTCCTCCGGCGCACGGCGCCAGCGCAGGTCGGCGCGCTTGGCCAGCACGCCCGAGCCGGTGCACGGGGCGTCCAGCAGCACGCGGTCCGCGACCGGCACGGCGGAGCGCGCGACGAGGTCGCGGAAGTCGCCGGCCAGCGTCTCGACGATCGTGATCCCCTGGGCCTCGGCCGCGCGCGTGAGCGGCGCCAGCCGTTCGGCCCGCAGGTCGCATGCCACGACGCGGCCGTGGTCGCCCATCCGGGCGGCCGCGTACAGCGCCTTGCCGCCCGGGGCGGCGCACGCGTCCACCACGGTCTCGCCGGCCCGCGGATCCAGGGCGCGCACCACCCAGGCCGCGCTCTCGTCCTGGACCACGGCCAGCCCTTGCTCGATCAGCCCGGACGCCAGCACCGGCTGGAGGCGCGGCACGTGGAGCACGTCGTCGCAGCGCGGGCTGGGCGACCACGCGATGCCGCGCGCGTCGAGCGCCGCGGTGACGTCGGCGACGGTCGCCCGCAGCAGGTTCACCCGAAGGCAGTGCACGGGGCGCCGGTTGTTCCACGCCAGGAGCGCCTCCGCATCTGCTCGGCCGAAGCGCTCGACCCATCGCCGCACCAGCCACGTCGGGTGCGACGCCCGGATGGCGAGATCCTCGACGGCGTCGCCGGTGTCCGGTGCGGGCAGGTCGTCGCGCCGGCGGTCGGCCTGCCGCAGCACCGCGTTGACGAGTCCGGCCGCCCGCGCCTGGCCGGCTGCCCGCGCGAGCGCCACCGCCTCGTGGATCGCCGCGTGCGCCGGCGTGGCGACGACGAGCAGCTCGTAGAGGCCGATGTGGAGCACCCCGCGGACCGCGCCGGAGAGGCGGTCGAGCGGGCGGCCGGCCAGCGCCTCGACGAGGAAGTCGAGCCACCGTCGCTGGCGGGTGATGCCGGCGACGAGCTCGGTCACGTGGCGCCGGTCGGCGGGGCCGAGCGCCGCCACGGCCGGATCCGCCCCGAGGCGCGCCACGTACGCCCCGCCGTCGTCGACCCGCCGGAGCAGGCGCAGCGCCGCGCGGCGGGCAGGGGCGACGGGCGCGGACGTCGCCACGCGGCCGCGCGGGCGCCGTGCGGTCACGCCGGGGCGAACGCCCGGGGCGCGTGGTTGACCCGCCCGCTGCGGATGACGTTGGCGCGCAGCGGCTGGCCGATGATCGCCTCCGCGCGATGCCCGTTCTCGATGAGCCGGTCGACGTCGATGCCGGTGCGCACGCCCATCTCGTCCAGCAGGGCGACGAGGTCCTCGGAGCACGTGTTGCCGGTGAACCCGAACTGGTACTTGCGGGTGTCGGACTTCGGCGTCGGCTGCCCCCCGATGGCCCCGATCGACGTGTCGACGTACGCCAGGCCCATCTCGAGCGCCGCCACCGAGTTGACGACCCCGTTGCCGCGGGTGTCGTGGAAGTGGGCGATGAACACGGCGCTCGGGAAGAGTTCTTGCAGGATGCCGATGCGCTCGCGGGCGCTGCGCGGGTTGGCCGCGCCCGTCGTGTCGCCCAGCATGATCGTGTCGGCCCCGGCGTCGAGGTAGAACCGCGTGATGTCGACGACGTCTTCGACGTCGACGTCGCCGGCGATCGGGCAGCCCCACACCGTGCCCGGGCAGCCGATGACACGCACCCCGAGCGCCTTGGCGCGCGCGATGATCCGCGCGTGCGCCCGCTTGGCCTCGTCGTGGCCCATGCGGAAGTTGACCAGGTTGTGGGCCTCGCTCGACGAGATCATGAGGATGATCTCGTCGGCGCCGTAGCCTTCGCCGACGCAGCGCTCGAAGCGGTCGAAGCCCTTCTCGTTGGGCATCAGCACGACGTACGACACGCCCTGCCGGCGCTCGATGCCTCGCAGCACCTCGACGCAGTCCGCGAACTGGGGCAAGAGCTTGGGGTGCGAGAAGCTGGTGACCTCGAGCTTGGTGACGCCCGAGTCGACGATGCGGTGGATCATCTCGAGCTTGTGCTCGGTCGGGATGACGTGCGGGATCGACTGCAGCCCGTCGCGGGCCCAGCACTCGCACACACGGACGAAGTCTGGCATGGCCATGTCAATAAGGGCTCCTCTCCCTCGGCATCGATGGGCGCGGCGCCGGCGGCGGCGCGGGCGCGGCCGCCGCCGGCGGGGGATCTCGCACCGCCGACGTGCGGCCGGCGATGCGACGGCCTCACGGGCAATAGGCGCGGAACACGACGCTGTTGGCCACCGGGTGGAACGGCTTGGCGAGGTCGTGGAGCGTCAACCACACCCGCAACGGGTTGAACGGGCCGACCGGCTTGCCGGGGTCGTGCGGCTGGCGGTAGCCCTCGACGGCGGCGGGGTCGGCGACGGCCGCGTCGAGCACAGCCTGCGGCACCCGGCCGGCGACCTGCGGGCACACCGGCCCGCGCGCGACGGGCGCCGTGGGCGCGGGTGTCGGGATCGGCGGCGCCGGCGTCGCGGACGGCGCGGGGGACGGCGTCGGCGGGACGGTCGGCGTCGGCACGGCGGCCGTGGCGTGGCGCAGCACCCACAGGCCGGCCACCATGTCGCTGAGGTAGATGTAGCCCCGCTCGTCGGTCATGACCCCCCACACCGATCCGCGCTCGCCCTTGGCGTTCTGCGTCACCATGTGGGCCGTCTCGCTCGGGCGGGCCGGGTCGGCGATGTCGAGCACGCGCACGCCGCCCGAGTAGTGCGAGAGGTACAGCGTGTCGCCGTCGATCCACGGATTGTGGACGGTGTACGTGCCGGCCGCCGGCGGGTACTGCCGCGTCTCGGGAATCCGGAAGTCCGCGACCTGCCTCAGGTTCTTGGGATCGCGCGCGTCGAAGAACCGGGTGTAGCCCCACTCCCCCGGCAGCACGCCGTAGCGCAGCTTCACCGCCGTCCCCGCCGCCAAGGTCGTCGTGATGGCGTGCCCGTCGTCGTACGCGATGCCGATGGCGGCGATCGTCGTGCCCTGCGCCGGCCGCCCGGAGATCACGGGCCCGGCGCCCTTGACGTTGTTGACGACGACGGCACCGATGGCGCCGTTGGCCTGCGCCTGCTTGACCTTGCCGGCGAACGAGCAGCCGCCGCGGACGATCACGGCGATCTTGCCGACGGCCGGGCTCAGGTACGGGTCGGGCTGGGCGAGGCCGAAGGCCGGGTCGGCGTCGCAGCCGCGGCCCACCCACACGGCGTCGCCTTCGACGGGCGGCTGCCCGATGTTCACCCGGAGGAAGCTCCCGGGGCTGGCCGGCTTCTTGCCGGCCAGCGGCGCGGGCTCGGTCACGACGAACGTGCTGTCGAGCGGGTTGAAGTCCTCGTCGGTGACCACGAGGAAGTCGCCGTTGCGCGTCTCGACCACCTGGTGGGTGTTGCCCTCGTCGGCGGCCGGGTAGCGGGTCTGGCTGATCAGCGTCGGCTTGGTCACGTCGCTGACGTCGAGCAGGATGACGCCGGCGTCCCAGTAGGCCGCGTACGCCACCGTCCCGGCCGCGTTGAGCCATGCGTCGTGCATGAACGTCGAGGCCGGCAGGTCCTGCATCTCGGTGTGGATGTTCCAGCGGCTGACGATCGAGGGCGCGCGCGGATCCGTGATGTCCATGATCACGAAGTCGGCGTCCATGTCCTGCGCTTCCCAGTCCTTGCCGAGGATGTCGGAGTTGTCGGCCGTGTCGGCGAAGTTGTTCGACAACAGCAGGTAGGCCTTCTGCTGCCCGTTCTCGGTGCGCAGGAACGGCGACGCGTTGTGCACGCCGTCGACCGTGACGGTCGACGACAGGAGCGCGGGCTGGCGCGGGTTGGTCACGTCCCAGATGCGCAGCTCGGCCACCGCGCCTGGCCGGCAGGTCTCGTGCGGCTCGACGAACAGGTCGCCCGTGAACGCGGCGGTGTCGATGCTGACGGCGCTAACGTCGCTGGCGAAGGTGCCGGACATCGTGTCGGTCTTGAAGAGCACCGTCGGGTTGGCCGGGTCGGACACGTCGACGATGCTGCTGCCCTGCGGCGCGCCGCAGTAGTAGCCCACGTAGACGGTCTGCTTCTGGTACCAGATCTCGCTGGTCAGGCCCGACGCCTGGCCGAGGTCGTTGTAGCCGACGACCTCGAGCCCCTTGGCCTCGAGCGGGGCCGGCGGAGCGGCCTGGGCATGGGCGGCGCCGCCGGGGACGGCGGCGGGCACGAGCGCCAGGACGGCGATGGCGGCCGCCAGTCCCGCGGAGACGGCGGCGAAGGGGCGGCGTTGCACGGTGGGCATGCTTCTCTCCCGAGTGGCTGGTTGGATACGGTTGGCGTGGTGGGCGGGCGCCGTCACGGCGCCATCGACCACCGGATCTCGTACGGCGCCGGGCTGCGGCCCTCGCTGGCATAGACCCGGACATAGTAGTCGCCCGCGGCGCTGACGCGGGCCTCGACGTGCTCGGCCTCGGTGCCCGGGCGCTGCGACACGGCGAGCAGCTGGCCCTGGCGCGTGTAGAGGTACAGGTCGAAGTTGGTCCCGGAGGGGATGCCCGCGAGGTCGGCCTGGACGAGCCCCGGCCGGGGCGCCTCGAGCCGCCAGTGGTCGCTGGCGTCGCCGGCCGGGATGCTGCCGGTGGCAGGGCGGTCGGCGCACAGCGGCGGGCGGTCAAGGGCCTCGAGCAGCGTGTCGTTCGGCTCGTGCTCGGCGACGATGCACGGCACGGGCGACGCCGTCGCGGGCGGCGGCGTCGTCGCCCGTGCGGTCGGCGACGGCGTGGGCGAGGCAGGCACGGCGTCCGGGGTCGCGGACGGCGTGGCGGCCCGCGTCGGCGTCGGCGTCGCCCGCGGGCGGGCGAGCCCGTTGTACGGCAACCACAGCGTCCGGCCGTCGACCGGCCGAGGCGACGGCGTGGTCGTCGCCGAGGGAGACACGGGCGGCGTCGAGGGTTCGGTCGATCCGGCCGTCGCCGTCACACCGGCCGTCGCCGTCGCACCGGGCGTCGACGGCGATCCGCCGGTCGCGGTCGCCGTCGGGGGCGTGCCGCCCGGAGCGGGGGGCGTGGCAGGCGGCGTCCCGACCGTGGGTGGCGGTGTGGGCGTGCCCGACGCCGC
>WBZR01000015.1_pt3 | contig 148687 bp, 141 predicted proteins | sample 5204231 | NCBI WGS metagenome assembly WBZR01 (sample SAMN12412403, study PRJNA552823) | activated sludge metagenome | isolation source: activated sludge from anammox sidestream of wastewater treatment plant... | place: USA: Virginia | collected 2017-08
TGCTGCAGTGTCTGGCATCGGTCTCTGAGCGGGTGCCGGTGCTCTATGTCAGCGGTGAGGAATCTGCCGAACAGATCGCCTTGCGGGCTCAGCGGCTGGATATCGATGCCTCCGAGATGCCGCTTTACGCTGAGATCAATCTCGAAAAAATTCTGGCCACGCTGGAGTCGCGCCAGCCACGTGTTGCGGTGATTGATTCGATCCAGACGCTGTGGTCCGAGGCGCTGACCTCGGCACCGGGCTCGGTCGCACAGGTTCGTGAGTGTGCAGCCCAGCTGACCCGTTTTGCCAAACAGCATGGCATCACGCTGCTCTTCGTGGGCCATGTCACCAAGGACGGTGCGCTGGCCGGCCCACGGGTACTCGAACATATCGTCGATACGGTGCTGTATTTCGAGGGCGATACGCATTCCAGCTTCCGTCTGGTGCGCGCCTTCAAGAACCGGTTTGGGTCGGTGAATGAGCTCGGGGTCTTTGCGATGACGGAGAAGGGTCTGAAGGCGGTGTCGAATCCGTCGGCGCTGTTCCTGTCGCGCCATCCCGAACCGGTGGCGGGCTCGTCGATTGTGGTCACCCAGGAAGGCTCCCGCCCGTTGCTCGTGGAAGTGCAGGCGCTGGTCGACCAGGCTCTGGGTAATCCGCGCCGTCTGACCGTGGGGCTAGAGTCGCAACGTCTTTCCATGCTACTGGCGGTGCTACACCGGCACGTGGGGATTCATTGCGCGGATCAGGATGTCTACGTGAATGCGGTGGGTGGTGTCCGTATTAACGAACCGGCAGCGGATCTGGCCGTCATTCTTTCGATTCTGTCTTCGTTCCGTAACAAACCACTGGATCAGAAGCTCTGTGTATTTGGTGAAGTGGGATTGACTGGCGAACTCCGGCCATCGCCCCGTGGTCAGGAGCGCCTCAAGGAAGCGGCCAAGTTGGGTTTCACCCATGCGCTGATTCCTGCCGCCAATGCCCCCAAGACGGCGATTCCCGGTTTGACCGTGATCGCGGTACGCCGTCTTGATGAAGCGGTTGACCGGGCGTTTGCCTTAACATGAACCGCTCATGAGCCGTTGGATTTGCAGATGAGCATCGATTTTTCGGCGCCGCCGAAGCCTCTTTTTAGTTATCGAAAGTACTGGGCCCAGCGCTTCGGTACGGCGCCGTTTCTGCCGATGTCGCGTGCGGAGATAGATCAGCTCGGCTGGGATGAATGCGACATCATTCTGGTGACGGGTGATGCCTACATTGACCACCCGAGTTTCGGGATGGCCCTGGTTGGTCGTTTGCTCGAAGCCCAGGGATTTCGTGTGGGAATTATCAGCCAGCCAGACTGGCATTCGGCCGAGGCCTTCCGTGCCCTGGGTAAGCCGAAACTCTTTTACGGCATCACCGCCGGCAACATGGATTCAATGGTCAACCGCTATACCTCCGACCGCAAAATCCGTTCCGATGATGCCTACACACCGAACGCCGAACCGAACAAACGCCCCGATCGCGCCGTGGTGGTCTACAGCCAGCGGGCCCGTGAGGCTTACCCGGATGCGACCGTCGTTATTGGTTCGATTGAAGCTAGTCTGCGCCGCATTGCTCATTACGATTATTGGTCGGATAAGGTGCGTCGCTCGGTGTTGCCCGATAGCAAGGCAGACCTGCTGATCTTTGGTAACGCCGAACGGGCGCTGGTCGAAGTGGCGCATCGTCTGGCCAAGGGAGAGACCGCCAGCCAGATTCGTGATATTCGCGGCACCGCGTTTATGGTGCCCCGCGGCTGGTTACCCAGCGACGATTGGCGCACGGTCGATTCGACCGAGATTGATCGGCCGGGCCGCATTGAACCGCATGTCGACCCTTATGCCATGGAAGGCGCCGCCCCCAAGCCAGCAGTGATGGACGGGGCGCAACCGGTACAGATTCTTCCGCGCAAGGAAGAGATTGCCGTACATCGCAAGGTGCGCCAGCACACGGCGATTCGACTGCCCTCCTATGAGCAGGTGAAAGATGATCCGGTGATGTACGCACATACTTCGCGCGTCTTTCATCTCGAGTCGAATCCCGGAAATGCCCGGCCGTTGATCCAGGGGCATGGTGAGCGCAACGTCTGGCTGAACCCGCCACCATTGCCGCTGAGCACGCCAGAGATGGATGCGGTATTCGATTTGCCGTATGCGCGTGCGCCGCATCCCGCCTATGGCGATGCCAAGATCCCCGCCTGGGAAATGATCCGCTTCTCGGTCAATATCATGCGCGGCTGTTTCGGGGGCTGTACCTTCTGTTCGATTACCGAGCATGAAGGTCGCATCATCCAGAGTCGTTCGGAAGAATCGATTCTCAAAGAGATCGAGGCGATTCGCGATAAGACACCGGGCTTTACAGGCATTATTTCCGACCTCGGCGGCCCAACGGCCAACATGTACCGGTTGGCCTGCAAGGATCCGAAGATCGAATCGTCGTGCCGCAAGCTGTCCTGTGTGTTTCCGGATATCTGCGACAACCTCAATACCGACCATGGCCCGCTGATCCAGCTCTATCGCAAGGCACGGGCGTTGCCGGGCATCAAGAAAATTCTGATTGGTTCTGGCTTGCGTTACGACCTGGCGGTGCGCTCTCCGGAGTACATCAAGGAACTGGTCACGCACCACGTGGGCGGCTATCTCAAGATTGCGCCGGAGCATACGGAAGCCGGGCCGCTCTCGAAGATGATGAAGCCGGGCATGGGTGCGTACGAGCGCTTCAAGCAGCTCTTTGAGGCGGCTTCCCGCGCAGCAGGTAAGGAGCAGTATCTGATTCCGTACTTCATTGCGGCCCACCCGGGGACGAGCGATGAAGATATGTTGAACCTTGCACTCTGGCTCAAGCGCAACAATTTCCGGCTGGATCAGGTGCAGACCTTCCTGCCGACCCCTATGGCGCTGGCAACCACCATGTACCACACACGCAAGAATCCGTTACGGGGTCTGAAGGGTGGGGGAGAGAACGTTGAGGTCATTCGTGAAGGGCGGCGTCGCCGGCTTCACAAGGCTTTCTTACGCTATCATGATCCGGCTAACTGGCCGATGCTGCGCGCGGCACTGAACGCCATGGGGCGTAATGACCTGATCGGAAACGGCAAGAAGCAGCTGATCCCGGCCTGGCAACCCAAAGGCTTTGAAGAGCGGCGTGGGCGCGGCGAACCGCGCACCGTGCGGGATCATGTGCACTCGATGCCGGGGACGCCACGCAAGTCGGGCACGGCGCGGCCGACGGCAAAGCGAAAATCAGTCAAGCATTGAGGTACAGGCCGGGCAACGCCTGGCTTCCAGCGGGATCTGGGTGCAGCATTCCGGACAGGCCTTGGTTGTGGGAGCTACATCTGTCTTGGGAATCAGGCGATCAGCCGCCTCGTTATAGGCTTTGACCACCCAGAACACGGCAAACGCGATAATGAAGAAGCTCACCATGGCATTCGCGAAGAGGCCATAATTGAGTGTCACCGCACCGGCTGCTTTGGCAATGGCCGGGGTGGCGTAGGGCCCCGGTGTTGCCCCTTCCTTCAGGACGATAAAGAGGCTGGAGAAATCCAGACCACCCAGCAAGAGACCCAGTGGCGGCATCAGGACGTCATTGACAAGGCTTGTAACGATGGTGCCAAAAGCGGCACCTATTACAATACCCACGGCCATATCCACGGCGTTGCCTCGAATCGCAAATTTCAGAAAGTCTTTCAGCATCGGTTTTCTCCTGCAGCCGGTAAAATTGATCTCATGACGTTGAATGATACAAAGGATCGAAGATGGTTGTCCCGAATGTAGATCATAGTTACTACGAATTGCTAGGAGGTGAGGCCGGTGTCCGCACCTTGGTGGACGACTTCTATGACCTGATGATGCTCGACCCGCGCTTTGCGGGGATCCGCGCCATGCACCCGCAGGATATGAGTACCTCACGCGATAAGCTGTTCTGGTTTCTGTCGGGATGGCTGGGCGGTCCGCCACTGTTTGAAGAACGATTTGGTCACCCGCGTCTGCGTGCCCGCCACTTGCCCTTTGCCATTGGCATCCCCGAACGGGATCAGTGGATGACCTGCATGACCGAGTGCCTGGAGAAGGCGCCCATCGAGGAACCCACGCGCCGAGCGTTGATTGACGCACTTTTCAAAACGGCTGACTGGATGCGTAATTCCGACGTTTGATTATGGCTTGATCCCCAAACGGTGCCTTTTTAAGGTGCCAAGTGCCTGAAATCAATCCCTTTCTGCTATGATTCATCTGTTGCGCCGCACCAATGCGGCGCTTTTGTTATTTCATCCCAAGTCCTCACTGATTTCCGGTATCCCACATGTCCGCTCGCCCGATTCGTAACATCGCCATCATTGCCCACGTTGACCACGGTAAAACGACCCTAGTTGACCAACTTCTGCGTCAGTCCGGTACCTTTGCCGCCCACCAGCAGGTGGACGAGCGCGTCATGGACTCCAATGATCTGGAAAAGGAACGTGGCATCACGATTCTTTCAAAGAACACCGCGGTCGAATACAACGGTATTCACATCAATATCGTGGACACCCCGGGACACGCCGACTTCGGTGGTGAAGTCGAGCGCGTGCTTGGTATGGTCGATGGCGTCGTGCTGTTGGTCGATGCCGTGGAAGGCCCGATGCCACAGACCCGTTTTGTGACCAAGAAGGCTCTGGCACTGGGCCTGCGCCCGATCGTGCTGGTCAACAAGGTTGACCGCGACGGTGCCGACCCTGATAACGCCGTGAACCTGACTTTCGACCTCTTCGACAAGCTGGGTGCCACCGATGAGCAGCTGGATTTCCCGATCGTCTACGCCTCGGGCCTGAATGGCTGGGCGGCGATGTCGCTGGATGCGCCGCGCGAAGATATGAAGCCGCTATTCGACACCATCCTGTCGCATGTGCCGGCACCGGATGCTGATGTCGATGCCCCGTTGCAGCTGCAGATCTCGGCCCTCGACTACTCGTCGTATGTGGGTCGTATCGGCGTGGGCAAGATCATCCGTGGCCGCGTGAAGACGGGTCAGAACGTGATCGTGATGTTCGGTACCGAAGAAGAAGCGGCCGAACATGACCGTCAGCCAATCAAGGCCAAAATTGGTCAGGTCTTCGGTTATAAGGGCCTGAACAAGGTCGAAATGGACGAAGGCCAGGCCGGTGATATCGTACAGATTACGGGTATCGAAGATCTGGTGCTGGGCTGTACGGTGACGGATCCGGATCAGCCGGAATCGCTGCCGCTGCTCAAGATTGATGAGCCAACCCTGTCGATGCAGTTCATGGTGAATACCAGCCCGCTGGCCGGTACCGAGGGCAAGTTCGTGACTAGCCGCCAGCTGCGTGACCGTCTGCACAAGGAACTGCTGACTAATATGGCGCTGCGCGTGCACGATACGGCGAACGGCGATATTTTCGACGTGGCGGGTCGTGGTGAACTGCACCTGGGCATTCTGCTCGAGAACATGCGTCGCGAAGGCTACGAGATGGCCGTTGGCCGTCCGCGTGTGGTGAAGCGCGTCATCGACGGTGTCGAGTGTGAACCCTACGAAATGCTGACCGTCGACGTGGAAGAAGAGTCGCAGGGCGGTGTGATGGAAAGCCTCGGCATGCGTAAGGGCGAAATGCTCGATATGGTGCCGGACGGTCGTGGCCGTGTGCGGATCGAGTACAAGATTCCGGCTCGTGGTTTGATCGGCTTCCAGGGTGAATTCATGAACCTGACCCGCGGCAATGGCCTGATGAGCCACGTGTTCGACGAATACGCCCCGGTGAAAGAGGGCGGTGTGGCCGAGCGCCGTAATGGTGTGCTGATTTCGCAGGACGATGGTGAAGCCGTGGCCTACGCGCTATGGAAACTGCAGGATCGCGGCCGGATGTTCGTGAACCCGGGTGAAAAGCTTTATGAAGGCATGATCATCGGGATTCATAGCCGTGAAAACGATCTGGTCGTGAACCCGATCAAGGGCAAGCAGCTGACCAACGTGCGTGCCTCCGGTACCGATGAAGCGGTGCGCCTGGTGCCACCGGTTCAGTTGTCGCTGGAAGGCGCCATCGAGTTCATCGCGGATGACGAGCTGGTCGAACTGACACCGAAATCGATCCGTCTGCGTAAGCGTTATCTCAAAGAACACGAGCGTAAGAAAGCCTCGCGCGAGTCGGCGTAATTCCGGAAACGGACAACAAAAAACCCAGCCTAGGCTGGGTTTTTTGCTGCCTGCGTCAAATACCTACTTGACGCGAGCACGGTACTCGTCGGTACGGGTGTCAATTTCGATCTTGTCACCGATTTCAACGAAAGCCGGGACCTGGAGCTCGAAATTGGTCGGCTTGATACGGGCCGGCTTCAGAACCTTACCCGAGGTGTCGCCCTTGACGGCCGGTTCGGTGTATTCGACTTCACGCACCACCGAGGTCGGCAGTTCGACTGAAATGGCTTTGCCGTTGTAGAACACGACTTCGCAGGCCATGCCGTCGTCCAGATACTTCAGGGCATCGGTCATATTTTCGCCTTCGACTTCGTACTGGTTGTACTCGCCATCCATGAAGACGTACATCGGGTCGGCGAAGTAGGAGTAGGTCACTTCCTTGCGGTCGAGAACCACGACTTCGAACTTTTCATCGGCCTTGTAGACGGCCTCGCTACCACTGCCGGTCAGCAGGTTCTTCATTTTCAGTTTCACAACAGCGGCGTTACGGCCCGACTTGTTGTATTCGGCTTTCTGGACGACCAGCGGCTCACTGCCGACCATGATCACGTTACCAGCGCGCAGTTCCTGTGCGGTCTTCATAATTAATCCCGTGTTTTCAGTGTGATTGCAAAGGGGTGTCGTCTCGCTGGCGGGCAGCAGGACGCAAAACGCGATATTTTACCAGATTGGCCACAAAAGACCGGAGTTGGCTTACCAGATCAGGCTGCCGGAGGAGCCGGTCGCGCCAGGCCACGGCATTGCGCTGCAGGCCCGGTAATAGGCGGAGGATCTCTGGCCAGAGGGCGGCACATTCGGCCGGATCAGCCAACCCATTCCAGGCCAGAATAAAGCGCATGAAATGACTGCGCGCTTCATGTTCAAGGATCTCCGGGTCCAGGTAGTGCTCATAAAAAGCGCGGAGTTTCACAAGGTGTGCATCGTCCGCCTGCGGGTAGATCTGCCAGAACACCGGCTTGCCTGCCCACTGGGCGCGAACGAAGGAATCTTCGCCACGGACGAAGAGGAGGTCGTTTTCCCGGAGCACGGCATCGAAGGCGGTTTGAGGCACAAAAGGAAGCCACTCGATTTGACAGCCAGCGGGCAAGGCTTCTGCCAAGCCAGCTATCTGTTCGGCTAGGGGGCAGGGAGCAATAGCCAGGGTGGTGCTCTGCTGAAGGGCGACCCAGTCTGACAGCGCGGGTTGCTGATAGCCAAAGAGGAAGATTCTGAGCGGACGCCCCGGTTCGGGTAACGCAGAATCGCTGGGAATACTCGCTTCCCGGATCAGGCCGCCACTATCGGGCGTGAAGCCGGGAAAGTAGAAGTATTTGATCAGCGGGTGGCGCGGATGCGGCGAGGGCAATTGGTGATGTGCACCGACCCAGTCTTCGGCTGAGAGGTATTCGAGATTGATCCAGACGGGCGCGCGACCTGACCTGGCAGCTTCAGCCATAGCTGCCACGTAGGCGCCTGGGGGATCACAGGCAAAGGCTTCAATGACGACATCTGCGACCTCGGAAGCCGTAAAGACCTGATCATCACCGGGCCACGGGCAGATATCGACAGGCGTACGCCCCGGGAGGGGTTCGAGCTGGTCGAGCAGTTCCGGTTCATCAATCCAGAGCCGGACCTGTTCACCCTCCTGGTAAAGCGCCCGGGCCAGTCGCCAGCTCACGCCGGCGTCACCGTAATTGTCGATCACCCGACAGAAGATATCCCAGCGCATCGCCCTGATTACGGATCGGTTAGACGCCGATACGCGACTCCAGCTGTTCAACGACCTTTTCCCGCTCTTCGTTGCTCATTCCTGCCCAACGCTTGATCTCATCTAGTGTCCGCCAGCAACCGATGCAGTAGCGGTTATCGTGATCCATACGGCAGATGTTGACGCAGGGTGAGGGGATGTCGGGTTTAATGCGGCAGGCCATGGAATTTATACCGGAAGATAAGTTTGTATTCTAAAACCTAAACTGACTGAATGGTGGCTGTGGCATAGTACGAGCATGTCACTCATTACGCCGACGCGGCAATGTTCACGGGAGCTTACGTAATATGGATTCACGTTATCTGGAAGACCTGAGGATGGGCGATACCTTTATTTGCCCGGGAGTGACGGTCACTGAATCAGAAATTATTTCATTTGGTCTTTCATTCGATCCCCAGCCCTTCCACGTCAACGCGCTGGCCGCTTCAAACTCGATTTATGGTGGTCTGATTGCCAGTGGCTTTCATGTGATCTCGCTGAGCTTTCGCCTTTTCATGCAGCTGGGCGTATTTCATGATTCCAGCATGGGCTCACCCGGAATTGACGAAGTCCGTTGGTCGATGCCGGTCCGTCCCGGTGATACGCTGCACTCCGAGGTGATTGTCGAATCCGTAACTCCCTCGCGCTCGAAACCAGATCGGGGTGTGGCCCGACTCAAGTTTATGGTCATGAATCAGCGCTAGGAGGAAGTCGCTTCCTACTATCTAAGTCTGATGCTGAAGTCGCGAACGGTTCTGGGGTAGTCAGTAGCCTGCTTCAGACCGACTTTTCGCGTCTGACCAGGCGCGAAAACATGACCGGTAGTAAGTAGAGTGTGCAGATCGTCGCGGAAATGATGCCGCCGACAATGACTACAGCAAACGGCCGTTGCGTCTCCGAACCGATACCATGGGAGAGGGCGGCAGGAAGCAAACCCAGACCCGCCATGAGTGCTGTCATAACGATAGGACGCATCCGGAGTACAGCGCCTTCACGGACAGCCTGCTCGAAGGGTTTGCCATTGCGCAGCATTTCGACGATTTCCTCGACCATGATGACCCCATTCTGGATCGCGATTCCCGAGACGGCGATGAAGCCGACAGCGGCAGAAATGGAAAGATGTAGCCCACTGAGCGCCAGACCAAAGAGGCCCCCAATCAGGGTGGTAGGTGCCAGTGCCAGAATGATGGCTGCGATCTTGTAGGAACGGAACATCCAGAAGAGTAGGCCGAAGATGGCAATCAGGCTTGCAGGGACGATGACCTTCAACCTGCCCATGGCACGCTGCTGGTTCTCGAATTGACCCCCCCAGGTCATGGTGTAACCCGGTGGAAGACCTACCTCGCGCCGCACTTTGCGCTGGGCTTCCTTGATAAAACTGCCCATATCGCGCCCCGAAAGATTGGCTTTCACCGAGACGGCTCTCATACCGGCCTCACGCGAGATACGGGACGCCCCCTGTTTAACCTCAATGCTGGCAATTTCGCCAAGGGGAATCGTGTGACCACCTTCACCAGGAAGATCAATGGCCAGATTGGCAATATCATTAATGGCGGCGCGGTTGTCAGGGGACAGTCTGACCGTGACGTCAAATCGCCGATCTCCTTCGTAAAATCCTGTGGCCTCATATCCGCCCATTGCTGTTTCGAAAGTTCGATTGACGTCAGAGATCTGGATGCCCAATCGGGCCATTTTGTCTCGATCAGGCGTCACGGAGACCTCGGTCTGACCACCCACCTGAATCGCAGCAACCTCGATGGCACCCTTGATACTCGCAATGAGCCCGGCAACATGATCTGCCTTTTCCTGAAGAATATTCAGATCCGGTCCGAAAATTTTGACGGCAATCTCACCCTTGACTCCGGAAAGAGACTCTTCCACGTTGTCCTGAATGACCTGGGAAAAATTCGTGGGGACACCCGGCATGGCGCTCAGGCCGGTGCTCATATGTTCTACCAACGCCTCTTTGGTAGAAAAGCGCCAATCACCACGTGGCGAAAGGTCGACGAGTATCTCGATGTTGTTGGGACCTTTAGGGTCCGTGCCCTCATCAGGGCGTCCCACATGGGTAATGATTTTCCTGGTCTCGGGATAGGTACTGATGTAGGCGCGAACGGAACGTTCGACATCGCGTGTCTGTTCGATGTGGGTTGCGGGAGGCAACATGATGGTGAGCCAGATATTGCCCTCATCGAGTTTTGGTAAAAACTCTGTGCCGATAACAGGAACCATGAACAGAGACGCAATCAACGCTCCAAGAAAGCGTTTGTAGACCTTGCTGGGTGTCGCAAGAAACCCCGTCAGTTTCTGTTTGTAGGCATGCTGCCAGCGGTGCATCCATTCCAGATGTGGTTCGAGTAACGGCCCCTTGTCGACCATATACGCCAGCATGGTTGGCACATAGGTTAGTGTGAGCAGGATGGCGCCAAGAAGGGCACAAGAGAGCGTCAGCGCAACCGGGGAAAAGATTTTTCCTTCGACCCGCTGAAAGGTAAAGATGGGCACGAAGGCCAGAATGATGATGGCCTTGGAGTAAAGGATGGGCGAGGCTAGTGAACTCACCGTTCCCTTCAACGCATTCAGACGCCAGATGGGCCGGTTATGGCCCAGATGGTCGAATTCCGGACCGGTCTGCATCGTCATTTTGACCATGAGCGCCTCCACGACCACCACGGCGCTATCGATGATGATGCCGAAGTCCACGGCACCTAGCGAAATCAGGTTGGCGGAGACCTTGAACAGGTCCATCATGATGAAGACAAAAAGCAGGGTAAGCGGAATCAGACTGGCGACAATCAGAGACACCTTGATATTTCGGAGAAATACCACCAACACACCAATGACGAGAAGCGCTCCCAGAATGAGGTTGTGGGTCACCGTATGTACCGTGTTATCAACCAGTTCGGTACGGTCATAAAGGGGTTTGATCCTGAAACCAGGTGGCATGTGTTCCTGGCTATTGAGCCAGTCGATTTTTTCCCGGACCCCCTCGATCACAACAGCAGGGTTTTCGCCCCGGATCATCATGACAATACCTTCGACCACGCCTTCGTGTTGCACGATGGCCCCCTGGTCGTTTCGGAGGGCGGCTGAAACACTTCCGGCCTGGGGAGCGCTTCCTACGCTGACGTCAGCGACATCCCGGACCAGGACCGCCCGACCCTGATCTGTCCGGACGACTGTAAGCTGGATATCTTCAAGATTCCGGTAGATACCGGTACTTCGTAATACCAGACCCTCGCTGCCGCGCCTGAGAATCCCGCCGCCGGTACTTTCATTATTAGCCGCAATGGCATCCGCCAGCTGGTTCAGGGATATCCCGTAGCGTCTCAGCGCCACCGGATCTGCATTGACCTGGATCTCTTTAACTGTACCGCCAAAGCTGGTGACGTCAGCGATACCCGGAACACGGCGTATGGCCGGCCGAACCACCCAGTCCTGAACGACACGGATTTCGCTCAGGGGCGTACCCTCTGGTGCCTCGACGATGTAGCGAAAGATTTCGCCAACCGCAGTAGTCAAGGGCGCCAGTGTCGGGGTGACGCCGGGTGGCAGAGAAACCCCCTGAAGTTTTTCCAGTACCTGGCTTCTAGCGAATCGGTCCTGGGTTCCATCACTAAAAATCAGGGTGATGACTGAAAGGCCGGTCATGGAGACGGAACGCTGCTGTGTCACGCGCGGTACGCCACTCATTTCCCGTTCTATCGGTAACGTTACGCTGCGTTCCACTTCCTCGGGGGCCTTGCCTGGGACCTGGGTGATGACCTGAACCTGAACATCCTGGACATCGGGAAATGCCTCAATAGGCAGATCGCGCAACGCACGTATGCCCACGACACTCATAATGGCAAAAGCCAGCAATATGAATGCCCGTTGATTAATTGCAAAGTTGACAAGCTGCCTGAGCATTATTTAGCGCCTTGGGCGAGCTCGGAAGAGAGTAAAAGCGCGCCAACGGTGACGACCCGATCACCAAACTTGATATCGGCATCAGGTTTGAGCCACGCCCACTGATGATCCTGATAAGCCACATCAACCCGTTTGCGAACAAAGGTGCCAGGACCAGTTTCAATAAAGACGGTGGTATAGACACCAGTCGTAATAAGTGAAGCGATCGGGATGCGTGCAACGGTAGGCGCATTCGGGCTGGTCAGCTGGGCGCGGCCGAACATTTCGGGGCGAAGCAGCATGTCCGGGTTATCGAGCTCGGCGCGAATCATGACTCGTCGCATCTGAGGGTCAAGGATCGGGGAAACCCGGGTAACCTCTGCACGAAATACCTGTCCGGGTAAAGTATCAAAGCTCACCATCATCAGGTCGCCGACATGGATACCCGAGGCGCTCTGCTCAGGCGCATCAACAACTACCCACAGATGTGAAAGATCTGAAACAACAACCAGGGGCTCATTCTGGTCTGACCGAACCTCTTTACCGGGATTGATTGAGACCTTGGCAATGACCCCGGAGAGCGGTGCTCGGAGGGTTAGCCGTTCTGAATCCGGCACGGGTTCACCGTAAGGTACGAGATTAGAAACCCGGAGATAGGCACGGTTGGCCTCGGCATCCGCAATCTTTGAATCAGCTTCGGCAACTTCAAAATCACGACGGGCAATCGCTTCACCCGCCAGTAGTTCACGTGACCGGACATAGGCTGATTTTTTCCGCTTGGCATCGGCGCTGGCTTTCTGCCAGTCCGTGAGCGCTGTTCCATAATCAGGGGAGTCGATAGTGACCAGTGGGTCACCCGTCGTGACTTTATCGCCAAGCTGAGCGTGTTGCTGAACGATCCGCCCATTCAGGGCTGGCTGCACCGGTGCGGTCCGGGATTCATCCATGGCAACCCGGGCAGGAAGCGGTGAGCCCAGAGGCAGTAACGTTTCGACGACTACATCCGAGCGGATAAACGCCAGCTGGGGGGCACCGCCTCGATAGTGGATGGCATTTTCGTCGACATCGAAGGATGGCGGGTCCGTATCGTCACCCAGAATGAAATAAAGACTGGCAACAACAACAAGCCCCAGAATACCTGCTTGCCAGATGCGCTCCTTGAATGCGCCGGACTCGCGATATCTGGCAATGAAAAGTGGACCTTTTTCCTTGATGTAGCCAGCAGATCTTACGAAGTGGGGGTGGCGCTCCAGTCGGTCGCGCAGGTGGTAAAACCGACCGGAAACCGCATCCGATTTCCAGAATTCGATCAGGCTGGAGCGGAAAAGGAGGAGGGCGTGTCTCAAACGCTTCTGGGCGCGGTTCATTGTCGACTGGCTCCGGGTAAATCAGGTAACGCTGCCGCTCCCGCCGGAAGATCTGCAGGGCTGAGTTGGGCGACCTGTGAATCGTAATGAGCCGCCTTGGCAAGGGTGACCTGCGCGGTCAATGATGCCAGGATCCGGATCGCGGATGCGGCCCGGGCGGCATCGGCCCTTGCCGTCACGGCCTCGACCTCTGCCTGCCGGACAGTGCGCTTGGTATCCAGATATTCGAAGGTGCTCATGGCCCCACGGCTATAGGCCACATCGGCGGCCTTGTCAGTCCGCCGGGCTGACTGAAGGGCAATGTCCTGCAAACTCTGCAGGCGACCATTGGCTTCATCGAGCTCCCTGATCAGTAACAGGGCCTCTGATCGGGCGTTTCGCTCGGTCTGTAACATGGCAATTTCTGCCTGAGTCATCTCGGCCATGCTACGGCGGATATCACCTTCAAAGTCATTCCCCGTAAACAACGGTATGGCAATGCCGCCACCAACGGAGTTAATGACTGTGGGGTTATTTCGCTCGTAATGCAGACCGACCGTGATGTCGCGAGTCCTTTGTGCGCGGGCCAGCTCGACGGCCTGTTTGGCTGCAGAAAGACGAGCGCGTGCTGCCTGGATGTCGGGTCGTTTTTCAACCATGCCATCCAGCAGGCTTTCAGCGTCTTTGTGCGTCATGACGGGCGGCCAGTCCCCACGTGTTCCGAGAGGTTGTTGGTGCATCTCGTTACCCAGCAGGCTGGATAGCATGGCATTGGCGCGAGAATGATCACGCCTCGCCATCTGGGCCTCGGCAAGGAGTCGTGCACTGTCAGCCTCGACCCGGGCAAGATCTGCTCCGGACATATCACCCGACTTGAATCGAAGCTTTGCCTTTTCATTCACCTGTTGGGCGTGCATGAGATTAGCCTCGGCAATCTGGGTTCGACGCTCGGCAATCCGCAAATCCAGCCAGGCACTGAGTACCCGCATTTTTTCCTGACGAATGGTTTCCTGTAGATCCCATAACGAAGCCTGTGTCAGATCATTTGCTTTGGCTAGGCGCAGATCCCGCTTGTTACCCCGTTCAAACTGCTGGTCTACTCGGACAATCGTATCCAGGGCATTCATCTGAACCCCATACTGATACTGGGTTTTGTCGACACCGCTGGTGTTCACCGACATGATGGCATTAGGCCTTGCCCCCGCCGTGATGACATCGGCACGGGCCCCTTCGATTATTGCCTGCGCATTCTGGATCTGCGGATTATGTCGCAACGCAAGATTTTCAGCTTCAAGATAGCCGATCCCGGCACTCAGTGACTCTGCGTGGAGGAGTGAGCATGTCATGAGCAAAACAATTACTAATGCCAGAGACGCAAGCGGTCTGCTGGCGTATCGCTGATTGAATGGATGGGCTCCGGACATGGCGGCGCTATCATGCCTTAAGGAAACCTTAAGGTCTATTCGCAGTGCATCAAAAATGGGCAAACACGACTTAGCGGGCAGAAATTGTGTGAAAAAGTCTAAAAACCTCGGCCGTAGAACTTGCGCCCAGCTTGTCCCGGATATTGGCACGGTGAAACTCCACGGTTTTGATCGTGACGTGAAGACGCTCTGCGATCTCCCGGTTTTGTAGCCCAGCGACCATAAGCCTGAGCACCTCGTTTTCCCGGACGCTCAGGGATGCAAACCGGTCGGCAACCTCGGAAGGAACGTCGGCTATCGGCACCGGAGGGGTCGCGCCCTGTTGGCGAAGCGCGTTGAGCACGGCAACGACTAACCGGTGTTCCTCGAGCGGTTTCTGTATAAAATCAAAAGCCCCCGCTTTCATGGTGCGGACGGCCACCGGGACGTCACCGTAGCCGGTGAGAAAGATAATAGGGAGATTTATCCGGCGCTTTTTGAGCTCGCTCTGGACATCAGTGCCCGACATCTGGGGCATCCGGATATCGAGGATTAGGCAGCCAGCCTGGCCCGGACGGAGTTGGGCCAGAAGCTCCTTGCCGGAAGCATAGGTTTTCGCGGTGAGACCCACGGAGCGCGTGAGCATGGCGACGGAATCCCGGACATCCTGGTCATCGTCGATAATATGGATGATGGAAGAATCAGCCAGGCTGGTCAGGGAGTCAGGGGGCATAGGGTCACAGGGGGAACAAGGGAAGATCCAGTTGCAGGGTGAGACCACCCCCGGGGTTAAGGGCGGCAGACAATCGTCCGCCGTGTGAGTCGATAATGGAGCGGCTAATTGCAAGCCCCAGCCCCAGCCCGGTCTCCTTGGTCGAATAGAACGGTTCGAAGATCTGTTCAAGAATATCTTCGGTGACCCCACAGCCCACGTCGCGGACACGCAGCCTGAAAATATCGGGTTCGGAGACTTCACCCCCAATCACGATCGACTGGGTACCCGGTACCTGATCATCGGTCGCCTCGATGGCGTTTTTGAGGATGTTGTGAATGACCTGGGTCAGCAGGATCCGATCCATCTGGATACGGATCATCTGATCCGGGAGTGACTGAGCGATGTGAATCCCTTTGCGGCGAATTTCCGGTTCGCACAGGGTCAGCACATCGCGGATCACCGTTTGCAACTCACCATGTTCTCCCGTGGGTTGCCGGTTTCTGACGAAATCATTGAGGCGTTGAACAATGGCCGAGGCCTTGACGGCCTGATGGTGTGAACGTTCCATGGCTTTATAGAGCTCGCTAGAGGAGCCCCGGTCACGGTCGATCATACGCATACTGGCATCGGTATAGGTCGCAATGGACATTAGCGGCTGATTGATCTCGTGCGCCAGCGTGGAGGCAACTTCCGACAGCGTCGTCAGACGGGCAAATTGGTGCATGATGTCGCGATTTCGGGCCAGCAGGGCGTCGGACTGCTGCTTTTCGGTGATGTCGGTCAGCACCACCAGTTGGGCCAGACTGCTTGATGACCAGGGAACGGTGCCTGAGTGCTTCAGATACCAGCGATGGGAAACCGGGTCCTGGACCGTGTGGAGCTGGAAACTGGCCGGGTTCCCTTGAACCCCACTGGCAGGAACGCCTACCAGACGGCTTAGCCATTGCGTCGGAGAGAGCGCACCCTGCGCAGCCAGCCGTCGCAACTCGGGATTGGCATACAGGATCTCACCCTGATCATTCGTCATGCAGACGGCCGCGGGCATTTCTTCGATCACCGTCGTGAAGCGGGCATCCGCCCGGTTCATCGAATCCCGCAGACGGGAGACCAGCCAGGCATCTGCGACAAAGCCTGCAAGGAGTACGCCGGCCTCCCAGAAGAAGAGCGCCTGGTTCTTGTAGAAGTTGGCTGATTCGAAACTGACCAGCCAGAAAAGGCTGGCAGCAAAGCTCGCTGTCAGCCCGAGGCCCAGGCCACCGACCCAGGTCGCGAGAGCAATCGGAACCAGATAGAACACCGAAAGCCGTAGCCCATAGCCCGTCGCATAATCCGCATAGCCGATGGCCAATATCAGCAGCACCGCGATCCAGAGCGTCAGACGGGGCCGGTGGGATAGAAAGGGCGGCAGGGTTTTGTGCATGGTCAGCGCATTATGACGTGCGCCATTCTGTCATGGCACAAGGATCTCGGGAAACGATTAAAACTAGGGTTAGCCCTAGTCATCTCGTGCAACACATTTCATAGACTCGCCTCATCTCAATGCTGTCATGAATGTGTGCTGCCATGCTCCAGAAACCCCTGTTGATCTATTCCCGTAAGGCCGACGATATTCCGGGCTATGTCCCGGGCTTTGTGGCGGCAGATCTGGCATGGCCGACGGTGAAATGCCGTAATGCCGAAGACGTGATCCGGATGGGCCGGGATGCAGCTTTCTGCGCCATCCTCATCGATCTCGAAGACGAGTCAGACCTGTCACTCATCGAGTATTGCAAGCACCTGATGCCGGTTCTGGTCGCCGCATCGGAAAACGCGATTGATCTCCGCCTTCAGGCACTGGCGCGTGGGGCCTCCGACCACCTGGTCATGCCATTTCATGCAGCGGATCTGCGTATCCGCGTTTCCACGGCAATCCGCCGAGATGAGGTTGAAAAAAACCGGTTTGTCCGCCAGGGCTGCGTGGTTCTGGACAAGGTGGCTGGCCTGCTTGGCGATGGTCTGCGCTGGGTCACATTAACCGTCACTGAGCGTCAGGCTTTCTCGCTGCTGCTAGAACAGCAGGGACAACCCGTCTCGAGGGATCGGCTCAAACAGATCGGTCGAACTGAGCTGGTCAGCGATAACGCCATCCAGGTGCTGATCCACCGGCTCAGATCCAAGGCACATGCCTGCGGTCTATCCATTAAAAACCTACGGGGTGAGGGCTACCTCCTGGAGTACGTCGGCTGACAGGCGTCTTCACCAAATACCAACCCAACCCTAGGAGAACCCGTCTCAACACCCTCAAGCCGCATCTTCATCATCACATCGATACCAACAGTCGATGGGTATTACACACAAAGGAGGCACTATGGCTCAGCAAATCTACGAGCGCATCCGGCAAAACCCGGAATTCCAGAGTATGGTCAAAACCAGAAACACCTACTCTTACATCATGACCGTGCTCATCATGGTCGCCTATTTCGGCTTCATCCTTCTGGTCGCCTTTGACAAGGCATTGCTGGGCACCCCTATCTCGGCAGAGGGTGTTACTACGATCGGCATTCCCATGGGTTTGGGCGTGATTCTGTTCACGATCGTGCTGACCTGGATCTATGTCCACCGTGCGAACAGCAGCTTCGATGCAGAAAAAGACCGGATCGTACAGGAGGCCACCAAATGAAGATTCGTCAATGGATGATTGCAGCGATTGCTGCATTGACGGCGGGTGCGGTATTTGCCGCAGGTGCCGATCTGGGAACCACCCAGAAGCAGGCTACCAACTGGACCGCCATTTTTATGTTCGGTCTGTTTGTCGCAGGTACCCTCTGGATCACCAAGTGGGCTGCCTCGAAGACCAAATCGGCCGCGGATTTCTATACGGCCGGTGGCGGTATTACCGGCTTTCAGAATGGTCTGGCCATCGCCGGGGACTATATGTCAGCGGCGTCGTTCCTCGGTATTTCGGGCCTGGTATACGGTTCCGGCTTTGACGGTCTGATTTTCTCGATCGGCTGGCTGGTCGGTTGGCCGGTGATCACTTTCCTGATGGCCGAGCGTCTACGCAACCTGGGCAAATTCACCTTTGCCGATGTGGCCGCTTACCGCTTTGCCCAGACCCCGATCCGCTCATTTGCGGCAACCGGAACGCTGGTCGTGGTGGCGTTCTATCTGATTGCACAGATGGTGGGCGCAGGTCAGCTGATCAAGGTGCTGTTCGGTATGGACTACATCTACGCCGAGATCCTGGTGGGTGGCATCATGATGCTGTACGTACTATTCGGTGGAATGACCGCGACGACCTGGGTGCAGATCATCAAGGCCGTGATGCTCCTGGCCGGTGCAACCTTCATGGCAGTTTCGGTACTGTATGCCTTCGGCTTCTCGCCGGAAGCGCTGTTTGCCGAAGCTGTGAAGACCAAGACCGATCTGGCAGCCGCTGCGGGCAAAACTCCGGAAGAGGCGATCAAGGCGGGCTTGGGCATCATGTCGCCCGGTTCGCTGATCAAGGATCCGATCTCGGCCATCTCGGTCGGCATCGCCCTGATGTTTGGTACCGCTGGTCTGCCGCATATTCTGATGCGCTTCTTCACGGTGCCGAGCGCCAAGGAAGCCCGCAAGTCGGTGGCCTGGGCAACGACCTGGATCGGTTACTTCTACATCCTGACCTTCATCATCGGCTTTGGTGCCATCGTGTTCCTGCCGCAACACCTGGACTTCTTTGTAGGCGGTGAAATCGCCAAGGGTCTGAAGGGTGGCGGCAACATGGCTGCGGTGCATCTGTCGGCTGCTGTCGGCGGCGACTGGTTCCTCGGCTTCATCTCGGCCGTGGCCTTCGCTACCATTCTGGCGGTAGTTGCCGGTCTGACCCTGTCGGGTGCTTCGGCGGTGTCGCATGACCTGTACGCCTCGGTATGGCGCCATGGCAACGTGGACTCCGCGACCGAACTGCGTGTGTCAAAGATCACGACCCTGGTTCTGGGTGCGGTTGCTGTGCTGCTAGGCATCGTCTTCGAGAAGCAGAACGTGGCCTTCATGGTCATGCTGGCCTTCACCATCGCCTGTTCGGCCAATTTCCCGGTGCTCTTCATGTCGGTTCTGTGGAAGAACTGCACGACCCGTGGTGCTTGGATGGGCGGTACGGTCGGCCTGGTGCTGTCGGTGGTGCTGACCGTGCTGTCGCCGGGTGTCTGGGAAGCCGCTCTAGGCAACCCGAAGGGCAGTGCCTGGTTCCCGTATGCCACGCCGGCCATCTTCACGGTTCCGGCCGCGTTTTTCGTGATCTGGCTCGTCTCGATCATGGATAACAGCGAACAGGCCAAGAAGGAACGGGCTGCATTCCCCGATCAGCTCACGCGTTCGGAAACCGGTGTGGGTGCCGCTTCGGCATCATCACACTGATTGTTCACTCCGGTGAATGAAAATAGGCTCCTTCGGGAGCCTATTTTTTTGGAGCAATTTGCCGTATTCTTGAAACCTGTAACAAATTCAAGAAGCCTTTCATGACCACGGCAAAATCACCCCCTACCCACGGCGGCAAGCGCGCTGGCGCCGGCCGTAAGGCCCGGTTCGGTGAACCGACGGCGCTGATCCGGGTGCCTGAGAGCGCTCGCCCGGTGGTGGTGAATTTTCTGGAGGCATTAGCCAGCAAGCGGCAGACGACGCCCCGGTGGCCGGCGCACCTGGTGCCGTTGACGCAGCCCGCCAAGCCTGCGGCATTCAAGGTGCCACTTTTTGCCCATACCGTCCGTGCCGGTTTCCCCAGCCCGGCCGACGACTATGTGGCCGATACCCTGGATCTGAACGAACACCTGATGCCGCGCAAGGAGGCCAGCTTCCTGCTCCGGGCCAAAGGCGACAGCATGCTCGGTGCGGGCATACATGATGGTGACATTCTGATTGTGGATCGCTCGCTGACGCCAGCTAACGGCAGAATCGTCATCGCGGCACTGGATGGGCAGTTCACAGTGAAACGTCTGGAAAAGAAACGCGGCAAAATCCGGCTGTTGCCGGCCAACCCGGAGTTTGAACCCATCGAGATCGGCGATGAACAGGAGCTGCAGATCTGGGGTGTGGTGACCAATGTCATCCATGGCCTATAGGGCAATAGGGCCATAGGACTGTAGCGCTGTAGGCATGCCATGACCTCGATTGCTCTCATTGATGGCAACAACTTCTACGTCTCCTGCGAGCGGGTCTTTCAGCCCGAGCTGGAGGGCAAGCCAGTCGTGGTGCTCTCCAATAACGATGGCTGTGTGGTTGCCCGTAGCCAGGAGGTACGGGCACTCGGTGTGCCGATGGGTGCACCCTGGTTCAAGTTGCGCGACCTGGCCCGGCAACACGGCATCATTGCCCGCAGTAGCAACTACACCCTGTACGCCGACATGAGCCAGCGTATGCACACGGTGATCGGCCAGTTTTCCCCCGAACAGGAGATCTATTCGATTGATGAAACCTTTCTCGACCTCAGTGGTTTTCGCTGCAATCTGATCGACTACGGCCTGCAGATCCGTCAACGGGTAGGGCAGTGGATCGGGATCCCGGTCTGCGTGGGTATCGGCAGCAGCAAGACCCTGGCCAAACTGGCCAACTATAGCGCCAAGAAGCTGCTCCTACCCGACATGGACAAGGGCGTGGTGGATTTCAACCAGTTTTCTGCGCGCGACATAGACCAGCTCTTTGCCCGCATTGATGTGGGCGAAGTCTGGGGCGTGGGGCGAAAAACACGGGAGCGCCTGTACACGCAAGGTATCCGTACCGTTAAAGATCTGCGGGATAGCCCACAGGGTCGCATCCGGCAGCAATTCAATGTGGTGCTGGGGCGAACCGTGGCCGAACTCAATGGCGAGTGTTGCCTGACTCTCGAGGACGTGGCCCCACCTAAACAGCAGATTATTTCGTCCCGCTCCTTCGGGCACCCGGTCTATCTGCAGGAAGAGCTGAAGGAAGCGGTGGTCAGTTACACCAGCCGCGCCTCGGAAAAGCTCCGCAAACAGACCCATGTTGCCGGTGCCATCCAGGTCTTTCTACAGACCAACCCCTTTAAACCGGATGAACCGCAGTACCACAATGCCGTCACGGTGAAGCTGGTTAAACCCTCCGATAATAGCTTTTACCTGGCCGAGGCGGCGCTCTATGGTTTGAAGCGTATCTATAAACCGGGTTACGCCTACAAGAAGGCCGGCGTGATGCTCATGGCACTTTGTCCGGCCAGCCAGGTACCGCGCGATCTCTTCAGCGGTTTTGATGAGCCGGTCACGGCACGCGCCAGGACCCTGATGGCCACCCTGGACGAAATCAACGCCCGTATGGGGCGGGGTACGATCCGCTCGGCCGGCGAGGGGATTGCCAAGCCCTGGGCGATGCGCTCGGATAACAAAAGCCCGGCCTTCACCACCGACTGGACGCAACTGGCCGCTGCGCTGTAATCGAAAAAAATCATGTCGCGAACCGATCAGAAGAGCGCCGGACTGTTAATCCGTAGGTCCTTAAAAATCAATTCATCGATCCTGAAACGAGAAAGGGGTCACATTCTCGCGAATGCAACCCCTTGTATCTTTTGGCTCCTCGACCTAGGCTCGAACCAGGGACCTACGGATTAACAGGCCTATCGCGGACTCACGAATCCACAAGATAGCACAAAGTAACGCGATACGTCACTTCTGCTCTATGACCCGTCCTGACACTTCCACCGGTTCCGATACCGTGTAAGTCCTAGTCACAATTCGGCCTCGAATGGTGAGCGTAACCTCAGGCTCTTTTCGGCGTCCGAAAATCAGCATCAGCAGATAGACGATCACCAACAGGCTGGAAATGATGCTCAGGGCGAGCGCTAGGGTGGTCATGGCTTTATTTCACCGGAAATGGCTTGAAGTCAGGGAAGGTGGTCGAAAGTGGCTCATCCCATTCCCAGATAACTTCGGTGCTAAATCCCCCGTCAATTGCAAAATCACAAAATATTGTCGTTGAGGGTGCGCAAGCGCGAAGTTTTAGCTTCACTTTCTTAGCCGTTGCAATTTGATTCGCAAGGACTCTTGAGTTCTTCAGTATTGGTGAAAATGAAAAATCAATTTCACACTTTTCTTCTAGTTTATCGTCTACCTGAATGAAACAATAGTTCCTAGAGATTCCGTTTGAAGTTACCGTAGGTGCATAAATCAAACCAACACCTCGCTCGCTAACTATCAAGTGAGGATTAGTATTAGACAAAAGGTTAATCAGATTACTGCTGTAGTAAACCGACTCTCCGCTCTCATAGAGATTGCGTTTCCACGTTTCGCCTGCAACAGCGTAAGCAGATAGGCAAAGAGTAACAAATCCAACTAGTAAACGTTTCATAAAGTTAACCTCAGCGGATCTTAGCTTTGTAGTCCTCGAATTGCTCTGCAAGAGTTCTTTCAAATTCCCATTCAATGACCTTATGGGTGCCTCCGGTCTTACTCAAGACGCATGCACCCCATGAGCATTGTCTCGTTTTCAAGCTGATTTTTTTTGCATTGGCAATTGCTGGAGTGAATGCAGTGCCATCTTTGAAAACCAGAAAAAGTGGGGCAATTGAGGTGAGTTCCACAGGATAGTCTTTACCATCAACAGTAAGAATGGTTTTTTCGGGAACAATATCCTTTCCAGAAAAAAATTTATGTAAGTCAATCCAAGTCCATTTTGGCCGATTATCAAAGAAGGCATTGGCTCGGTCATGAATATGGACTCGCCGCTCTCGTACTTAGTTTCAGCCCAAGTGTCGAATGCAAATACAGGGCTCCAGATAGCCATGCACATAAATGCGACAACAATCTTTTTCATATTTCCCCCAAGTTGTTTTGCCTATCATACGCCCAAAAAGGAAACCCGCCTTGTAAGCGGGTTTCCTGCTAGTGCCTGCCAAAGGAACGCCTAGAGTGCAGGCAAAAGGCATCAACTTGCTGCAATGGTTACTTTTATGGCGCGGGACTCTTTGCTTAACCGCGCCCGGACTTGCCTGCATATCAAGCGAGGGCTCTTTTTATTGCCGCATTCTCCAAAGTATCTTTCCCCATCATACGCCAAAAAGAAAACCCAGCGCTCGGCTGGGTTCGTGGCATTATCTGCTAAAAGGCGGTCTAAATGACGTGATGCACTGCTGGCTGAAAAGTTATGCAGCTTTCCGGACAGGATCTTTGCTAGCAGTGCTAGGTTGTGCGCCCGTGGTTTTGTTTTTCTTGGCGGCAGCTGCCGCTTTACGGAGAATGTCCTTCTTTTCGCAATCAGCAAAACGCGTCAGCGCCTGGCGCATCAGCGTTTGGTAGCCTAGGCCATTGATTGCGGCAATCGCCTTAAAGTCGTCGATCAGCTCTTTTTCAAGCCGAATGGAAATCGGCTGCAGACCGAGCTGATCATTGATCAGATCCAGATCGGTCTTGGTTTCTTTGATAGATAGGGCTTTAGCGTGAGCCTTTGAGGTTCCGAGCACCCCGTTGTCCCAGGCTGCATCCGTTCCTTTGATTTTTTCAGTGGCCATTTTCATCTCACAGTGGGCGGGAAAGGTCATTGAACAAGTCAATGATATGTTGGTCAGCATCGTATGCAGACTTGACATGAATACCCTTCGAATCGGGGACGTACATTGCGGCCATAGTCAGTCTCTGCAACAAACCATCGCGTGAACGGATTGGTTCTATGCTCTTCCCGAAGATCGATCACGGGCGACCTATCCTGGTTGGCAAAGCACTGACGAATCTCTTCCTCGTTAACCGGGGGAACTTTCTTTGAAAGCTTTTCCCGTATTTTGTCACTAATTACCAGGCCCAATTGGCACCTCCACGCCACCATTGTATATACAAAATGGAGGCGATGGGCAACTAATCAAGTCTGTTTGGGAGCCCATCAAAAGAGAAAGCCCCAGAGAAAACTCTGGGGCTAGTGTTTTGGCTCCTCGACCTGGGCTCGAACCAGGGACCTACGGATTAACAGTCCGGCGCTCTACCGACTGAGCTATCGAGGAACAGCGGGGCGAATTATAGGGGAGAACCATCATAATTGCAAGGCATGCCGCCATAGGCCTTTATAGCTAGAGCGCGGCCTCAGGAACCGATAGAATGACGAAATGTCTTTTCTGAAAAATCAACGTATGCGGCTGCGCCATCATTTTAGTCATTGGCAGGCTCGCGCCACTCAGGCGCAGGCTCGTGTGCTGCATCACGTCAAGACCACCGACTGGCAGGCCGCAGCAAAAAACCTGCCCGGACAAATCCGCGGGCAGTACCATACCTTCAGGGCACGTAGCCGGCGGGATCAGGCACGGATCATCGCCATCGTCCTGGCCGTGATTCTTGGCTTTTACGGAGTTCGCTGGCTGCTCGGAAGCGACAATAGCCCCTTGGCTAAGGGGCGGCCACCGATTCCGGTTGCGGTGATGCCAGTGACCGAAGGCGTGTTTCCGGTGGTGGTCGATGGTCTGGGCACGGCGACGTCGCGGCGCACTGTGACGATTCGAACGCAGGTGGATGGGCGGCTGGATCAGGTGCTGTTCCAGGAGGGCCAGATCGTGAAAGAGGGCGATGTGCTGGCGGTCGTGGATCCGCGCCCGTATGAGGCCAAGGTGATGGAGGCGCAGGGGAAGCTGGAGCAGGACAAGGCCATGCTGCGCGATGCCCGTTTGATCCTCAAACGTTATCAGCAACTTTTCAAGCAGGATTCGATTGCCCGCCAGGATCTGGATACCCAGGCTGCCAAGGTGGTGCAGTTCGAAGGCCTGCTGGAAACCGACCAGGGCGTGCTGGATAACGCCAAGCTCCAGCTCTCGTTCACCAAGATTGTGGCGCCATTCGATGGCCGTCTGGGCTTACGCCTGGTGGATGCCGGCAATATTGTGAAGGCCGGCGAGGCCAGCGGCATCGTGACCATTACGCAGATCCGACCGATTGATGTGCTGTTTACGATTCCGGCCGATAAGTTACCACCGGTGCTGGCGCGCTTTAATGAAGGCAAGGACATGGCCGTACGCGCTTATGACCGCAGCTTCAAGACCGTGCTGGCCACGGGCGTGCTCAAGTCGATCGACAACCAGATTGATCCCTCGACCGGTATGATCAAGCTGAAGGCTGAGTTCAGCAACGAAGATAACAGCCTGTACCCGAACCAGTTCGTTAATGCCCAGCTGCAGATCGAGGATCGTGAGAACGTGATTCTGGTGCCTGCCAACGCGATTCTGCGTGGTGCCGAAGGCACGTACGTCTATACGGTGGATGCCGAGAAGAAGGTGGCTGCCCGAAACGTGAAGCTGGGGGGAACGAATGCCCAGGTCGCCGAGGTGGTTGAGGGGTTGACCGTGGGTGAGTCGGTAGTGACCGATGGGTTTGACAAGCTGCGTCCCGGTGCCAAGGTGCTGATTCCCAAAGCCGCTGGCCAGTAAGCCCGGGGAACCATGAACCCCTCGCGTCTGTTTACGCTGCGTCCGGTCGCCACCTCGTTACTGATGGTGGCGATTCTTCTGGTAGGCCTGCTGGCCTACCGGTTGCTACCGGTTTCGGCATTACCCGAGGTGGATTACCCGACCATTCAGGTCACAACGTTCTATCCCGGGGCCAGCCCTGATGTGATGACCGGTAGCGTCACTGCGCCGCTGGAGCGTCAGTTCGGGCAGATGCCCGGGTTGACCCAGATGACCTCGACCAGTTCAGGCGGCGCTTCGGTGATCGTGCTCCGCTTCAACCTGGATCTGGAGCTGGATGTCGCCGAACAGCAGGTGCAGGCCGCTATTAACAGTGCCATGAGCCTGTTGCCCAAGGACCTGCCGGCCCCCCCGATTTACAGCAAGGTGAACCCGGCCGATGCCCCGATTATGACGCTGGCCGTGGTGTCACCGACCATGCAGGTCACCCAGTTGCATGACCTGGTGGAGACACGTCTGGCCCAGAAGATCTCCCAGGTGAGCGGGGTGGGGCTGGTTTCAATGAGTGGTGGGCGGCGCCCGGCCGTGCGTATCCAGGTCAACCCGACCGTGATTGCCGGCATGAACCTAAGCCTTGCAGATGTCCAGACGGCGGTGTCCAACGCCAACGTCAATGACCCGAAAGGGAACTTCGACGGCAAGCTCCGCTCGTTTACCATTGACGCTAACGACCAGCTGAAGTCGGCTGACGAATACCGCAATATGATTGTGGCCTGGCGCAACGGCGCCCCCATCCGACTGGGTCAGATTGCCGAGGTCAGCGAAGGGCAGGAGAACGCCTACCTGGCAGCCTGGGTCAATGAGCAACCCGCCGTTATCGTCAATATCCAGCGCCAGCCGGGCGCCAACGTGATCGAGGTCGTTGACCGGATCCGAAAGCTGCTTCCCCAATTGCAGAATAGTCTGCCTGCGGCAGCCCGGGTTGATGTGCTGACAGATCGTACGACGACCATTCGGGCTTCGGTCACGGATGTGCAGCACGAGCTCTTCATGGCCGTGGCGTTGGTGGTGATGGTGATTTACCTGTTCCTGCGTAACGTCCCGGCTACCATCATCCCTTCGGTGGCTGTGCCGCTTTCGCTGATTGGCACCTTTGCCGTGATGTATCTAGCCGGCTTCTCGATCAATAACCTGAGCCTGATGGCCTTGACGATTGCCACGGGCTTTGTGGTAGATGACGCGATCGTGATGATCGAAAACATCGCGCGCCATATCGAAAACGGCGCTTCGGCCATGAAGGCCGCGCTGGAAGGTGCCCGCGAGATCGGCTTTACGATTATCTCGCTGACCTTCTCGCTGATCGCCGTTCTGATCCCTCTCTTATTCATGGGGGATGTGGTTGGCCGACTCTTCCGCGAGTTTGCGATTACGCTCTCGGTGGCGATTCTCATCTCGGCCTTTGTCTCTCTAACGCTAACGCCGATGATGTGCGCCCGTCTGTTGCGCCCGGAGGACCACAACCGTCGACAGGGTGCGTTCATGCGCTGGATCGAGACCTCCTTCGATCGGTTGATCGCCCGTTACGATGTAGCGCTCAAGTGGGTGCTCGAACGTCAACGCTTAACCCTGCAAGTGGCACTCGGCACACTGGTGCTGACGATATTGCTCTATGTGGTGATTCCCAAAGGCTTCTTCCCGATAGAAGACACGGGCGTGATCCAGGGCATTACCGAAGCGGACCAATCGGTCTCCTTCGAGGCTATGGCCGAACGGCAACAGGCCGTGGCACGTGCGGTACTCCAGGATCCGGACGTTGCCAGCCTGTCTTCGTTTATCGGGGTCGATGGCATCAATCCGACCCTGAATACCGGACGCATCCAGATCAACCTCAAACCTCTGGAAGACCGGTCGAACCGGGTAGAAGCGGTCATACGCCATATCCAGGAGCGGGTTGCCGACATTCCCGGTATTCATCTCTATATGCAGCCGATCCAGGATCTCACGATCGAAGACCGGGTGAGCAAGACACGCTTCCAGTTCTCGATCGAGGGGCCAGATGAGGTCGAACTGGTGCGAGTGACGAATTCGCTGGTCGATCAGCTCCGCAAATCCCGCAAGCTGTCGGACGTGGCATCCGATCTCCAGAACAGCGGTTTACAGGCTTATATCGAGATTGATCGTGATACGGCAGGGCGTCTGGGTGTGACCATCGATGCTATTGATAATGCCCTGTACAGTGCCTACGGTCAGCGTCTGATCTCGACCATTTACACCCAGACGAACCAGTACCGCGTGGTGCTGGATGTGGCACCGGAATTCAGTCTGACCCCGCAATCGCTGGCGCAGCTTTATGTGCCATCGCTCAGTGGCAAACAGGTCCCGATGTCGGTGCTGGCACGCGTTGTCGAATCAACGACCTTCCTGGCCATCAATCACCTGAACCAGTTCCCGTCCGCAACCATTTCCTTCAATCTGGCCTCTGGCGTTTCATTGGGAGATGCAGTCGATGTCGTTCGCGACACCCAGGCTTCGATGGAGATTCCCGCCAGCATCCGGACGCATTTCCAAGGGGCGGCGCAGGCCTTCGAGTCATCACTGACCAATACGGTCCTGCTAATCATTGCCGCCATCGTCACGATGTACATTGTGCTCGGTGTGCTTTACGAGAGCTTCATCCACCCGGTCACGATTCTTTCGACCTTGCCCTCAGCGGGGGTGGGCGCACTGCTGGCTTTGCTGATCAGTGGTAATGACCTGGGCATCATTGGCATTATCGGCATCATTCTGCTCATTGGTATCGTGAAGAAGAACGCGATCATGATGATCGACTTCGCGCTGGATGCCGAGCGCACTCAGGGCAAGTCGCCCCGCGAAGCGATTTACCAGGCCTGCCTGTTGCGTTTCCGGCCAATTCTGATGACCACCATGGCGGCGCTTCTGGGCGCCTTGCCGCTGATGCTGGGCAGCGGGGTCGGTAGTGAGCTGCGCCAGCCGCTTGGGGTGGCCATGGTAGGTGGTCTGATGGTGAGCCAGGTGCTGACGCTCTTCACCACGCCGGTGATCTATCTGTATTTTGATCGGCTGGCAGCGCGACTGAAGGCACGTACGGGCTGGAATATCAACGCGGCACCGGATCGGGGCGGGTTCGACTCGTGAATCTGGCACGCGTGTTCGTGCAGCGTCCTATCGCTACAACGCTGCTGCTTGTGGCCATAACCTTGTCGGGGGCGCTGGCATTTTTCCAGCTTCCGGTTGCACCCCTGCCACAGATTGATTTCCCCACGATTTCGGTTAATGCCAAGCTACCCGGCGCGAGCCCTGAAACCATGGCGGCGACGGTGGCGACGCCACTGGAACGATCGCTGACCCGTATTGCCGGGATTACCGAAATGACTTCGGCCAGTAATCTGGGTTCGACCAACATCACCCTGCAGTTCGATCTGGACAGAAATATCAATGGTGCCGCGCGTGATGTGCAGGCGGCCATCGCTGCATCTCGTGCCTTGCTGCCTACCGGTCTGCCGTCGAATCCGACCTACCGGAAGGTCAACCCGGGCGATTCGCCCATCATGGTGCTCGCCATGACCTCGGGCACGATGCCGCTGGACCAGATCTACGACTCGGCCGATACGATCATTGCGCAGCGTCTTTCCCAGATCGACGGGATTGGCCAGGTGGTGGTGGGGGGCAGTTCGCCGCCTGCCGTGCGAATTTCAGTCAACCCCGCCATGCTGTCCTCGCTCAAGATCAGCGATGAAGAGGTGCGATCAGCGATTGCCAAGGCCAACCCGTATCTGCCTAAGGGCTCTCTGGAAAACAGCCATCGTCGATGGCAGATCCGTGCCAATGACCAGAGTAAAACCGCGGCGGATTACAAACCCGTCATCGTCGCCTGGCGTAATGGCGCCCCGGTGCGGCTTGAAGATATCGCCAGTGTGACGGATTCGGTACAGGATCTGCGCAATGTCGGGATGACGATGGGCAAGCCCTCGGTCATCGTGATTCTGTACCGCCAGCCCGGTGCCAACATTATCGACACCATCAACCGGGTCAAGGCGGTGATGCCGCAACTACAGGCCGCTATTCCGGCGTCGATTGATCTGGTTTCAGTCATGGATCGATCGCCGACGATTCTTTCGGCGCTGAAAGAGGTGGAGCGCTCGCTATTGCTGTCGGTCATGCTGGTCGTGCTGGTAGTCTTCCTCTTCCTGAAAGATGCCAAGGCCACGCTGATTCCCGGTCTGGTTGTCCCGATCTCGCTGGTGGGTACCTTTGGGGCGATGTACCTCCTGGGCTACAGCCTGGATACCTTTAGCATGATGGCGTTGACGATTGCCACAGGTTTTGTGGTGGACGATGCCATCGTCGTCCTGGAAAACATTTCCCGCTACCGCGAGGGGGGCATGCCGCTCCGGAAGGCTGTGATCAGGGGAGCAGGGGAGGTCAGCTTTACCGTTATCTCGATCTCCCTCTCGCTGATTGCCGTCTTTTTACCCATTCTTCTGATGGGCGGGATGCTGGGGCGCCTATTCCGGGAGTTCGCGGTCACCCTGTCTGTGTCCATTCTGATCTCGATGGTAATCTCGTTAACGGCCACGCCGATGATGTGTGACATCCTGCTCAAGGATCACCATCAGGATCCCTCGGAAAAACGATCTCTGCATCAGAGGATCCGGGGGCGGCTGTCAGGACTGGGCGGTTTCGTCCATCGTATCTTTGACATGGCGGTGAAGGTGCTGCGTTCCATCGGACACGGCATCGGCATCGTGAAGTCCTATAGCCAGGAATTTTTTGATCGCTGTTACCGCGGTTACGCGGCCTCCATCGGTTGGGCGCTAGATCACAAACGGATCACATTTGCCGCTCTGATCGTAACAATCCTGGTTAATATATATCTGTATCGTATTGTTCCTAAAGGTTTCTTTCCCCAGCAGGACAACGGCCGCATCGTCGGTTTCATCCAGGCCGATCAGTCGATTTCGTTTACAGCCATGCGGGATAAGCTGGCGACCTTCATGAGCATCATCCAGAAGGATCCGGCTATTCATTACGTTTCTGGATTTACCGGCAATGCCCAGCGTAACTCCGGCATCATGTTCATGTCCCTCAAGCCGCTGAAAGAGCGCAAGGCGTCTGCCGATGCGATTGTCGCGCGCCTACGCCCCCAGTTGTCTCAGGTGGCGGGTGCTAGCCTGTTTCTCATCCCCATTCAAGATGTCCGGATTGGCGGTCGCTTGAGTAATGCCCAGTTCCAGTACACCCTGCAAAGTGATGATCTGGAACAACTGCGGGAGTGGGAGCCGCGAATTCGGGCCGAATTGATGAAGTCACCCATGCTGGTGGATGTGAATACGGATCAGCAGGAGAAGGGCCTACAGATGACCCTGGACATCAATCGTGATCGCGCATTCCAGCTGGGCGTTACGCCCAAGATGATTGATGCCGCGCTTAATAATTATTTCGGTCAGCGTCAGGTCTCCACCATTTACCGCCCGATGAATCAGTACCGGGTGGTCCTCGATGCCGAAACGGCCTACACCGAGACACCGGATAGCCTACAGCGGATTTTTGTAACGACCGCCACCGGAAAGCAGGTGCCTTTCTCTGAATTTGCCACCATCGAGCAGACCAAAACCCCTTTGCAGGTGAACCACGAGGGGGCCTTTGTCGCGGCGACCATTTCCTTCAATTTGCCCATCGGGGCATCGATGTCGGATGCAGCCGACGCCGTCAACGCCGCCATGCAGAAGCTGGCGGTGCCCAGTTCGATCCGCGGCAAGTTTGCCGGTAACGCCAAGGCCTTCCAGGAGTCGCTCAAATCCCAGCCCCTGCTGATTCTGGCCGCGATCGTGGCAGTTTATATCGTGCTTGGCATCCTCTACGAGAGCCTGATACACCCCCTGACGATTCTCTCCACCTTGCCATCGGCCGGGGTCGGTGCCTTGCTGGCCTTGCTGGCGACCGGGGTCGAATTCAGCGTGATTGCGCTGATTGGCGTCGTGCTACTCATCGGGATCGTCAAGAAGAACGCGATCATGATGGTGGACTTTGCCATCACGGCACAGCGGGCGGGCGCCTCGGCTCGTGAGGCGATTCACCAGGCCTGCCTGTTGCGCTTCCGGCCGATTCTGATGACCACCATGGCGGCGCTCTTTGGCGCGATTCCCCTGGCTATCGGACAGGGTGATGGGGCAGAGCTGCGCCAGCCTCTGGGGATCGCCATTGTCGGTGGCCTGATCCTCAGCCAGCTGCTCACGCTCTATACAACTCCGGTGGTGTATTTGCTGCTGGATCGTTTCACCCGCAAGCCCCGTATCGATTTGATGCAAGTTTTGAACGATGGTAAGTTAACAACATGAAAAACAACCGCTTACTCATTGTTGCCTGCGCCGTCATGACCGCGCTGTCAGGCTGCAATGTCGGCCCTGATTACAAGCGCCCTGACGCGCCGATGGCCGAGGCATTCAAGCCCACACCCGACTGGAAGATTGCCGAGCCGGTAGACGATGTGGCCAAGGGCGAGTGGTGGAAGATCTATCGCGACCCGGTGCTTGATCGCCTGATGGCCGAGGTGGCCCTCAATAACCAGAACGTGGCCATTTATGTTGCGCGGGTTCGCCAGGCACAGGCTCTGATGAGCGGTGCTAATGCAGCACGCTATCCTTCATTGACGGCCGGGGGGCAGGGTGGCCGGAGTGCTTCGGGCACGGGCACCTCCAATCTGGTGAACCCGGATGGCACCCTCAATGATGGGGCGCTCACCAATATGGTGAACTTCCAGCTGGGGCTTAACTGGGATTCGGATATCTGGGGTAAGTTACGCCGCAATGTCGAATCGAAAGATGCCAGCCTGGTCGCCAGTGTGGCCGATGTCGAGAATGCCAAGCTCTCGATGCAGGTGCAGTTGGCACAGTCCTATTTCACGATCCGTTCGCTGGATTCGCTCAAGGTGCTTTACGAGCACACGACCAAACAGAACAAGCGCTCGGTTGATATTACGCGCAATGCCTTTGAGGTGGGCGTTAAAGCCCGCCAGGATCTGATTAACGCCGGGATGCAATACAAGAGCGTCGAGGCGCAGCTGATAGATGTGGGCAGGGATCGTGCTGCGCAGGAGGCGATTATTGCCACTCTGATCGGCAAACCGGCATCGGACTTCACGATCGCCTTCAACCCCTTACCGGGGCGTGCCAATATCACCGTACCGGTGGTGCCAGCGGGTTTACCGGCGGATCTTCTGGAGCGGCGACCGGATATTGCCGGTGCGGAACGGCGCATGGCGATGGCCAATGCCCAGATCGGCTACCAGATGGCCGCGTTTTTCCCGAGTCTGACGTTGAATCCATCGGGTTTCCCGGGCAATAACGTGGGTTTCTATGGCACCAGCTTTAGCAATCTGTTTACCGCACCATTCCTGTTCTGGGGTATCGGGCCCAGCCTGGCGATGACGCTGCTTGATTTTGGTGCCCGCTCGGCCAATGTGGAGCAGGCGCGCGGTGTTTACGATGAAAACGTCGCTACCTACCGCCAGACGGTGCTTACGGCATTACAGGAAGTAGAAACGCAGTTGGCCGCATTGCGCATCCTGGAACAGGCTGCTTCGGTCCAGGATGAGGCTGCAGACTTGTCGGAAAAAGGCGTCACCATTGCCTTGAATCGTTACCAGGCCGGGATTGCCGGTTACACCGACGTGGTAGTGGCGGTGAATCAGGCGCTAACGAACCAGCAGAAATCGATACAGATTGCTCAACAGCGGCTGAATGCCAGCGTACTCCTGGTCAAAGCCCTGGGCGGCGGCTGGGATAAGCCCGTGACGACACCCACCAATGCTTCGGGTTCCTTGCCGACTCCCTTGTTACCATCAGCGGCGCCGCAGGGACAGCCCCAGCAAACTGGCCAGAACGAGCAGACCGATCAGCGACCACCAAGGCAAGGCTAAGCCGAGGAGGGGAGGAATCGGGTCCGAACACAACCCCAGCGCGACGAACGCTTTGGGAAACCATTGGGCGGTCGGAAGGCCGTTCAGAAACATTTCGACCGGATCCCGGCCACAGAGAATATCGGGATGGCTAAGAACCCAGAGGTTCCGGATGGCGGCAGCGATGCCGCCAATCGCACCCAGCGTACCAAGTGCCACCATGACGATGCGGAATGCTCGACAAGGGGTGATCAACGCCAAAAGGGCGCTCAGCCCCATAACTACGAAAGCATAGCGCTGGATGATGCACATCGTGCATGGCTGTAAGCCTTTGATATGTTGCATATAAAGTGCCACGGCCAATGCCATGACTGCACCCGTGACCACCAGTGTGTAACATAGTGCCGGACTCAGCCACTGCCTCATTGTTAAGTCATTCTTCATGGCGCCTGATTATAGACGCCAACCCTTGCTCCCCAAACCTTGTATGCCTCAGATCCTGTACCTTGACGACGAATTACTGGTGATCTGCAAACCGCCGGGCCTGTTGTCGCAGCCGGGTCGACGACCGGAAAAATGGGATAGCGTGATCTCTAGACTACAACCCCGTTACCCGGACGCCGTGGTGGTTCACCGCTTGGACGAACCCACGTCGGGGCTCATGATGCTGGCTCGCGGACAGCCGATGAGTAGCGGCCTGAGTAAGGCGTTCCGGGAGCGTCAGATTAACAAGCGCTACGAGGCGATTGTTGCTGGTCTGATCACGGATGACCAGGGAAGCATCGATTTTCCGCTGATTGCAGATTGGCCCAATCGACCACGCCAGAAAATTGATTTCGAAGTCGGCAAGGCCTCGCTGACGCATTACAAGGTGTTGGAACGTAACGAGGCAGCCAACTGGACCCGCGTCGACCTTGAACCATTCACAGGCCGCTCACATCAATTGCGGTTGCATCTGATGGCATTGGGTCATCCGATTCTAGGGGATCCGTTATACGCGCCCCCAGAAGTCTATGTGATGGCACCGAGGATGTATCTGCACGCACGACATTTATCGTTTAGCCATCCACTGGACGGCCGGCCCATGGTCTTTGATTCGCCGGTGCCTTTCTAGACCCCTAGGCCGTCCCGCCTTCTTATCCGTTTTGCGCATAATTTATATTATGTAAAGTATTGGATAGAATCAAATAGAACATGGGACGAAGCACCCTTGCCCCTGGTCTTCCCCTTCTGAAAAGCACCGGATTGCAAATCCGCATAGCAAAGAAAAAGGCCAGTACCGGAGTACTGGCCTTTCATTTGGAGCGGCAGAAGAGTCTCGAACTCTCGACCTATACCTTGGCAAGGTATCGCTCTACCAACTGAGCTACTGCCGCAAAACTGGAGGCGCGAGCCGGAGTCGAACCGACCTACACGGATTTGCAATCCGGTGCATAACCGCTTTGCTATCGCGCCGCTGTCAAAACCTTCAGGTTCTGACTAAAAAGGGAAAGCGGTCGCTTTCCCTTTTTATTGAAACTGGAGCGGCAGAAGAGTCTCGAACTCTCGACCTATACCTTGGCAAGGTATCGCTCTACCAACTGAGCTACTGCCGCGAACAGGTCGAAATTATATAGAGGTCGTCTCCGTAGGTCAAGCAACGTGCAATGCGGCCTAACTGCCCTCTTTCAGATCCGGCCATGCCACATACAGGTAGTAGGCCATGGACCAGAGCGTGAGCATTGCGGCCACCCAGATGAGAATCGTGCCCCAGAAGATCATATCCAGACCGACAATGGTTCCGGCATGCAGCAGCATCGGGATGGCGGCCAGTTGGGCGGCTGTTTTGAACTTGCCAATCATGTTCACGGCCACACTCTTACGCTTGCCCATGGTGGCCATCCATTCACGGAGCGCCGAAATGGTGATTTCACGGCCGATGATGATGATCGTGACAATTTCACTGACCCGGCCATCCGCAACCAGGAGTACCAGGGCGGTTGAGACAATGAGTTTATCGGCGACCGGATCCAGGAATGCGCCGAAATTGGACGTCTGATTCCATTTGCGAGCGAGATACCCATCCAACCAATCCGTGACTGCCGCAATGATGAAAAGCCACGCGCTCCAGTGGTTACGAGTGACTTCTTCCCAGGGCGGCAGGTTCGGGTTAAAGGCAACCACCAGCAAAGGAATACAGGCGATGCGCGCCCAGGTCAGGATTAATGGCAAATTCATCATGCGCGTATTATCAGCGATCTTGCAGCGCTGTGTGCACCCGTTCTGCTAATTCATTACTCATACCGGGCACCGCCGCAATGGCTTCGATGCTGGCGACCTTGATCGCGGACACGCTCCCGAAGCAGGTAATGAGTGCCTTGCGTCGTTTGGGGCCGATACCGGCAATCTCATCCAGGCGGGAACTGATCCGCGCTTTCTGTCGCCGTCCCCGATGCCCCGTTAGTGCAAAACGGTGCGCCTCATCACGGATTTCCTGCACCAGATGAAGCCCGGGGTCATCCGGATTCAATTGCAATGGCTCACGTTCATCGGCAAAGACCAGGGATTCCAGTCCGGGTTTGCGCCCCAAGCCTTTGGCAACGCCGACAAGGGGTTGATCACTCAACCCTAGTTCGGTGAGCGCCTCGAGGGCTTTTGCTACCTGGCCTTTACCGCCGTCGATCAGGAGTAGATCAGGTCGAACCGCTTCCTCGCTCTGCTCGCACGGTTTATAACGGCGATATACGGCCTGGTGGATTGCCGCGTAATCATCGCCTGGCGTGATGTCCGTGATATTGAAACGACGGTACTCCGAGCGACGCATGCCACCGCCCTCCTTCTCGTCGGAAATCCAGACCACACAGCTGGCCACTGCTGCCTCACCCTGGGTGTGGCTGATATCAAAACACTCAATGCGCTTCAATTGTTCGATGCCCAACCCTGCCTGCTGCAGCGACTGAAGTAAAGCGCCCTGGCGTTGTCCCTGCAGGGTCTGCATCTGACGGCGCTGCCCTAAGGCCAGGCCGGCGTTGTTGATGGCCAGCTCGACCCAGGCTTTGTGCTGGGAAAAATGGGGCTGATCGATCGGCAGCGGCCGACCGAGGATCCCGGCCAGCGTTTCAACCACCGTCTCCTCGACCGGGACGTTAACAAGCACCTTTCCTGGTGCCGGATGCACGGCGTAATGAGATTCGACAAAGGCCGAGAGCACTTCGCTCAGACTGGCCTGCTCAAGCTGGTTGCTGTTTTGCGGGAATTGGGGCCGATCGCCCAGATGCCTGCCACCACGCACCATGGCCAGGTTGACACAAAGGCTGCCGCCCTGCTCCACGGCCACGATGATGTCGATATCCTCAGCCTGATGGCTGTCCATGATCTGGGTATCCTGTGCCCGGTACAGCGCCTGGATCTGATCACGAAACTGGGCGGCCTGCTCAAAGGCCAGACGATCAACAGCATGTTCCATCAGCATCGTCAGGCGCTGGATGATCTCCTGTTCGCGCCCCTGGAGAAAGAGCCCGGCGGCTTTGACATCTTCAGCGTAAGCCTCGGGACTGATCAGCCCGACGCAGGGTCCGGAACAGCGTTTGATCTGATAGAGCAGGCAGGGTCGAGTCCGGTTATTGAAGACTGAGGCTTCGCAGGTGCGTAAGCGGAATATTTTCTGCAGCAGATGCACGGCCTGACGCACCGACCAGGCATTCGGATAAGGGCCGAAATAATCGGCGTTGTTCGAAAGTGAACCCCGGTGCAGACCAATCATCGGCCAGTCTTCACGGGTCAGGCGGATGTACGGGTACGACTTGTCGTCCCGGAACAGGATGTTGTACTTCGGTCCCAGTTCCTTGATCAGATGGTTTTCAAGGAGGAGCGCTTCGGATTCCGATGGGGTGGGTGTTACCTCAAGGCGAGCGACCTTGCTCACCATCAGCGCGATGCGCGGACTGCTCAGGTTCTTGGCGAAGTAGGATGAAACCCGGTTCCTGAGATTGCGGGCCTTGCCAACGTAGAGCACCTGGCCATCTTCAGCCAGAAAGCGATACACCCCCGGCCGCTCAGGCAGCGTCCGTACCTGATCCTGCAGGGGGTGATTCATGAGGGTGCTTTTACAGCGTGCGAACCAGGGCTAACGCCGCCTGATAGCGGGCATCAGCTTCCAGCTGCGTCCGGGTCAGTGGACGATCCGTTCCTAAGCCGACACCACCCAGCAGGTTTGGAATCCGGGCCGCGCGTTCAGGGTGCATAACGGGTTCCCACTCGGCTATCAGGGCATCGACAAAGTCCGGCTTATTACAGACAAGCAGCACATCGCAACCTGCATCCCAAGCGGCATTCGCGCGATCAATAATGGTGCCCGCGACGCTGGCACCTTCCATCGATAGATCATCGCTGAAGATGATGCCGTCAAACTGGCACTCGAGCCGAAGCTTTTCCAGCCAGCGGGGCGAGAAGCCAGCAGGCCTTTCATCGAGTACCGGGTAGATCACATGAGCCGGCATCACCGCATCGAGCCCCAACTCGTGATACGGCTGCATATCGGCCTCGATCTCGGCCATGCTCCGCTCATCCACAGGGATCGCCACGTGCGAATCCGCTTCGACCCAACCATGGCCCGGGAAGTGCTTACCGCAGGACCCCATTCCACCCTGCTTCAGACCGCGGATGAGTGCTGTGGCGAGGCGCGACACAATCTGGGGGTCTTTGGAAAAGCTGCGGTCACCGATGACGCTACTGCGTCCCCAGTCCAGATCCAGCACCGGTGTAAATGAAAAGTCGACACCATGTGCCCGCAGTTCTGCGGCGAGGACCAGGCCGACGGCTTCAGCAGCCTCGTCAGCCGCATTCTTATCCCGGGCAAAGAGTTCGCCAAGGACACGCATGGCAGGGAACCGGGTAAAGCCTTCACGGAAACGCTGTACCCTGCCCCCTTCATGATCAACCGTAATCGGAAGCGGCGGATTGCGTAATTGTTGGATCTCCTGCGTCAACGCGGATAGCTGCACCGGATCCTGATAATTTCGCGAGAAGAGAATGACACCACCTACCAGGGGATGCAGTAGACGACGTTTATCATCGTCGTTCAGGGTCAGGCCTTCCACATCGATCATCAGAGGACCATAAGCAAGGGGCTGGTTCATAGCTTCTCCACAACAACAAAGGCAAGCGCATGATCCACCTCATCGGAAATTGATAGGTGGATCTGCAGGGAACGCTGACCAATCCATTCGGCCAGTGCGGGTTCGAAACTGAAAAAAGGTTTGCCAAGGCCATCGTGTTCGACACGGATCGCCGGCAACAACACCGGTGCCCGCAAACCGGTACCCAGTGCTTTGGCCAGGGCTTCCTTGGCCGCAAAACGTTTGGCGACAAAGCGTTCGCGTGATGGTGCGGCGTTCGCTTCGGCAACCTCGTCGGGGTGCAATAAATGGCGTACGCCCCGATCCGGGTGTCGGGATAGGAGCTCACCTATCCGCTGGACAGAAACAATGTCGGTGCCGATGCCCTGAATCATAAAAGGTAGCAAATTAACTGAGGCTAACCGCTTCGCGCATGAGGCGCTTCATTTCAGCCACCGCCTCGCGGAGCCCCACAAAGACTGAGCGACTGACGATGGCATGACCGATATGTAACTCCCGGATACCGGGCAAGGCGGCAATCGGTTGAACGTTGTAGTAATTGAGTGCATGGCCCGCGTTGAAGCGCATGCCAAGCGCGCGGATCTGCTGCCCTGCTGCGGCAACCCGTTGGAGTTCGGTCTGCACTGCCGGGCGTTCGATGTCACGACCCGCCGCGTGGAAGGCATGTGCATAGGGTCCGGTGTGGATTTCACAGACCTGGACGCCAATCCGGGAAGCAGCCTCAACCTGAGCAGGTTCGGCATCAATAAAGGCGCTGGTCACAATGCCGGCGTCGCGAAGTCGTCCGACAATAGCGGCGAGGCGCTGCTCCTGGCCTGCAATATCAAGCCCTCCTTCGGTGGTAACTTCCTGGCGCCCTTCGGGAACCAGCATCGCCATTTCCGGCCGGAGTTCACAGGCAATGCCGACCATTTCATCGGTTGCAGCCATTTCCAGATTCAGTTTGATCTGGGTGAGATCACGCAGTTTGCGCACATCGGCATCCTGAATGTGCCGGCGGTCTTCGCGTAAGTGAACGGTGATGCCATCCGCGCCACCCAGATGGGCTTCGACAGCAGCCCACACCGGATCCGGTTCATAGGTTCGCCGTGCCTGACGTAAGGTAGCGACGTGATCAATATTGACGCCTAGTTCGATCATGATTGGTGCTCGGTAATTCCTGAGGGCTGTGATGAGTATCAGGGTGCAAATACAACGCCGACCCGTTACAGATCAGCGAGGTCTTCAAAGAGTCGACGACTATGAAGTTGCCGACCGTTCAGGTAAAACGCCATCAGGCTTCGCATGAGCTGTTTGCTTTCGCTCAGCGTCACCGGATCGCCAAAGAGATCCGCTGCCATATTGTGCAGGGTCTGGCCGCTTATTGTACCGGCCAGCGCCGAAGAATCGGCAATCTGACGTGGGCCGGATTCCATCTCATAAAGATATCGTGCCGATGGGGAGATGGGCTTTCCTGCCGTATCCTGATCAAGCATCAGGCCATAACCGAGTTCAGCCAGTAAAGACTTTTCAAAGCAGCGCAAACTGGCCGAGTGCCGCTCAGCCGCATCGGCGCTGTCGGCAAGCGATTGCAGGGTCTGGGCATAATGATCAAAGATGCGCTCATGGGCATCATCCCGGGGTAGCAGGTTGAGCAGAAGCTCATTGAGATAGTAGCCACACAACAGGGAGCGGCCGGCCAGCAGGGGTTGCCCCCCTTGCCATTCGGCACTGTGCAGTGTGACGACCTCCCCCTTGCCACTCCAGGTCATCTCCAACGGCTGGAAGGCCATGAGTACACCGCGCATAGCCGATCGTGGACGGCGAACCCCTTTGGCAACCAGTGCGACCCGACCGAAATCGCGGGTGAAAGCCTCGAGCACCAGGCTGGTTTCCCGATAGGGACGGCTATGCAGAACAAAGGCGGCCTGGCGATCGACTTTAACGGGGCGCATGGCAGCTCGATCCGGATCGGGGGCTTGGGCTTATTCGTAACCTAGGGAGCGCAACAGCCGCTCGTCATCAGCCCAGCCGGACTTTACCTTGACCCAGAGCTCCAGATAGACCGTCGCCCCGAAGAGTCGGGTCATATCCTGTCGGGCTTCAGTGGCAATCCGTTTCAGGGTTTCACCCCCCTTGCCAATGACGATGGGCTTATGAGACTCCCGGTCCACCACAATGGCAGCGAAGATGCGTCGTAGCTCACCCTCGGTCTCGAACTTCTCGATTTCAACCGTTGTTGCGTACGGCAGCTCATCGCCCAGCAGGCGGAACAGTTTTTCACGAATATATTCTGCCGCTAGGAAGCGTTCGCTGCGGTCGGTCAGCGTTTCCGGGTCGTACAGAAAGCCTTGCTGTGGTAATGCCCGGCGGATCTCGGCCAGCAGTGCATCGGCCTGCGTACCCTTTTCGGCACTGACCGGCACAACGGCTGCCCAGTCATGCACGTCAGCCATCTTGGCGATGAAAGGCAATAGGGCGCTTTTATCCTTGATCTCATCGATTTTGTTGATGACCAGAATGACCGGCTTGTCTTTTGGCAGCAAGGCCACGACTTTTTTGTCCTGATCACCAAAGCGATCGGCTTCAATAACCAGACAGATGACATCGACCTCCTGCAGTGCCTGCGTCACACCGCGGTTCATCGTCCGGTTGAGGGCGGAACTGTGTTTGGTCTGAAAGCCCGGCGTATCAACGAAGACATACTGGGCATCATCATCAGTACGAACGCCCATAATCCGGTGGCGTGTTGTCTGTGCCTTACGGGAAGTAATGCTCAGCTTTTCACCAATCAAGCGGTTGAGCAAGGTCGATTTGCCCACATTCGGGCGCCCCACCAGGGCCACCAGTCCAGCCGGCTCTAGAGATATCGGTGCGGTGATTTCAGTTGATTCGGTCATGATGAGCGACCTTTCTTGAGAGCGACCGGTTCGGGCATGGTCTGCAGTTTCAATAGCACTTGTTCGGCTGCCTGCTGTTCAGCAGCCCGACGGGTAATCCCTTCGCCTGAGGCAGAGACCTCCAGCTGCGGAATGCGGCAGACTACCTGAAAACGTTGTGCGTGTGCCGCGCCGCTGACTTGAGGGGCCTCATAGGCAGGCAATGCAAAGCGGCGACCTTGCAACCATTCCTGCAAGCGCGTTTTCGCATCTTTGGCTGATGGAAGCTGATACAGATTAATGGCGGCAATTCTGGATGAAAACGACGCCAGAATGACCTGACGCGCCCGCTCAAAGCCACCTTCACGCCAGATAGCGCCGTAAAGAGACTCGACCGTATCAGCCAGTATCGATGGCCGGTGTTGGCCGCCACTCTTGAGCTCCCCTTCTCCCAGGCGGAGATAGCGGTGCAGCCCCAACTCTTCAGCCACCAGAACCAGTTGATCCTGGCAAACCAGGTTGGCCCGCAAGCGGGACAGATCACCCTCGGGCAAATCTGGAAAAGCCAGGTACAGCGCCTCTGCCACCACTGCGTTCAGGATCGAATCACCGATGAACTCCAGACGCTCATAATGAGTACGCCCGAAGCTCCGGTGAGTTAGCGCCTGCTCCAGAAGAGACGTATCTGCAAAGGCATAGCCAATTGTTGCCTCAAGCGCCGCAAATTGCTGCCGGGAAGTAGCAGGAGGTGACATGGATCTGGAGGGCGCCCTGGTCATGGCAAAAAAATCAGTGGAATGAACCGATACGCCCCAGATCACCCCAGTGGAACCAGATGAAGAAGGCCTTACCGACGATGTTTTCATCGGGCACAAAGCCCCAGACTCGGCTGTCCTTACTGTTATCGCGGTTATCACCCATCACGAAATACTGACCAGCGGGAACCGTACAGGTAAAACCGGCACTGTCATACCGGCACTGTTCCCGATGGGGAAACCGAACAACATCTGGCACAAACGAAGGGGCGTTGGTGTCATTCAGGGTGTCATAGGAGACATCGCCCAGGGTCTCGCGATAACGGCGCGAGTAATAGAGACGATCCGAATGGAGATAGTCCGGTTCAGCAACCCGCGGCACCGGAACCCCATTAATACTGAGCTGCTTATCCTGATAACTTACCGTGTCGCCCGGCAGGCCGACCACACGCTTGATGTAATCCACGCTGGGTTCGGGCGGATAACGGAAAACGACCACATCGCCCCGCTCAACCGCTTTGCCCCGGGTGATTTCTGTCCCGACAATCGGCAGACGCAGGCCATAGGTGAATTTGTTGACCAGAATAAAATCGCCCACCTGCAGGGTGGGAATCATGGAACCGGAGGGAATCTTGAACGGTTCAACGACAAATGATCTCAGCGCAAATACGGCCAGAATCACCGGAAAGAGGCTGGCGCCCCACTCCACCCAGATCGGATTGCTGGCACCCGGTGCCCGTAATTTACGGGCATAGAGCACATCGATTAACCACAGAATACCGGTGGCCATCGTGACCAGAAACAGGATCAGTGCAAAGTTCATTCAGTTATCCATTCGTATCGTCTGAGGTGCTTTACTTGCCATCCACTCGGAGAACCGCCAGGAAGGCTTCCTGCGGGACCTCGACCGTACCGATCTGCTTCATCCGCTTTTTACCGGCCTTCTGTTTTTCTAGAAGCTTCTTCTTGCGCGAAATATCACCGCCGTAACACTTGGCCAGAACATCCTTGCGCATCGCCTTCACTGTCTCGCGCGCAATGATCTGCGCCCCCAGGGCTGCCTGAATAGCCACATCGTACATCTGTCGAGGAATCAGTTCTCGCATTTTGCTGACCAGCTCGCGGCCACGGTAAACCGAGCTTGAGCGGTGAACAATCAGGGACAGGGCATCAACCTTATCCCCGTTAATGAGCACATCCAGCTTCACCATGTCAGCCGGACGGTATTCCTTGAACTCGTAATCGAGAGAGGCATAACCCCGCGATACCGATTTCAGCTTGTCAAAGAAATCGAAGACCACTTCCGAAAGCGGCAGCTCGTAAATCATCTGCACCTGACGGCCGTGATAACGCATATCGATCTGGGAGCCCCGCTTCTGGTTACACAGTGTGATCACCGACCCCACATAATCCTGTGGCAGGAAGATAAAGGCGGTGATGATCGGCTCACGGATCTCCTCGATCTTGCCGATGTCCGGTAGCCGTGAGGGGTTTTCAACAATGATCTGTTCGCCATTACGCAGACCCACTTCGTAGACCACCGTCGGGGCGGTCGTGATGAGATCCATGTCGAACTCGCGTTCGAGACGCTCCTGCACAATTTCCATGTGCAACAGCCCCAGGAAGCCGCAGCGGAAACCAAAGCCCAGGGCCTGGGAAACTTCCGGCTCGAACTGCAGGGCCGCATCGTTGAGCTGTAGTTTCTCGAGTGAATCCCGCAGCTGCTCGTATTCATTGGGCTCGACCGGGTAAAGACCGGCAAAGACCTGAGGTTTAATTTCCTTGAAGCCTTCAAGCGGCTGATCGGCAGGACGATCAGCCAGCGTAATCGTATCCCCCACCCGGGCGGCTTTCAGCTCCTTGATACCGGAAATGATAAAACCCACTTCACCCGCAGAAAGCTGTGGCTGCTGTTTCGATTTGGGCGTAAAAATACCGACCTGCTCGCACAGATGCGTTGCGCCCGTCGACATGAGCCGCATTTTATCCTTAGGCTTCAGGGTGCCATCGATCACCCGCACCAGCATTACGACGCCCACATAGTTATCAAACCACGAGTCGACAATCAGTGCCTTGAGGGGTGCCTCCGGGTCTCCGACCGGGGCCGGAATCTTGGCAACCACCTGCTCCAGAATATCGTCGATACCGATACCGGTCTTGGCGCTGGCTTCGACCGCTTCGGTGGCATCGATGCCGATCACATCTTCGATTTCGGCCCGAGCATTATCCGGGTTGGCTGACGGCAGATCGATTTTGTTCAGGACCGGTACCACCTCGACCCCGAGGTCGAGCGCCGTATAGCAGTTGGCAACCGTTTGTGCTTCCACACCCTGTGAGGCATCCACGACCAGAAGCGCGCCTTCGCAAGCCGACAGCGACCGGGAGACTTCATAAGAGAAATCGACGTGCCCCGGGGTATCAATCAAATTCAGGCGGTAAATCTGGCCATCTTTGGCCTTGTAATCGAGCGCGGCGGTTTGCGCCTTGATCGTAATGCCCCGCTCTTTCTCGATATCCATCGAATCCAGAACCTGGGCTTCCATCTCTCGGTCGGAGAGACCGCCACAGCGGTGAATCAGGCGGTCAGCCAGGGTCGATTTGCCGTGGTCAATATGGGCAATGATGGAGAAGTTACGTATGTGCTTCAAGGGAATTCCGTCTTCCGGCCAGCGGCCGGCAAAAAAGCCAATCGTGCGTCACTGGCGAGCGGCGCCAGCAAACCCGCTATTCTACCGGAATCGGGCGACCCCGGCTGCCCGTTATGGCGAGCCGGAGACGGGCAGCCGGTCAGCGATTCTGCGGGATCGGCACAAACATCTGCACGTTCGACCGGCGCACCAACAGGGTCGCCGGTACCCGGCCATCCAACTGACTCATCAGCTGATTAAACTGCTGCACCGAACGGATATCTTGCGTATCCCCCTTGGCAGCGATCGCCAGAATAATGTCGCCGGGACGCAGATCGACGCGGCCGCCAGGGCGCACATCCACCACCAGGATACCGGCGTTCAGGCGCATTTGCTGTTTCTGCTCGGCGCTCAGATCCGACATGGCAATGCCCAGACGGTTATTAGTGGCTTCCGCTGGCCGTGAAGCCGGCTTGGTGCTGGCCACCTTTTCATCCTGGAATTCACCAATGGTAACGGTGAGCGTCCGCATCTGGCCCTTGCGCCAGAGTTCTACCTGGGCACGGGTGCCCGGCTTCATCGGGCCTACCATGCGCGGCAGATCACTGGAGGTAGTGACCGGCTTGCCGTCGAAACGCAGGATGACATCCCCCGGCTCGATTCCGGCACGGGCTGCCGGGCCGTTGGGCTCGATGCTGTTGACCAGGGCGCCCCCCGCTTTGTTGAGACCAAAGGACTCGGCCACCTCACGGCTGACTTCCTGAATTGATACCCCCATTCGTCCATGGCTGGCGCGACCCCGGGTGCGTAACTGCTGCTGGATATCCATAGCCAGATCAATGGGGATGGCGAAGGAGATGCCCATGAATCCCCCTGAACGGCTGAAGATCTGGGAATTGATTCCCACCACTTCACCACGCAGGTTGAAAAGCGGACCGCCCGAGTTCCCCGGGTTGATGGCGACATCGGTCTGGATAAAGGGCACATAATTTTCCTGCGGCAAAGCGCGACCCTTGGCACTCACAATGCCTGCCGTGACCGAATGCTCAAAACCGAAGGGGCTGCCGATTGCCACCACCCACTCACCCGGTTTGAGCTGTGTTGAATCACCCATGCGGACAGCCGGCAGGCCGCTGGCATCAATCTTGAGCAATGCCACATCTGTCCGCTTATCGGCCCCGATCACCTTGGCCCGGAACTCCCGCTTATCGAGCAGTTTGACGTTGACCTCATCGGCGCCTTCAATCACGTGAGCATTGGTCATGACATAGCCATCCGGGCTAATGATGAAGCCCGAACCCAGCGACCGGTTTTCCGGCTGGGGTTGTGGGCCACCCGGGGGCTGCGGGAAGAAACGGCGGAAGATTTCAAAGGCCGGATCGCTGGGATCCATGGGGAAGCCGTTAACCACAGCCTTGCCTCTGCCGTTCTGTACCGTGCTGATGTTGACCACCGAGGGAGATTGCTTTTCAGCAAGCTCGACAAAATCGGGCAACGCACGGGTTTGTGCAGCAACAGGTGTTGGCGCGAACGGCACAACGAGGCAAAGGACAACAGCCAGCAGCAACCGATTTGTCATGCGGGTAATCTGGTTGCGACCAATCGGGAGCGCAGAGATCATCTTGTTCATTTCAGAGACGTTCAAGAATACGGGGTGAAACCATAGGAGCATGACGTTGCGATAAGCGAAGTTGCACCCAGGCGGCGATGAGACCGATGCCAGCGCCCATCATGGCGCCCACATCGCTGGTCACCTGCCACTGCATCGGAAGCCAGGCAGGTAGTACGGCGGCGCCCAACAGGCTGCCAATAAAAAACAATAGGAGCGGAATCACATAAGTACGGGTAATACCCCGCGACAGCATGCCATCAGGGATAGAAACGCGGACCTGATTCCCCACCGACAAGCCGATCGGATCTGACACCACAATGGATTTAGGGGTGGAACACAAAGGTTGCGCCAGACTGACGCCCCCGCAACCTCCGGTTTCCTGGCAACGCCCACAACCGCCACTGGATTCAAACTCCAGACGGACCAGCAACAGCCCTTCGGGGCCCTGCAGGGTTTGTGCAACAGTGGCAATACGTTCAGCCATAGTGTAATCCTACGATATATTGCTTTGTTGTGGCTTAAAGCTTGCTTAGAGGGCGTCGATCCGTGCCCAGAAGGCGGCCCATGACGCCTTTTGTCGCACAAAAGAATCCGCAATGGGAAGCAGCACTGCTTCGCGGCGAATCACGTGTCGTGTCAGGGAGAAGTAATAAAGCTGCTCCCGCTCGGTAGCGCCCCATGAGGCGCTGCTCGACGCTGTGGACTCGCCGTCCATCGAGGCCGAAACGTGGCAAGGCTGCCAGGAATCCTGTGGCATGTTCTGATCGTTCATGCGTTTTCCATGAGTGGTTTAAGGTCGTGGGCGATGGCTTCACGGGCACGATGAATCCGGGAGCGCACCGTACCGACAGGTACCTGTTGATGTTGGGCGATTTCGGCATAACTCAAGCCCCCCTGCTCCCGCTGCTCAAAGGCTTCGCGCAAGGGCTGTGGCAACGCCGCCAGTGAATTTTCAATGGCCTCCGCAAGTTCCTGCTGCCATAGGCGCTCGTCCGGTGTCACCGGGAGACTCATCCAGTCATCGGTAATCTCAAGACCAGGGTCGACCTCCTCATCACCGGGACTGATGGGTACCTGGTCAGGACGTCGGGCCTGTGCCTTACGCCAGGCCAGATAGGTATTGCGGGCAATACTGGCCAGCCAGGTTGAAAAGCGGGATTCACCCCGAAACCCTGCCAGTGAGACGTAGGCTTTGAACAGGCTTTCCTGGAAAATTTCTTCAGCAACGGCACGGTCACGCGTCAAGTGCGTCAACCAGCGCAGCATGCCGGCCTGACACGGTACGACTAGCGATTCGAAGGCAGCACGATCCCCAGCCTGGGCAGCGGCGACCCAGGCGGCTTCTGCTCGGGGCTCCAGCCCTTTGGAGGCCGGTTGAGCGGCCGTTTGAGAAGACAAGTCAGGCTCCACGGGAAGCGGTAGAATGCGCATTATTACAGAGTCTCGACCGCTTTCCCCATCTTGAACGACCAACAAAACCCACCCCGCACACAGTTTGATGTGCTCGTCATCGGCAGCGGCCTGGCCGGCCAGGGCTCGGCGCTATGTCTGGCAGATGCCGGTTTGCATGTCGGTCTGGTAAGCAAGCGGGCGGTGACCGACTCCGCCTCGGGCTGGGCTCAGGGGGGCATTGCCGCCGTACTTGATGACACAGACTCGGTCGAAAGTCATATAGCCGACACTATCACTGCGGGATCCCAGCTCAATGATCCAGCAGCGACCCGCTTTTGTGTCGAACAGGCGGCTGATGCCGTGCAGTGGCTCATTGACCGCGGCGTTCCCTTCACGCGCGAAGCGGGCAAGTATCACCTGACCCGCGAAGGCGGCCACAGCCACCGCCGCGTGATCCACGTTGACGATGCCACCGGTGCGGCCGTGCAGGCCACACTCACGCCACAGGTTCTCAATCACCCGAATATCACGGTGATGGAAGACCATATCGTGGTTGACCTGATCACCACCCGCAAGATCGGTCGTCAACGGCTCGGTCAGCCCAATCGTTGCCTGGGTGCCTATGTGCTCGACAGCAGTACCGGACATGTACATACCATGGCCGCGGGCCAGACCCTTCTTGCCACAGGCGGTGCGGGCAAGGTCTATCTCTATACGACCAACCCCGACACGTCGACCGGCGACGGCATTGCCATGGCCTGGCGCGCCGGCTGCAGGATCGCGAACATGGAGTTCATCCAGTTCCACCCCACCTGCCTGTATCACCCGAAGGAGAAATCTTTCCTGATCAGCGAGGCTGTTCGTGGCGAGGGAGGCTTACTCAAGCGACCCGATGGCTCGCGGTTTATGGATGACTATGACCCGCGTGCCGAACTGGCACCGCGAGATATCGTGGCACGGGCCATCGATGCCGAGATGAAAAAGCACGGTCTTGATTGCGTGTATCTCGACATCAGTCATCAGGATCCGTCCTTCGTCAAACAGCACTTCCCAACCATCTACGAGCGCTGTTTGCAGCTGGGGATCGATATCACGAAGGAGCCCATCCCTGTTGTGCCGGCAGCACACTATACCTGCGGCGGCGTAGTGGTGGATCAACGGGCACGGACCGATATTGCCGGACTCTATGCCGCTGGCGAGGTCACCTGCAGCGGTCTGCACGGCGCCAATCGCCTGGCCTCCAATTCACTGCTCGAATGTCTGGTCTATGCCCGCGCCGCATCCGATGACATCATTGCTCACCCCAATGCAATCCCTGAACAACTCCCCCTATGGGATGAAAGCCGCGTGACCGATGCAGATGAAGAGATCGTGATTGCGCACAACTGGGATGAACTCCGCCGCTTCATGTGGGACTATGTGGGCATCGTCCGGACCAGCAAACGTCTGCTGCGGGCTCAGCACCGGATTCGTCTGCTGATTCGTGAAATTGATGAGTTCTATGCCAACTTCCGCATCAGCCATGACCTACTCGAGCTTCGCAACCTGGTCCAGACTGCCGACCTTATTGTGCGCTCGGCCCTCGGGCGGAAGGAAAGCCGTGGACTGCATTACTCGCGGGATTACCCCGAGACACAAAGCCGGGCTAAGAATACCGTTTTGCGCAAGCGCCTCTGAACCTCAGTGATTGGCGAGCTGACGGCGCATCAGGCCGGCCCAGATGAGGAGATGGCGCCAGGATTCATCAGAATGGACACTGTCGCGCAAGAGAACCAGGGTATTCGTCGGCCAATCGACCATGACAGCACCATCCCGGGGAAAATGCAGCACGACCACCCAGGGGTAAACACTCACCCGACGACAGACTAGGGAACACAGCGCACCCCGCCCATCTACCACCGAACAGGCGAGCGGCCGCACCGTGAATAGCAGCGGGCTTTGAGGCATCCGTGTCCGGCGCCAGCCATCGAGCAGAATGACTGACCAGGCCAGCCAGGCAACCACGGTTTCGGCACTGTTGAGTGCCGTCTGGGTCATACCTAATGCTGCCAGCAGACCGACCCAAAGCAACGCCACCCGGAGGTGGCGTGATGCAGTCGGTCGAATCTCGAACCGATGGTCGTTCATGCGCCTAGATCCGCTTGAACACCAGTGAACCGTTCGTGCCACCGAAACCGAAGTTGTTCTTCAGGGCCACATCGATCTTCATTTCGCGTGCCGTATTGGCGCAGTAATCCAGATCGCACTCCGGATCCTGATTGAAGATATTAATAGTCGGCGGTGATATCTGGTGATGCACCGCCAGCACCGTGAAGACAGATTCCAGACCGCCGGCGCCACCCAGCAGGTGACCCGTCATCGACTTGGTGGAATTGACGACCAGCTTTTTGGCATCAGCACCGAACAGCAGCTTGATCGCCTCGGTCTCGTTCTTATCACCCAGCGGGGTGGATGTCCCGTGGGCATTCAGATACTGCACGTTGTCGGTGTTCACACCGGCGTTCTTGAGAGCGGCCGCCATGCTGCGCTTGGGGCCGTCGGTATCAGGGGCTGTCATGTGGTATGCGTCACCACTCATGCCAAAGCCACCGAGTTCTGCGTAGATCTTGGCACCCCGCGCCTTGGCGTGTTCATATTCTTCCAGGACAAGAACACCAGCGCCTTCGCCCAGCACGAAGCCGTCACGGTCCTTATCCCACGGGCGGCTGGCAGTCGCTGGGTCATCATTACGCTCGGAAAGCGCACGCGCGGCACAGAAACCACCCAGACCGAGCGGCGAAATGGTCGATTCGGCACCCCCGGCAATCATGACATCGGCGTCACCGTATTCAATAATGCGGCCAGCCATACCGATAGCGTGTAGACCGGTCGTACAGGCCGTGACCGTAGCAATGTTCGGACCCTTGAAGCCATACATGATCGAGAGGTTGCCCGAGATCATGTTAATGATGGAACCCGGCACGAAGAACGGCGAGATCTTGCGCACACCGGACGCATCGTAGGTGGCCTTGGTATCTTCGATCATGGGAAGACCGCCGATGCCCGAACCGATACAGACGCCGATCCGCTCGGCATCAGCCAGGTTCTCGGCCAGACCGCCATCGCGGATGGCCTGAATGCCGGCCGCCATGCCGTAATGAATGAAGGTATCCATCCGGCGTGCATCTTTGGCAGGCAGATAGTCGGCCACGTTGAAGCCCTTGACCTCACCGGCAATGCGCGTCGGAAAAGTGCTGCAGTCAAAACGGGTCACGGCCGTAATGCCGCTCTTGCCAGCAACCAGATTGCTCCAGGCTTCCGTAACGCTGTTACCTACCGGGCTGACGACACCCAAACCAGTGACGACGACGCGACGACGCATGACTGCTCCTTCAGGAACCCGTTGAGACACCGGGCTCAGATAAAATTACGGCCGACACATAGGCGTCGGCCGCGTTTGACGCATTAAGCGTACAACAAGCGATTACTTCTGATGCGACTTGACGTAGTCGATCGCTTGCTGAACTGTGGTGATCTTCTCGGCATCTTCATCCGGAATCTCGCATTCGAATTCCTCTTCGAGTGCCATCACGAGTTCAACCGTATCCAGCGAGTCTGCGCCCAGATCATCGACGAATGACGATTCATTTTTCACGTCGGCTTCGTTGACGCCGAGTTGTTCGGCTACGATCTTTTTGACGCGCTGTTCGATGTTATCCATTGAAGCTCCTATTACCCTTCTAAGTAGGTGGTGGAAAAACAGGTTCTATTCTACCAAAACACGGAAAAGCGCGAAACCTTCCTTCAACTTTCCTGTGTGCAGTGCAAAAAAGCGGTTACGGCAGGTACATGCCGCCGTTGACGTGAATCGTCGATCCGGTCACATATGAAGCCGCCGGAGACACCAGATAGGACACGGCTGACGCAATATCTTCCGGCGTACCCAGGCGACCCAGCGGGATATTCCCCAGCAGTGCGGACTTCTGGCCTTCGTCCAGGGCTTTGGTCATATCGGTATCGATAAAACCCGGCGCGACACAGTTGACAGTAATGCCACGGCTACCCAGCTCACGAGCCAGCGAACGGGTCATGCCGCTCACACCGGCCTTGGCAGCACAGTAGTTGGCCTGACCAGCATTACCGGCATGGCCAACCACCGAGGTGATGTTCACGATACGACCGGTGCGTGCTTTCATCATGCCACGCATAACGGCTCGACACATCCGGAATACCGACTTGAGGTTGGTGTCGAGAACATCGTCCCAGTCTTCATCCTTCATGCGCATGGCTAGAGTGTCACGGGTGATCCCGGCGTTATTGACCAGAACCGTAATGGCGGAGCCCGTTTTGGATTCGATATCGGCAATCAGCGCATCCACCCCAGCGGAATCCCGCACATCCAGCGCAGCGCCCCACCCTGCACCGCCGGCGCCCTTGATGGCTTCGGTAATGCTGGCAGCGCCCGAATCACTGGTGGCAGTACCAATCACGGTCATGCCCTGACGGGTCAGTTCCATAGCGATGGCGCGACCGATACCCCGCGAAGCACCAGTAACGAGAGCGACAGTTGCAGTCATAGCAGTTCCTGTTATTTTGATTTCAATTCAGGGAAAGATTGGCATTCATCGATTCGGCATCGGCCAGGGCAACGCCGGTAATACCATCGGCACACCGCTTGGTCAGGCCGGCCAGCACCTTGCCCGGGCCACATTCAGCCGCGGTAGCAACGCCCATCGAGGCCATCTTCTGGATAATCTCGACCCAACGCACCGGCTTGGCGGCCTGGCGCACCAGTGCGTCTTTGATCTTGGCCGGATCCATTTCGATCGCGACATCCACATTGTTGATGACTGGAATGGCAGGCGGGGCGACGGCAATGTCAGCCAGTGCGATGGCGAGGCGATCAGCCGCTGGCTTCAGTAGCGATGAGTGGAACGGTGCAGAAACCGGCAGGAGTACAGCACGCTTGGCACCCCGGGCCTTGCAGGCTTCACAAGCACGTTCGACCGCAGCTTTGTGACCGGCAATCACCGTCTGACCCGGTGCATTGAAATTAACGGGTTCCACCACCTCACCCTGAGCTGCTTCAGCACAGGCGGCGGCAATGCCATCATCGTCCAGGCCCAAGATCGCAGCCATGGCACCCGTGCCCGCTGGCACGGCTTCTTGCATTGCGGCAGCACGCAGTCGCACCAGCGGCACCGCGTCCGACAGCTTGAGCGCACCGGCGGCAACCAGCGCCGAGTATTCACCCAGGCTATGGCCCGCCACTACCGCAGGCGTTTTACCGCCGAGGCTTTCCCACAGACGCCATGCAGCGACACCGGCCGTCAGCATGATCGGTTGGGTGTTCACCGTCAGCGCCAGCTTTTCAGCAGGGCCTTCAGCCACCATCGTCCAGAGGTCTTCACCCAGAGCGGCTGAAGCTTCATCAAAGCTCGCACGGACGACCGGCGAATCCCCATAGGCGGCCATCATGCCGACTGATTGCGAACCTTGACCGGGGAATACGAAAGCGAACGACATAACAGTCTCCGAAATTAATATTTGAGCAGGACGCTGCCCCAGGTGAAGCCGCCGCCCACCCCTTGCAACATCAACGTCTGGCCACGCTTCACACGGCCATCCTTCACCGCCTCATCCATCGCCAGCGGCACAGAAGCGGCAGACGTGTTGCCATGATGATCGACTGTAATGATGACGCGCTCGGTGGGTAGTGACAGTCGCTTGCCGATGGCATCAATAATGCGGACATTGGCCTGGTGAGGAATCAGCCAGTCAATCTGTTCCGGTGAGACCCCGGCCGATTCGCAGCACTCAATGGCGCTATCCGAAAGGGCACGCACGGCAAATTTAAAGACCGCCTGACCGTCCATACGTAGGAACGGGTCACCAATGACCTTGCCACCATGAACCTGACCCGGCACGTTGAGGATATCGGACTGCGATCCGTCGGCGTGAAGCGAGGTCGCCAGCAAGCCGGGGGTCTCGGCGGCCTTGAGCACGACAGCCCCGGCCCCGTCGCCAAAAAGCACACAGGTGCCACGGTCTGCCCAGTCCATGATGCGCGAAAAGACTTCGGCGCCGACCACGAGAGCGGTCTTATGGCTTCCGGAGCGAATAAATTTCTCGGCGATCGTCAGTGCGTAAACAAAACCGGAGCAGACTGCCTGCACATCAAATGCCGTAGCGCCTACGTTACCAAGCTTGCCTTGCAAGAGGCAGGCGGTACTCGGAAAGATCATATCCGGCGTCGATGTCGCCACGATAATCAGATCCAGATCCTTGGCATCAGTACCGGCATCGGCCAGGGCGCGCCTTGCCGCCTCCTCCGCCAGAACACTTGATGTCATTCCCTCGGGCGCATGGTGACGCGAGACAATCCCGGTGCGGGTCTGGATCCATTCATCGCTGGAGTCGAGCCCCTTATCACGGATGAGCGCCTCGTTTGTAATCGGTGCGCCCGGTAGAAAGCTACCGATGCCTGCCAACTGGGCGTAAATCGTTTGTGCCATCAGGCATCTCCCGTTGCGTCATCCGCCTTGCCAGGCTCTTTGAGCAACGCTGCAGTTTGAGAACCGGTGTAATGGCTAATGCGATGCGCGATCTGGTCGATCACTCCATTCTCCGCTTCGTGATAAGCCTCACGCAGGGCATGACTGAAAGCGAAAGCATCGGCCGAGCCATGGCTTTTTATGACCGTCCCCTTCAGACCGAGCAGGCTGGCACCGTTATAGCGGCGATGGTCCAGCCGCTTCTTGAACCGGCTGAGCACAGGCAACGCAAGCAGCGCAATCAACCGGGTCAGCATATTGCGTTCAAACTCTTCGCGCAGGAAACGGCCCAGCATTTGCGCCAGGCCTTCCGAAACCTTCAACGCCACATTGCCGACAAAGCCATCACAGACCACCACGTCGGCCTCGCCTTTGTAGACGCCATCGCCTTCGACATTGCCGACGAAGTTGAGATCGGTCGCACGCAACAGCTCGGCGGCCTCCTTGACGACTTCATTACCCTTGATGTCTTCTTCGCCAATATTGAGCAGGCCAACACGCGGGGCAGCAATATGCTGAACTGCACTGGTCAGGATCGAGCCCATGATGCCGAACTGCAACAGGTGCTCGGCAGTACAGTCAACATTGGCGCCCAGATCCAGCAATCGGGTCTGGCCGGTCATGGTCGGCACCACCGTACAGATCGCCGGGCGATCAATGCCGGGCAGCATCTTCAGGACAAATCGCGAAATGGCCATCAGTGCGCCGGTATTGCCGGCTGACACACAGGCGTCAACCTCCCCGGATTTGACCAGATTGATGGCCACCCGCATGGAGGAATCTTTTTTATTGCGTAGCGCCAGCGCCGGTGGTTCATCCATCGCCACCACTTCGCTGGCGTGAACGATGTGCAACCGGTCGCGCACGGACTGATCCGGCGCAGCACGGCGCAAACGGTTTTCCAGCTGATCGGACTTGCCGACAAGCGTTAGCTCGACATCGGAAAACTCGGCGGCAAAAGCCAAAGCAGCGGCAACCGTGACCTTGGGGCCATGGTCGCCACCCATACAGTCAATCGCGATCTTGACGGTCATATCCGGTCAAATCTCACGTTGAGTCTCAGGGTCAGGTTGGAAACCCCTGACCAGCCTGATTAGGCGTCGGTTGTCTTGACAACCTTCTTGCCGCGGTACGTGCCCGACGGCGAAATGTGGTGACGGCGATGCACTTCACCGGTCGTCGGCTCGATCGCCAGCGGCGGGTTGCTCAGCGAATCATGCGCACGGTGCATACCACGCTTCGACGGGGACTTCTTGTTTTGTTGAACTGCCATGTTGGTTACTCCTGGTTAAATCGTTACTGCGGCTGCTTTTCCGGAGCGTGCTCCGGAAAGAATCCCTAATGCTTCAAACCCTTGAGCTGGGCCAGCGCTGCAAACGGATGTTCCGCTACCGGTGCGGCTGCCGACTTAGGCAACGCGCAATCGGCATGCATGGGGACAATGGGTAGTGAAAGCATCAGTTCATCTTCCACCAGGTCCAAAGTCACCACGACAGCGGGATCGGGCATCGGCAGGTATTCCACCTCCGACGCATCCGAATCTTCTTCGAGCGCATCCAGGCGTTCTAGCTCTGACGCATCTGCCACCCACGCCACCGTATGCTCATGGTCTATGACCACGGTCACCGGTTGCAGGCAACGCTGACAGGACTGCTCTAGATGCCCCGCCAGCCGGATGGTCATGGCCGGACGACGATCCGCGCTAACCGCGGCGTCCAACCGGACACTGACCACACCCGAGGTGCTGACGAGCAGATCGACCAGACGCGTGAAAGCAGACACCGGCACATCACCAGACCAGCGAAAATGCTCGCGGGCGGCAACGGTCGGGTCAAAACTTTCCGGCAAACCGGCAGATGACATCCTGATCTGTCCCGTTGAAAAACGGCGAATGATACCATCCGCCAGTCGAATTGTTGAGCATTTTCTTGCAATAAAGACCCCCCAACTCATTGAAAGCGCACCAAACATGACTTCGCAGATGCCTTCCGACAAGCCGCGGCGATTGATCCTTGGTTCCAGCTCGGCATACCGGCGGGAACTTCTGGGGCGCCTGGGCATCGATTTCGAGGTGATGAGCCCCGATATCGACGAGTCTGCGCACCCCGGTGAACACCCCGCGGCCCTGGCGCGACGCCTGGCCCGGGAGAAGGCACAGGCCATTGCCAGGATGCTGCCCGCCGACCAGCGGCATGCCCTCATTATCGGGAGTGACCAAGTTGCCGTGCTGGATGACCAGATCTATGGCAAACCCGGCAATCATGCCAAGGCAGTCGAGCAACTCCAGGCGCTGAGTGGTCGGGCGGTGGTTTTCGAGACAGCGCTATGCCTCTATGATGCCGCCGCAGATCGGACTTATGAAGACCTGGTCAGTACCGACGTCGAGTTCCGTGAGCTCAGCCTAGACGAAATCGAGGCTTATCTGGCCAGAGAGCCGGCCTACGACTGTGCCGGTTCAGCCAAATCCGAAGGGCTGGGCATCGCCTTGCTCGACCGGCTCAGCGGAAACGACCCGACAGCCCTGATCGGACTCCCCCTGATTGCACTTTGCCGCCTACTGCGCCTGGCCGGTTTTAACCCACTGACCTCGGGATATTGATGACACAGGAACCCTCCCCGGCTGAATCACCTCTCGTGGCGCTGCACCTGATCCCGGTGCCGCTCTCGGCATTAAATTGCGCCGACCCAACACACAGCCTGCCCGCTAATCTCATCGTTTTGATCCGGGAACTGCGGCATTTCGTCGTGGAAAACGCTAAAAGCGCCCGGGTTTTCCTCAAATCGGTGGATATGCCGGTGCCAATCGCTGATTTGAACATCACGGAACTCCCCGGACGGGGCAAACTGGGTAAATCCAGCACCCTTCAGAATGAATTGGATGCCTTGTTGGCCCCATTGGCATACCAACAACCTGTAGGCTTATTGTCGGAGGCTGGTTGCCCGGCCATTGCCGACCCCGGGGCCGAACTGGTCGAGCGCGCCCATCAGCGGGGGTATCGGGTCATCCCGCATATTGGTCCCTCCTCCCTACTACTCGCCCTCATGGGCTCCGGATTGGGGGGGCAGTGCTTTGCCTTCCACGGATATCTGCCACAGGACGAGCAGGAATGCCAAAAAGCGATTAACCGCCTTGAAAATGCCTCTAAAACACACGATCAGACACAAATCGTGATCGAAACGCCGTATCGTAACCAGCGACTGTACGATTACCTGGTCAAAACGCTCCGCCCGGAGACTCGCCTGTGTGTGGCCATGGCCTTGACGACACCTGAGGAACAACTCCAGACCCGGACCGTGGGCGACTGGCGCAAGCAGCCGCACACCGCCTTTGAAAAACGTCCAACGGTATTTTTATTCAAGCAATAACAATCTATTAGCCAGACTTCATAAACCAGTTTGACAGATCGGGAATCGAGTCAACCACCCCCACCGGTGCGCAGGACATGAGCGCATCCAGACCATGCGCACCGTGGGTCACGGCCAAGCCATGCGCCCCGGCATTACGCGCCATCAGCAGATCGTGCGTCGTATCTCCGATCATGAGTGTGCGTTCAGGATCCACCGCAAAGTTATCGATGATTTGCTGCAACATCAGTGGGTCAGGCTTCCCCCGGGTCTCATCCGCCGTCCGGGTCATATCGAAATACTGCCCCAGACCGCTATGCCCTAGCGCCCGATCCAGACCCAGACGGCTTTTTCCAGTTGCTACCGCCAGCCAGCGATGCTGCGCCTGAAGCTGCTTTAATAGAGATTCCACGCCGTCAAACAGTGTTAACTCATGGTCTCCGGACAGGTAATGCCGTCGGTAGGCATTGACCAGATCGTCATAACGGCTTTCCGGTAGATCAGGGACGGCATGTTGCAATGCCTCGCGTAGCCCCATGCCGATCACATAGCGCGCCCGGGAATCGTCCGGCGGTTCAACACCTACCTCACGGCTAGCAGCCTGAATTGCCTTGACAATGGCACCCGTTGAATCAAGCAACGTGCCATCCCAATCAAATACAACAAGGTCGTATCGTCTATTGCTCATGTAGATTATTAAGTTTTAATGGCGCGCAGTAATTGATAAAATCTTGCAATTCGCGGGGGAGCGGCGCCTCGATCACGAGTGATTCGCCGGTCACTGGATGCTTACAACGTAAGCTCGCCGCATGCAGAAACATACGGCTCAATTGCCCGGAAGCCGCCAGGGATTTATTTAAGGCGAAATCACCATATTTATCATCCCCCACGATCGGCAACCCCAGGCTTGCCAGGTGGACCCGGATCTGATGCGTTCGCCCGGTTTTAAGCCGAGCCTCAACCAACGCAAATCCGTTAAATTGCTGTTTTAAAAAAAAATGCGTTTCAGCAGGCCGCGTTTCCGGGTGGGCGAGATCACGGCCGCGCGCTACCCGCACCCGTCGTTCTCCTTCAGGAGTCAGGTACTTGTAAAGCGGCTCAGTCACTTTGAGGACCTGCCCGGGCTTGCCGTGTGTCCACTGCCCCGGTACGAGTGCCAGATAACGTTTATCGCCCCGCTGCTCGCGAAACATCTCGTGCAATCCGACGAGCGCAGCCCGACGCTTGGCCACAAGTAAAACTCCCGAGGTTTCTCGGTCAAGACGATGAGCCAGCTCCAGAAAGCGTGCATCGGGCCGCTGAGCGCGCATGGCCTCGATCGCCCCCCAGGCCAGACCGCTACCCCCGTGAACCGCGATGCCACAGGGCTTGTTGATGGCCAACAGTGTCTCATCCTCGAAAAGAACGGGAAGTGCCACGTCCGGAGCCACCGGTGGCCGGTCCTCAACAAACGCACTGGTGCGCACCGGCGGCAAACGGAGCTCATCACCGGCGTTTAGGCGTAGATCTGGCTGACAACGACCGCCATTTACCCGAACCTCGCCACTGCGAACAATCCGGTATATCCGGCTTTTGGGGACACCCTTCAGGGTACGCAGCAGGTAATTATCGAGGCGCTGACCCGCCTCCTCTTCCGTCACGGATCGACGCTGCACGCCCATGGAAGCGGGTGTTTTTTGCTCTTTTTTCACCGCTTTTTGTACAAAAGACGTTTTGGACGTTTGATTACTACGTGACATGCCTTATACTTTACACGTTTGTGCTGCCAGCAGGTGGGTTTGCGAGATTTCTCCCGACTTACCTGCCCGGATCCTCGAGCCAAAATCGCCCTACCGGCGAGTTCGTGATTCGATCGTTTCTGGCGCAGCCGAACCGGGCCATGACGACTCGCCCAGACGAACACAAGCAGCCGTCACCGACTGACACACGCCTGGCGTTTGCAGTCCCGAATGCAGTAACGGCAGACCTGATGCCCGATAGGATCAGGCGCTGCCGGTTAAGACCGGTTCACCCTGTCCGAACGTCCGGCCCGGGATCCTCACTGGATATCCCCCGCCCCGCCCTTAGCGCACGCCGTCCGGAAGGCCCTGGAACCTGTCCAGGTCACAACCGAAGACTTTCCCGGTTGCCACCTGCGGGATTGCCCGCGCCGGTGCTTTTGGAGCACCTCGCAACATGAAACGTATGCTTTTTAATGCAACGCAGGCAGAAGAACTGCGCGTTGCCATCGTCGAAGGTCAGAAACTGATCGACCTCGACATCGAATCCGCCTCGAAAGAACAACGCAAGAGCAATATCTACAAGGGTGTCATTACCCGTATCGAGCCCTCGCTCGAGGCCGTCTTTGTGAATTACGGCGCCGAGCGCCATGGCTTCTTGCCCTTTAAGGAAATTGCCCGCGAGTACTACGCTCCCAACGGCGAAGGCAGTCGCGCCAAGATGCAGGAAACTCTGAAAGAAGGCCAGGAGCTGATCGTTCAGGTCGATAAGGATGAGCGTGGCAACAAGGGGGCCGCCCTCACCACTTACATCTCGCTGGCGGGCCGCTATCTGGTGTTGATGCCTAACAACCCGCGCGGGGGCGGCGTATCGCGCCGCGTTGAGGGCGATGATCGGTCCGAGCTGCGTGATGCCATGGCCCAGCTAACCGTGCCGGATGGCATGAGCCTCATTGCCCGCACCGCAGCGATTGGCCGCAATGCCGAAGAGCTGCAGTGGGATCTGAACTACCTGATGCAGCTGTGGACTGCCATTGATTCGGTGGCCAAGGACAACACCGCCCCGCTACTGATCTTCCAGGAAGGTAGCCTCGTCATCCGTGCGATCCGCGATTATTTCCAGCCGGATATTGGCGAAATCCTGATCGATACCGATGACATCTTCGAGCAGGCCCAGGCGTTCATGAGCCAGGTCATGCCGAACAACGTCAACCGCGTTAAGCGCTACCGCGATGATGTGCCACTCTTTTCACGCTTCCAGATCGAACACCAGATCGAATCGGCCTATGCCCGCCAGGTTAACCTGCCGTCCGGCGGCGCCATCGTCATCGACCACACCGAAGCGCTTGTTTCGGTCGACGTCAACTCGGGACGCGCCACCAAAGGCAGCGACATCGAAGAAACCGCCCTCAAGACCAACCAGGAAGCGGCCGACGAAATTGCCCGCCAGCTGCGTTTGCGCGATCTGGGCGGCCTGATCGTCATCGACTTCATCGACATGGAAAGCAGCCGCAACCAGCGCGAAGTGGAAAACCGCCTGCGTGATGCCCTGCACCATGACCGTGCTCGCGTTCAGACTAGCAAGATCAGCCGTTTTGGCCTGCTTGAACTCTCGCGTCAGCGCCTACGTCCGGCATTGGCCGAAACCTCATATATCACCTGCCCGCGCTGTACCGGTACCGGCCATATCCGCTCGACCGAATCTGCCGCGCTGCATATCCTGCGTATCCTCGAAGAAGAGGCCATGAAGGAAAACACGGCAGCCGTTCATACCCAGGTCCCGGTCGATGTCGCCACCTTCCTGCTCAACGAGAAGCGCGCCGATATCCAGGCCATTGAACTGCGTCACAAGATCACGATTCTGCTCTTGCCAAACAAACACCTGGAAACACCGGCTCACCATATTCAGCGCTTGCGTCATGACGAGCTGAACCTGGAAGACCATCGCGAGCCGTCCTACAAGATGGTGGATCAGCCGCTCATGGAATCGCCGACCTTCTCGGTCGAGCAGAAAAACCAGAACCGTCCATCTGCCGCCATCCGCAATATTGCGCCGGCACAGCCCGCCCCGGTCTCTATCGAGACGACACCGGCCAGCCAACCGGTCACTGAAGAGAAGAGTGGTTTCATGTCCAAGCTCTTCAGCTGGCTGAGCGGTGACAACAAGAAGAAACCGCCCGTTGAAACGACCCGTCCGCGCGCACCGCGTACGCCACGCGAGGGCGGCCGTAACGGCGGCCGTCGCCAATCAGGCGATGATGAAAGTCGTCAGACACGTGGACCCCGCGGCGAAGGCCAGCAGGGTCGTCGCGGCCGCCGGAGCGACAACGACCAGGAAGGTCGTCGCGCCGGCAATCGTAACGAGCGTCCGAACAATACCGAAGCCGCTCAGGAAGACGGTGGCAACCAGAGCAACAGTCGCCGTAGCCGTGGTCGTAATACCCGCGAGTCACGAAATAATGTCCAAGCAGCCGCAGAGACAAATACCGAAAACCAGAACCTCACGAACGCTGCTGAATCGACCGCTCCTCCGGTAGCCGATGGCACAACCGAATCCGGAAGCCAGAGCAATGGTCGCCGCCGTGGCCGCCGTGGTGGTCGTCGCGAACGTGGTGATCGCCAGAGCACAGCCGAGACCCAGGATGTTGTGGCAAGCGAGAGCAGCAATGCTGTCGCCGCTGTGTCGACCGCCATCATTACCGAAACAGTTGCACCGGTTGTGAGTGAGGGTACCGCAGTTGGATCGCCTGCGGTCGAAGCGACTCCGGTAAGTGCTCCTGCTGCAGAAGTGATTGTGAAAACGGCTGTGATGGAAACACCGGCACCGGTCGTTGAATCGAAAGCAGTTATCGAAGTGCCCGAAGTTGTGGTCGCCGCTGTTGCACCGGCTCCGGCGCCTACCCCAGCTCCGGCACCTGTGCTCGAGACGGTATCCCTCGAATCGGTCGGCCTGCAGATGGTGGAAACCAGCCCGGAGAAGCGTGCCGCAGTGGTCGCCACCCCGGCTGAAAAACCGGCACGTAAGCCCCGTACGCCACGTCCGAAGGTGGCGGTGGTCGATGAGCCGTTGCAGATGGTGGAAACCCGTAAGGAATAATCCAACGGGTTTGTACCCGGCCCAACAAAAAACCGCGTCGATATTCATTCATCGCGCGGTTTTTTTATGCCCAATCCGGTCAGTGATACTGTAGCAACCCGGCACGTCAGATCATTTAATCTGCCTTGGCCGTTGCCTTTCGGACTGATGGCTTCAGTGGGCTCTTGCCACGCCGCTCACTCAGAATGTTATCGAGCAGACCCTCGGCTGCATCCTCGATCATATCGAGCACCAGGTCAAAATCGTGTGCTAGGCCGTAATACGGATCAGGCACCTCGTCATCATCAAACTGACGGGCATAACTCATGAACAGTTTGAGTCTAGGCAGACATTTGGCCGGGCAAAGCTTGCGCAATGCATCCAGATTGCTACGATCCATGGCCAGAACGACGTCGAAATATTCCAGATCCTCCGGGGCCACTTTGCGGGCGACGATCGATGAAAGATCATATTTGCGCTCGGCCGCCGCACGCTGTGTGCGGGCATCGGGTGATTCCCCAACGTGGTAGCCATGCGTCCCGGCAGAGTCGATCTCCAGCTCACCCATCAGGCCGCGTTGGGCCGCCAGACGACGGAAAACGGCTTCAGCCGTTGGTGAACGGCAGATGTTGCCCATGCAGACAAACAGTACTCTGGTCATTTGCCCCTCCCTCTTCTGCGCTACCCGTCGGAGTCATTGATGGATATCGCGGTTGATCTGACCGTTACGACGGGATCAATCTTGTATCAGCATTGTTTCATAATTACCGCCAGATTGACTAGCCCACATGATGAAAGGCAGCGCAACGATGCATTACCCGCTACACTCACACCATGACAAATGACTACGGTCGATGCATCACCGTCCTTGCATTGGCCATTTGCCTCTCCGCATGCAGCTCCGGGCCACTCAAGTGGAACCAGTCGCAGCAACCTGCCCCGGTCGAGGATCACGCCAACCTCCCCAAGCCCCGGGTTAGTGCCTATCGCGTTCTGATCGTACCGAGTGGTGCCATTCGCACAACCTATATTTCCGACAAGACATCAACGCTCGGCGGTCTTCTTGGCAGCATGATTGTAGGGCCTATCGCCGGCGCCATTGGAGGTCTTGTTGGTTCGACAGCGGGGAGTACTGCGGCGTCGAATGCCGAAGAAAATGCCTCGCAACACATCGACAGCAGTGATGTTGCCCGGGCCATCGAACCGATTGCCCTGCCTCAGTACTTTGCCAGCACCCTTAGCGACCGCTTGGGGCAGTGTGGCATTCAGTCGACGGTCTACCCGACCACACTCAACCCGGACAATCCGGACTGGTCGAGCAAGGGCCTGGTCATCCCCCAGGATCTGATGCGCAGCGCCGAACCCTACCGATTCATCATCGAAGCCAATGTACTCGGCGTCCAGGTTCGTGATGCCCTGAGTGATACCACGCTTGAAGGCAATGCCTATGCCCGGGTTTACGAGACGCGGTCACTTAGGCAGATTGGCCGCTATACCAGCAAGACGGGTAGCAGCGGCTCGGTCACCCTGGATCAATATGATGGCAAGACCGAGGCACAGAATCCGGAGTTACAAAGAGCAGCCAGAAATGTCGCGCAATATCTTGCGGGGGGTATAGCGAACGACATGTGCGCCATCATGCGGCGCTTCTGAGCGAACGAAAGCATACTGCAGCCAGCTGCTCAGTCACCGAGGGGGGCCGCACCAAATACGCGCTCCTTGAGCTGGAACAACTGGTCACGGACCCGGGCAGCGGCCTCAAACTCCAGATTTTTGGCATGCTTCTGCATGGCTTGCTCGAGCTTACGGATCTCGCTCGCCACTTCTTTTTCCGACATCGACTCGTAGGCCTTCTTAGGCTGAGCGGCCTTGGGCAGATTACTGACCCCATCCTGGGCGCTGTAGCCAGTCGTATAAACACCGTCGATGATGTCCTTGATCCGCTTCTGCACCCCACGCGGTACGATGCCATGAGCCTGATTGAATTCAATCTGTTTCTGTCGGCGCCGTTCAGTCTCGTCGATGGCTCGCCGCATGGAACCGGTGATCTTGTCGGCATAAAGGATCGCCATACCATTAAGGTGGCGCGCTGCCCGGCCAATAGTCTGGATCAAGGATGTTTCCGAGCGTAAGAAGCCCTCCTTATCGGCATCCAGAATCGCCACAAGAGAGACCTCGGGAATATCCAGCCCTTCACGCAACAGGTTGATGCCCACCAAGACCTGGAATAGGCCGAGGCGTAAATCCCGGATGATCTCCACGCGCTCGACGGTATCGACATCGGAATGCAGATAGCGCACCTTGATGCCGTTTTCGGTCAGGTAGTCGGTCAGATCTTCCGCCATGCGCTTGGTCAGCGTCGTGACCAGAACCCGCTCATCAAGAGCCACCCGCCTGCGGATTTCGCCCAGAAGATCATCGACCTGGCTTAGCGCCGGGCGAACTTCGACGATCGGATCCACCAGACCGGTTGGCCGTACCACCTGTTCAACCACCTGACCGGCATGCTGTTTTTCATAATCGGCTGGTGTCGCACTGACAAATACCGCCTGACGCATCCGCTTTTCGAATTCATCAAACTTCAACGGGCGGTTATCCAGAGCCGATGGCAACCGGAAGCCATAATTGACCAGATTCTCCTTGCGTGACCGATCCCCCCGATACATCCCCCCCACCTGGCCGATCGCCACATGGGACTCGTCGATAAAAATCAGGGCATTGTCAGGTAGATAATCAATCAGAGTCGGCGGCGGCTCGCCGGGCTGCCGCCCGGAGAGGTGACGGGAATAGTTTTCGATCCCCTTACAGAAACCCACTTCAGTCAGCATCTCGATATCGAACTTGGTCCGTTGTTCGATACGCTGTGCTTCAACCAGCTTCGCTTCTGCAAGAAAGGCTTCCCGTTGCTTGTTGAGCTCTTCCTTGATGCCCTCGACAGCCCGTAAGACGGTAGCTCTTGGTGTCACATAGTGGCTGGACGGATACACCGTAAAGCGAGAAAGGCGCTGCCGTATCTCACCGGTCAGCGGGTCAAAGAGCTGCAGACGTTCGATCTCGTCATCAAAGAGTTCGATACGGACCGCATACTCCGCATGCTCGGCTGGGAAGACATCAATCACGTCACCCCGCACCCGGAACGTCCCCCGCTGAAAATCCATCTCGTTGCGGGTGTACTGCATTTCGGCCAATCGTTTGAGCAAGTCACGCTGCGCCACCTTGTCGCCCTCGCGAACGTGCATGATCATCTGGTGGTACTCGTCCCGGTCGCCAATACCGTAGATACATGAGACCGTTGCCACGATGATGCAGTCGTTGCGCTCGATCAGGCTTTTGGTGGCCGAAAGCCGCATCTGTTCGATGTGCTCATTGATCGACGAGTCTTTTTCAATAAACAGATCCCGGCTGGGTACATAAGCCTCGGGCTGATAATAGTCGTAATAAGACACAAAGTATTCGACGGCGTTCTCCGGAAAGAACTCCTTGAATTCGGCATACAGCTGGGCGGCCAGAGTTTTATTCGGGGCCAGCACCAGCGCTGGCCGACCGCTGCGGGCGATCACATTAGCCATGGTGTAGGTTTTGCCCGAGCCCGTCACTCCCAGGAGCGTCTGGAAAGATAGACCATCTTCCAGACCCGACAACAGCTGCTCAATAGCGACGGGTTGATCACCCGCTGGAGGAAATGGCTGATGGAGCCGGAAAGGGCTACCGGGGAATGTCACCACCTCGGCATTCGCCGGATTGGTCAACGCAGGGGTGAGTTGGGCAATATCGGAATCGGTCTGCTCGGGGTTCATGCCTAAACGCTATGCCATGTTAGAATTTTCAATTAAACCGTGCTGCAAAGCACAGTTTAACGCCTCATCACCTTCTTCACCCATTTCACGCCCTATTTCTCCATGCCGGCTGGCCGGCATCCTCCGGAGCTGTTATGACCTCGATTTTTGCAGACGTTGCACTTGCCCCGCGCGACCCGATTCTTGGCCTGACCGAAGCCTTTAATGCCGATACCCGTGACACCAAGGTCAACCTCGGTGTAGGCGTCTACTACGACGACAATGGCAAACTACCCCTACTCAAGGCTGTGCGCGCTGCCGAAGAAGCCCGTATGCAGAATCCGCCCGCTCGCGGCTATCAGCCGATCGAAGGCTCGGTAGCCTACGACCAGGCGGTTCAGGCGCTTCTCTTTGGCCATGACACCCAGCTGCTGCGTGACAAGCGCGTCATCACGGCTCAGGCCATCGGCGGTACCGGCGCCCTTAAAATTGGTGCTGACTATCTGATGCGTCTGGTCCCTAAGGCTACGGTCTATATCAGCGACCCGTCCTGGGAGAACCATCGCGCCCTCTTCGAGGCCGCCGGCTTCCCGGTGAAGACCTACCGCTATTACGATGCCGCAACGCGTGGCGTGAACTTCGAAGGCATGCTCGCCGACCTCAACGCCATGCCCAAGGACTCGGTAGTCCTTCTGCATGCCTGCTGCCATAACCCCACTGGGGCAGACCTGAGCAACGAGCAGTGGGATCAAGTGATTGCCGCGATCCGTGCCAAGGGTCTGATTCCGTTCCTCGATATGGCTTACCAGGGATTCGCTGAAGGCATCCAGCCCGATGCCGTCGTCCTCGACAAGTTTGCCCATTCAGGCCTGCAGTTTCTGGTCTCGTCCTCGTTCTCCAAGTCCTTCTCGCTCTACGGCGAACGGGTGGGCGCCCTGTCGATCGTTACCGAATCGGCGGACGAATCGGCACGTGTTATGTCGCAGCTCAAGCGCGTCATCCGCACCAACTATTCCAACCCACCGACACACGGTGCAGCCATCGTGACTGCCGTGCTGACCAGCCCCGAGCTGCGCGTGATGTGGGAGCAAGAACTCGCCGAAATGCGCGACCGCATCCGTGCCATGCGCCATGCCCTGGTCGACAAGCTGAAGGCCAAGGGCGTCAAGCAGGACTTCAGCTTTGTCATCCAGCAACGTGGCATGTTCTCGTACACCGGCCTGACTGCCGAGCAGGTGGATGTGCTGCGCGACAAGTACGGGATTTACGCCGTTTCAACAGGTCGTATCTGCCTCGCAGCGCTCAATAGCAAGAACATTGATGCCGTGGCCGATGCCATTGCTGCAGTCGTTGCCTGACCAGAACCAGGCATCAGAAAAAACGCACCTTCGGGTGCGTTTTTAGTTGATGTCTCTAATCAGAGCGATTTCAGGATTAACGCGGTGCTGCATTCGTACCGAGTGCCTTTTCCGTATCGGTTAATTCGGAATCATCCGGCTCGGCTAGAACGGCATTCTTGGCGAATCCCACGGTCGCCTGAGCTTTCATGATCTTCTCGGCAATATCGGTATTCCCTGTCTGCAAGGCCCAATCCACAGCGCTTTCGCCGCCCTTAGTCCAGGTCGGGTCGGCACCGGCCGCTAACAGACGATCGACCATGGCTTCCTGCCCCTGTTGGGCAGCAAACATTAACGCCGATGCCAGGCTGGGGTTATTGGCATTCGGATCAGCTCCCTTCGATAACAGGTAATCAAAGAGCTCCATGTTCTTTCCCCAGACCGCATAGGTCAACGGCTGCCAGCCCTGCTTACGATTGACCGGCAAACCCGCTTTCAACATCATCTGCACGATCGCGAGATTGCCCTTGATCGCGCCATAATTAAGCGCATCATCCCCGGCCCGGTTCTGTATCGCCGGGTTGGCACCTGACGAAAGCAACACGGCCACAACATCCGTATTGCTGTTGGCGGCTGCATGGATCAACAGACTATTTCCCTGGCGATCCACGTAATTCGGATCAAATCCGGCTTTCAAGCCTTCTCGAACCGTTTCGGTATCACCGCCCTTGGCCGCAGCTACCATATTGTCGGCGTTGACGGCAGCATAGGCGATGCTTGCCATCACCAGACTGCAAATCAACAGGATCAACTTCTTCATGCAAAAACCCTCGGTTCCAATACAGGGGCCGCTGCCGGGAAAAGCCGCAGAAAATTCCGGCTGCTGGCCACAGCGACCTCTTCCAGAGAAATCTGGCGGAGGTCTGCAATTGCCTCTGCCACGTGCTTAACGTAAGCCGGCTCATTTGGTTTACCCCGATACGGCACTGGCGCCAGATAGGGGGCATCGGTCTCGACCAGCAGCCGGTCGAGTGGGATCGAACGTGCCACCTCATGCACCTGCTCAGCCTTCTTGAAACTGACAATGCCGGATAAAGAGATATAAAAGCCCAGATCAATGCCGGCACGTGCCACGTCCAGAGACTCCGTAAAACAGTGCAGGATGCCTCCCACCGAATCAGCCCCCTCTTCTTTCAGGATCCTCAACGTATCGGCCGAGGCCTCGCGGGTATGAATCACTAGCGGCTTCTTCAGTTCACGGGCTGCACGGATATGCACCCGGAAGCGTTCACGCTGCCACTCGGGCTGATCTTTATGCCAGTGATAGTCCAGCCCGGTCTCACCGATAGCCAGCACTTTGGCATCATCTGCCAGGCTACAAAGCGTCGCGACATCGGGCTCCTGATGGTCGGCATATTCGGGATGCACGCCCACCGAGGCAAACACCTGCTCATGGGCTCGGGCAATAGCCAGTACCTGAGGCGCCTCTTCCAGGGTGACACCAATCGTCATGCAACCGGCGATACCGTTGGTGTCCATGGCAGCCAGCACCTCCGGCAAACGGTTAGCAAGCCCATCAAAATCCAGATGGCAGTGTGAATCAATCAATCGGGTCATGGTCGTCAGTCTCGGGCGTTATACAGCCCGATCATTTGAGAAAACAGGGATTCGAGAAACAGTCGCAAATTCAGCGGGTGGGCACTGAGGCGCCGCGCTTCAATCAGACGATCCGGAATACGTGCCAGCTGGGCATCGTTCACCTTGGTTGCCAGTCGCTCAAGCGCTGGGGCCGCTTCCGGGAAGACACTCGGAGTCGAGCCTAGGCGGACCAGCTGCAGATCCAGAACCCATCGTTGCAACCAGTCGATCAACTGTGCCAGACGTAAACCCGATTGGTCACCCTTGATCACCGCCTCACAAGTCTTTGCCAGGGCCAGGGCATCCATCCGCTCTCCGGCAGGCAGCTCGGCCAGCAGGGCTTCAATCAACGTCACCTCCGCCATGGCCTCATCAGAGGCTGAAGCATCCTTGCGTGCAGCACGCGCTAAAGCCATGGCAAATCGTAAGGCACCGGCACATCGGTTTAGCCAGAGCGCCCCTACAACCGCCGGTATACCTGCTGCCGCTAATTGAGACAAAGCTTCAGAGGTTTGGGGCACCCGCAGGGGAACTGCACGCGTTCGGCTGCGGACCGTGGGCAATAAGCGTTCAGCGGCATGGCTGACCAGAATAAAATGGACACCCGCTGGCGGCTCTTCGAGAGACTTAAGCAGCGAATTGGCGGTGGCCTCATTCATGGCCTCGGCCGGTTCGATCAGTACAACCCGCCGGTGACGGTGACTCCCCACCTGGACGAAAGCCTCAAGACCGCGAATCTGATCAATCCGGATCTGTTCACTTTTTTTTCGGTCAGCCTTTACGGCTGGCTTATCGCCGTCATCAACGACAACGTCCTCTTCGTAGGCCTCAGGTCGAATACGCCGGAAATCCGGATGGTTACCCGAAGCATGCCAGGTACAGGCCGTACAGACCCCACAGGCTAAGCCATCGTCACGCGGTGACTCACACAACAGACTAGCCGCTAGCAGCTCCGCAAAGGCCAGCTTACCAATACCGGCAGGGCCAGTGAGCAGCAGGGCGTGCGGTAGGCGATCTTCCTGACGGGCACGAAGCAGTTGTGCCCATGCTCCGGAATGAATCTGATCCCAGGCCAGCATGTCAGTTCAGCAAATCTTCAAGCGCAGCGAGGATCTGATCACGCACCTCATCAATAGGCACATCGGAGGCGACCCGGCGAATCCGATCGGGCTGGGTCGCCTGGCGTGCATGATAGGCATCGCGCACCCGTTGATGAAAATCTGCGGCTTCGCGCTCGAACCGGTCCAGAATCCGGGTGTCATGCAGACGCGCCTGTGCCGTCTCGACCGAAACATCAAAGAGAATCGTACGATCGGGCTCCAGCCCTTCCTGCACCCAGGATTCCAGGGCATCAAACTTCTCGGCCGGTACGCCCCGCCCCCCGACCTGATAAGCGTAGGTCGCATCCGAGAAACGATCTGAAATCACCCAGGCCCCGCGCGCCAGTGCCGGACGGATCACCGAGGCTAGATGCTCGGCACGAGCGGCAAACATGAGCATCATCTCGGTCTCGGGTGTCATGGGTTCGTTCAGTAGGATCGAACGTAAGGCCTCGCCCAGGGGCGTACCGCCGGGTTCACGCGTCACCACCACATCAATACCACGAGCCGTCAGCAACTCACGTAGCCATTCGATATGCGAGCTCTTACCGGCACCATCGATACCTTCAACAGTAATAAATCTGCCGGACGGGGTGGGACGCTGGTTCACTTCTGACCTCGTTGATATTGGTTGACTGCCTGATTATGCGCCTCCAGTGTGGCCGAAAACTGACTGCTACCATCACCACGCGCCACAAAGTACAAGGCATCCGTATTCGCCGGATGTGCCGCTGCTTGCAGGGAAGCCAAACCCGGCATGCAGATCGGTGTGGGCGGCAGACCCGCCCGTGTATAAGTATTGTGGGCAGTATCACGTTGCAGATCGCCCTTGCGGAGATTACCGTCAAAGCGCTGACCCATGCCATAGATCACCGTAGGGTCGGTCTGCAGACGCATCCCCTTGCGGAGGCGGTTCACAAAGACCCCGGCAATCTGCGCCCGGTCCTTGGCTGCACCGGTTTCCTTTTCGATAATCGACGCCAGGATCAATAGATCATAAGGGGTCTTCAGTGGCAGATTGGTGTCTCGCTCCCGCCAGATGGTATCTAGCTGTTTCTGCATGGCGGTCATGGCCCGACTGAGCACCTCGAGATCTTCGGACTGTTTGTCAAAACGATAGGTATCGGGAAAGAACCAGCCTTCGGGCTTGCGATCCGGAACGCCCAGGCGGGTCATGATGGCCTGATCATCTAGCGCCTTCGTGGTGTGGACCAGATCCGGTAAGGTATTCAGACGCGCCCTTAGCTCCCGGAATGTGATGCCCTCAACAAACAGCACCTCACCCTGGCTGGTGTCGCCACTCGACAGCTTAGTCAGCAGCGCCCACAGGGAGAGGCCACGATCAAATTCATAACTGCCCGCCTTGATACTCGTCGATAGCCCGGCCATGCGCCCCACGCCGGAAATAATCCAGGGAGACACCTGCACCCCCCCGGCATTCAGGGTTTGTGCCGCCAATTTTAACGAGGCGCCTTGGGGAATCCGGACCAGAATCTTTGACTCCGACAGCGGTACGGGCAAAATACGCAACGCCGCAACCACCAGCCCGAGCAACAGCCCGGTAGCCAGCACGATCTTGGTCAATCTGGTCAATTGCGTCATAGCCTCTTATGATACCAATGATGAACACACCCAATCTCATTCCCATGACCCATCTGAGCGTTCTGGAACTGACCGGAGACGATGCCCAGACCTTTCTGCAAGCCCAGGTGCCCAGCGATGTCCGCCTGGTCACTGCAGAACATGCCCAGATTTCTGGCTGGTGTACTGCCAAGGGTCGTCTCCTCACCACCTTTCTCATCCTGCGCAGCGAGAGCGACCCTAAGGGTTACCGCCTTATTCTTGCCAGCGATGTGGCCGAGTCAGTTGCCAAACGCCTGAAAATGTTCGTTTTGCGGCTCAAGGTCCAGATCACACGCCTGGATGATCTTGTGGCCGGGCTGATCAACCCGCCGCCCCAACTAGAGCGCCTGAATCTTCCCGCCGAAGCCTGGCAGGTTACCCACACCTCGGGTTTAACCGCCATCCGTCTTGACGATACCCGCATCCTCCTGACCGGCACCCGTGACAGTCTGGAAAGCGAGACAAAAGGATTCCCCACTGCGCCGGCCGAGGCCTGGTTCCGCGCCGATATCGAACAGGGCTTCCCACTGGTTACCCAAGCTACCAGCGAGCTTTTTGTACCGCAGATGGTCAACCTCGACAAACTGGGGGGCGTCAGCTTCAAAAAAGGCTGCTACCCCGGTCAGGAGATCGTGGCGCGCACCCACTATCTGGGTAAGATCAAACGCCACCTCTACCGGATCAAAGCCTCGCAAGTGCTGACCGCCGGCGCGGATGTCCGCTCGGATGTCCTCAACGGCCAGAGTGGCGGCAGCGTGCTGAGTGCCGCTCCTGATGAGTCCGGGCAATACTGGCTTGCCCTGGCCGTTTTACAGCAGGATGCCGCTAACGGTGCCAACTATATAGAGACAGAACAGGGGCGCGTCGACCTGACACTGCTTGATGAAGTCATGCCCACACCCGATGCCGCCCCACCCGCCTGATCAGCGAGCCAGGGTTCCATTCAATTCTCGTCAATAAATACCGGGGTGCCTATGGGCACCTGGTCAAAGAGTTCCACCATATCGGTGTTCGCCATCCGGACACAGCCATGCGAGCCCGGTATTCCGAGTGTGGTTTCATCGGGGGTGCCGTGAATATACACATAGCGGCGCATCGTATCCACCTGACCACCGCGGTTAACGCCGGGCTCCTCGCCACAGAGCCAGAGAATCCGGGTCAAAATCCAGTCCTTGCCGGGCTGGGCCGCTTTTAGTTCGGGTGTACAGATTTCGCCGGTCGGACGGCGACCCCGCAGCACTGCACCTAACGGTAACCCATCCCCGATTCGGGCACGAATCCGGTGCCTTCCACGCGGCGTCTGATAGCTGCCCATTTGCTCACCTGCACCCCGGGCAGCGGTTGATACTTTATAACACTTGACCACCTGCCCCGCCGCATCAAAGAGCGTCAGAGTCTGGCGGGCAATCGAGACTTCAATTCGCATCATGGTTCCTGGTGGCATCACGCAAAGCACGGGACTCAGAGCGGCGCCGCTGAAAAAATGCAGCAATCAGCGCAGCACTCTCCTCTGCCAATACCCCACCAGCCACTTCGGCATGGTGATTAAGCCGCGCCTCGGCAAACAGATCCACCACACTGCCACAGGCGCCCGTCTTGGGTTCCGGCGTGCCATACACCACCCGCGCAATCCGGGCGTGCTGGATGGCTCCAGCACACATAGCACAAGGTTCAACCGTCACATACAGAGTTGCACCGGGCAGGCGGTAATTGCCCACCGTTCTCGCCGCATCTCGCAGCGCCACGATTTCGGCGTGGGCGGTTGGGTCGTGAGATCTGATCGGCTGGTTATAGCCCCGACCGATCACGACCCCATCGCGCACCACAATCGCACCGACGGGCACCTCATCCGCAGCATCGCCCTCCGCCGCCAAGGCGAGAGCCATGCTCATAAAATCCTGATCCATTGGGGTCATATGGCGTAATCGTCATCGTCTTCCACATGAAGCTTGTGCAGAAAACGGTGAATCACCGGCGTAAAGGCAATGGCCGTGGCCACAATCAGCACCAGCCCGCAAAAGAGCGCATAGAAGCCGGCAAATAGTTTGCCCATCACTGTCACCGGCGCCGCCAGGACGCCCATGCCCGACATGATCATGGTCGAGTTCACAAAAGCGTCCAGCCAGGGCAGCCCTTCCAGAAAATGGTAACCGCACATCCCCGAGATCAGTGTTCCCGCTACCATCAGCGCACCGAAAAACATCGACCGGAATACCCGATTCGCAAACTCCTCGCGGGTGGCTAGGGGTTCCGACAGTTTTTCCAGGGCAACAAGGGCGGGAATACGCATGTTCAATCAGAGATGAAGGTCGAGTGGTCCCTATAATAACGGCTAACGCCCCATTTCTACATTTCAGCCTGTATTGAAGACATGCCCCTCGACTGGACCGGACAACTCGCCCTTTTTGTGACTGCGGTTGTCGCCAACTTCTTCTCTGCCGTTTCCGGCGGCGGTCTGGGCCTGATTCAGTTCCCCATCCTGATCTTTCTGGGGCTGAGCTTTGCCGTAGCACTGGCCACCCATAAGGTCGCCAGTGTCTTTCTCGGCATCGGCGCCATGATGCGGCACCTCAAAGACAGCCACCTCGAGCGGCGCAATTGTGCGCTGATCCTGGCCGCCGGCGTTCCCGGGGTCATCCTGGGCGCGTCGATAGTTCTCTTCATCCCCGAAAAGCCCGCACTACTGACCCTGGGCTTTCTAACCACCGGGCTAGGCGTGTACTCCATCTTTAAACCCAGCCTGGGCATGGCGTACGAACCACGCAACTGGCAAGGTCGTGGCCTCGCCATAGGCATGGGTGGGCTCTTCATTGTGGGCTTTCTCAACGGTTCGATTACTTCAGGTAGCGGGCTCTTCCTCACCATCTGGCTGATCCGCCACTTCGGCATGGATTACAAACGCGCCGTTGCCTATACTTTGGTGCTGTGCGGCCTTGTCTGGAATGGTACCGGTGCGGTTGTGCTGGGGCTAGCAGGTGATGTCGCCTGGAACTGGCTCCCGGCGCTGATTGTCGGCTCGCTAATCGGAGGTTATGTGGGTACCCACCTGGCCATCAAACAGGGTAACAAGCTCATGAAGCGGGCTTTTGAAATCACCACGATCCTTATCGGCCTGAAGCTAATATTCCTCTGACACCATGCGACTCAACCGATTCCTCATTGCCCTGATAACCGGATTCGCCCTCACCGGCTGTGCCTCGTACAGTGGGGCTGGCCTCAAGCCGGGCGTTGCCACCGTCGCGAATGTCGAGGCCACCATGGGCCAACCCGGGCTGACCTGGAAGAACGCGCAGGGTCAGGTCGTTCAGCTAGCCTACCCCCGCGGACCGGCTGGCTGGGTCAGCTTCATGGTCTATTTTGATGACCAGGGCAAAATGACCCGCAAGGAACAGGTGCTCGATCTGCAGCACTTCACCGAGATCAAGGTCGGCCAGACCCAGGAAGAGGTTCTACGCATCCTCGGCCCCTACCGTGACACCTACCGGTTCCCGCAGAAAAATATCCTCGACTGGAACTGGGGCTGGTGTGATCAGAGCCTACTTCGCATGGCCTTCACCGTCAGCTTTGATCAGGATACCCTGCTCGTTAAAACCACCGAAATCTGGCCGGATCCGTTCTACCAGCGCGGCGGCATGTACACCACCTACTGTGAACCCTGGAGCGGCGACGGGTCTTTTGAAAACCCCTGATGCCAGCCCATCAGCGCAGCAAGGTCACATCAGGTACCCCACCCGGCCTGGCCTGATTGCGCTGTTCTATCAGACAACGGGCCATAGCACGTTCCAGCGCCTCATCCTGAATGGTCGTCCCATCGCCCTTTGCTAGGTAATGCTCCCGAAAAGCAGCGCGTGACGAATCCGGCAACCGTGGGTCATACCCTAGCTGAACCAGCAAAGCGCTGACATCAACCGTTGCATCCGGGTCAGGTACCGGCTGGTCGCACCAGAGCCCGAATCCCGCCTGAGCCAATCGTCGCCAAGGAAAGTAAGGACCCGGGTCCACCTTACGCCCGGGCGCCACATCGGCATGACCAACAATATTGGCCGCTCTGATCTTATGGCGCGTCTCAATATCAGATAACAGACTGAGTAGCGTAACAATCTGAGCATCGACAAAGGGCTCGCTACCCGTATTATCGATCTCGATACCTATCGAAGCCGAATTCACATCAGTGACACCAGCCCAATAAGCCTGGCCAGCATGCCAGGCCCGACGGTTCTCCGGCACCAGTTGATACAACCCACCCTGCCGGTCGATCAGGTAATGCGCACTCACTTTGCGCACCGGCGAGGTCAGTGTTTCAAGTGATTGACGTGCTTCTTCATTGGTCGTGTAATGAATCACGACCATGGTTGCCTGTCGGGAATCGTGATTCGGGCTAGCAACCACCGTTGTCGGCAAGCGAGTATCGGGCTGAAAAGATGCGCATCCATTCAGTACAAGACTGATCAAGCTTGCAGGAAAATATCTAAACGAGAGTTTTAAAAGGGACATTGCACTAGCCAATTATTTTGAACGGCATAATTGTCATTAATGATACGCCGGAGCTCTTCATGAGGTCATCGTCCATCATATTGATGGCTCTATTTTCTGCCGCATGTGCACACACCGACAGAACGGTTTCGTTAAAGAACCCGAGCACAGGTGAGGTCGTACAGTGTGGCGTCGTCACTGCTGGGATGCAGAGCGCATGGACAGAAGGCTGCGTTAACGCCTATCGCAATGCGGGATACGTCTTGTTAGGCAGGGATTGAGGCGCAAACCAATGAGGGAAACGTAGATTTCCCAAAGCTCTTAATAGGCGCTTTTCGTAAATGTAATGAACAGCATTTGGTGCGCGGTACTGGGATCGAACCAGTGGCTTCCACCGTGTGAAGGTGGCACTCTACCGCTGAGTTAACCGCGCATGATCGCTCAAACGAAGCGCGGATTCTAGACAATTACGATCTTTCGGTCAATCTTTGCCTTCGGCGGCCGGGCGCAAACCGGTAGAATCTCGCTTTTATGGCTTTTTCGGATTGATTCATGGTTCGCACGCGCTTTGCCCCGTCTCCCACCGGTTTCCTGCACATCGGCGGTGCCCGCACCGCCCTGTTCTCCTGGGCTTTCGCCCGCCACCACAAAGGGCAGTTTGTACTGCGGATCGAGGATACCGACCTCGCCCGTTCAACCCCCGAGGCTGTGCAGGCCATTCTGGATGGCATGAAATGGCTAGGCCTTGATCATGACGAAGGCCCCTTTTACCAAACCCAGCGGATGGATCGGTACAAGGCGGTGATTGCCGAGATGCTGGAAGCGGGTACTGCCTACCGGTGCTATGCGACGCCGGAGGAGCTTGAGGCGATGCGCGCCGAGCAGATGGCCCGTAATGAGAAGCCCCGTTACGATGGCCGCTGGCGGCCTGAGCCGGGGAAAGAACTGCCGGTGGTGCCGGTAGGCGCCAACCCGGTGATCCGCTTCCGCAACCCGTTGGATGGCGTGGTGGCCTGGGATGACCTGGTCAAAGGCCGCATCGAGATCAGTAACCGTGAGTTGGATGATCTGATCATTGCCCGTGCCGATGGCACACCAACCTATAACTTCTGCGTGGTGGTGGATGATTGGGATATGGGCATTACCCAGGTGATCCGCGGTGATGATCACGTGAACAACACCCCACGCCAGATCAACATCCTGCAGGCACTGGGCGCCCCGGTGCCGCAATATGCCCACCTGTCGATGATTCTGGGTGATGACGGCCAGAAGCTCTCGAAGCGCCATGGCGCGGTGTCGGTGATGCAGTACGACGACGAGGGCTACCTGCCGGAAGCCGTAAACAACTACCTCGCCCGTCTGGGCTGGTCGCACGGCGATGACGAAGTCTTTAGCCGTGAGCAGTTTATCGGATGGTTCGACCTAAACCACATCACGCCCTCAGCCGCGCAGTTCAATACCCAGAAGCTGAACTGGCTAAATGCGCATTACCTCAAGCTGGCCGATAACGACCGCCTTGTCGCTGATGTACGGCGCCGTCTGGCGCTGCGCAGCGCACAGGATACCGGTGTGCCGAGCGTGGAAGCGATTGTGACGCTGTACAAGGAACGCGCTCAGACATTGGTGGAGCTGACCGATGCCGTGGAGCAATTGCAGGGCCACCCGCAGCCGAGCGATGAACTGAAAACCCAGCACCTGACTGATACCACGCGGCCGATCCTGGCAGATTTTCGTAAGGCATTGGCCGACATCGAATGGGACGTTGCCAGCATCTCGGCAACCCTGAAGGCCACGCTGGCTGAGCATGGTGCCAAGATGCCGGCCTTGGCCATGCCGGTGCGTCTTGCGCTGGCCGGGCAAACACAAACCCCTTCGGTCGATGCGCTGATCGCCCTCTTCCCCCGCGAGGAAGTGCTCAAGCGAATTGATCATTTGCTCGCCTGAACGATCAGCAGAAAAAGTCGTTGCATTGCGGCAGGATTATCTGTATAGTAACGCCCTGTTCCTGCTGTACCGCTACGGGGGTATAGCTCAGCTGGGAGAGCGCTTGCATGGCATGCAAGAGGTCTGCGGTTCGATCCCGCATACCTCCACCAGTTAGAGGTTGCAGCAGTAACGGCCCAAGCAGTATCGACGTCCCCATCGTCTAGAGGCCTAGGACACCGCCCTTTCACGGCGATAACCGGGGTTCGAATCCCCGTGGGGACGCCATCTCGCAAGAGATACGCGGAAGTAGCTCAGTTGGTTAGAGTATCGGCCTGTCACGCCGAGGGTCGCGGGTTCGAGCCCCGTCTTCCGCGCCAGACACCTGAAACGCCAGATCCCCGGATCTGGCGTTTTTCTTTTGTGGTCTGGTTACAACGACTGGTTATGTGCATGTGCACAAATTTTGTTGCGCCGCATCAAAACAGCGCGTAAGATGAAACCTGAATTTCATAAAGTGCTTTCATCCACAGGAGTAGACCATGACCAAGACGCTGAACACCGAAGACCTGATCGCCGCCAACACTGCAGCTATCGCCAACATGCAATCTGTTGCCAACACGGCCCTGGCCGCTGTTGAAAGCCTGGCTGCCCTGAACCTGGGTTTTGCCCGTGAGTCGCTGAACAACGGTAGCAAGCAAGTTCACGCCGCCCTGAGCGCCAAGACACCGCAAGAAGTTGCTGCACTGCAAGCACAAGCTGCCAAGCCGGCCGCTGAAAACATGATGACCTACACCCGTACCGTGTACGAAATCACCACCGGCGCCGCCAAGGAAATCGGTGATCTGATGAAGGGTCAATTCGAACAACTGAACAAGGCTGCTCAGCAAGCCGCTGAAAACGCTGCCAAGGCCTCGCCGTTCGGCGCTGACGTGGCTCTGGCTGCTGTGAAGCAGGCTGTTGCTGCCGGTAACGCTGCTTACGAAAAGTTTGCCCAGGCAACCCAGCAAGCCGCTGAGCTGACCGAAAGCAACATCGCCAAGGCAACCGCTGCTGCTACGCGCGCTGCCAAGAAGGCCTAAGTCAGCCTCTAAGCGATACGCTCTTCCAGAAGGGGCTCCTCCGGGAGCCGGAAGAAGAAGCCCGTAGTGAACGCTACGGGCTTTTTTACGCCCGATCGAGCAGTGGAGAAACCCGGCTCTTCCGTGCTATCATTATGATTCTGTTAAACAATTTGGCATTGTTGCCGCGATCCGTTAAATTTCGGGTCGGCGCTGGCGAATGGCCGCTCTCTGACGCTTGAACCTGTTCCGCGCCCTCCGCTCCCTCTTCGCCGTTGCCTTCATTGCCACGACTCCACTCGCGACGGGTGTCTATGCGGCCACCGATCAGTCGACCGGCGTTGCTGCCCCTGAGAAATCGCCCATCAGCTGGGCCCGCGCAGTGAATACCCGCCCGGGCCGCGATGCACCAGATCTGATGGAACGGCTGCGCGACGGATTCGCCATGCCGGATCTGGATAACGAGCTGGTCCGCAAATACCAGAGCTATTACCTGAAGAACCCGGGTGCCATGCGCCGGCTTCTTGAGAATGGTCGCCGTTATGCCTATTACGTGCTCGAAGAACTGGAACGCCGGGGCATGCCCAGTGAGCTGGCCCTGCTGCCCATGGTGGAAAGCAGTTACAACCCCAAGGCACTCTCGCCGGCCCGTGCGGCCGGGCTCTGGCAGTTCATTCCGTCAACGGGTCGCAACTACGGGCTGAGCCAGTCCTGGTGGGAAGACAACCGCCGTGATGTGGTGTCATCGACCGGGGCCGCGCTGGACTATCTTTCGTATCTCTACAGCCTGATGGGCGACTGGCACCTGGCCTTGGCCTCATACAATTGGGGCGAAGGTGCGGTCGGTCGTGCCGTAGCCAAAAATCAGGCGCAGGGATTGCCAACCGGGTATGACGATATCCGCATGCCCGCCGAGACCAAGAACTACGTTCCACGTCTGCAGGCCATCAAGAACATTCTGCGCGACCCGCAACTGGTGGCGCAGATGAATCTGCCGGTGCTGCCGAACCGACCCTACTTCGAATCGGTCGCGCTCTATGGCAAGCATATTGATCTGGACACGGTGGCCAAACTGGCGAACATCAGTGTCGACGAGGTCAAAGCACTCAACCCCGAGCACTATCGCCCGGTGATGAAGGTGGAGACGATCAACCTGCCCAAGGAACGGGTGGCGCAATTCAAATCCAACCTGAGCCTCCTGGAAGAAAACGACAAGCCGCTCTCCAAGTGGGTGTCCTACACCGTCCAACCCGGTGAAAAGCCTCAGCGTATTGCCGACAAGTTCAACATGTCGATCTCCCAGCTGCAGGAAGCCAACGGCGTTTCACTCAAATCGCTGAGCAAGCCGGGTCAACCGCTTCTGGTGCTCACGGAGGGCAACAACGAGCTCCCCAAAGGGGCTGCACCGTTGGTCGAGATGAACGAGAACACGCCGGTCACCGTGCCCGAGGCCGACAAACCCAGCAAGAAGTCATCACGGGATAAGCCGCTCAAATCTCAGTCCACGCGATCAAAACAACTCAGCGCCAACACAGGCAGCACCAAAACCAGCAAGACACCGGCCAAATCAGGCTCTTCAGTCAAATCGAGTGCGCCCGCTCCTAGCAAGCCCCCGGCTAAAACGACTCAGACCAAAAAGAATAGCAGCCCACAGAGCACGAGCAAAAAGCGCGACAAATAAGCCACTGAAGAAAGCACTAAAGGGCGGCCTTAGCCTTCGATCGCAACCCTCGGTACCGATGCCAGCAAACGCTGGGTGTAGTTCTCTTGCGGGTGTTCAAAAATCTGTTCAACGGTACCCCGCTCCACAACGCGGCCTGCCTGCATCACCACGACCCGATCAGCCAGGTAACGAACGACGCCGAAGTTGTGCGTGATAAAGAGGTACGCCATCCCGGTTTCGCGTTGCAGATCGCGCAAGAGATTCAGGATCTGCGCCTGGACTGAAACATCCAGCGCCGAGGTAGGCTCATCACAGATCAGCAACTTCGGCCCCACCGCCAGCGCCCTGGCAATGGCAATCCGCTGACGCTGGCCACCCGAGAATTCGTGCGGGTAGCGATCGAGCGCTTCTGCTGGCAAGCCCACCCGATCTAGCAAGGTCGTCAGCGCTGCGGTATTTGTCCGATCCGCGGGCATGCCCAGCGCGCGTGGCCCCTCGGCCAGAATATCGCGGATGCGCTGCCGCGGATCCAGCGACGCGAAGGGATCCTGGAAGACCATCTGGACATCACGGCGCCAGCCAGTCGGTGGACGCACACCGGGCCCGGCAATGGCTTTGCCCTGAAGCCGGATCGTGCCAGAGGCAACCGGAAGCAGACCGAGAATGCCCCGCGCAATCGTTGATTTGCCACAGCCCGACTCCCCCACCAATGCAACCGTCTCACCCGGAGCAACCTCAAGACTGATCGCATCAACAACCATCGCAGGCGGCGGCAGACCACGCCAGCGGCGCCACCATGCATTACCTGGTGGCGCATAGGTGATCGCGATGCTTTCCAGCGCGAGGACCGGACCCGCTTCTTCAGCGACGATATCTGACGGGTGGTTTGAAACCCTTTGGCCATCAGACGACACCGGGTTGCTCAAGGGTTGACAGGGTTCACCCGCACGCCAGCACAAGACGGCATGCGGTGTGGGCATGACGGCAGCAGAGTCCTGACGGCCCAGACAAGGCAAGGTCGCCAAAGGGGGAGATTCAGCATCGCAATGGGGTTCGCGTTCCGCACAGCGTGGCGAGAACCGGCAGGCCATGGGCCACTGCCCCAGGGGCGGCACACGACCAGGTAGCTGCATGAGCGGCTGCCCGGGTTGAGCACACTCGGGCAATGCCGCCAGCAGCGCACGGGTATAGGGATGTCCGGGATGATTCAGCACCTCGCTCACCGGTCCGGTCTCGACAATCTGTCCGGCATACATCACGGCGACCCGATCAGCTCGGCTCGCGACAACGCCCAGATCGTGGGTGATGAGCAAGGTACCCATCTGCCGCTGCTGTTGCAGATCGCGCATGAGGTCAAGAATTTGCGCCTGCAGGGTGACATCCAGCGCAGTCGTTGGCTCATCAGCCAGCAGAATCTGCGGGTCGCCGGCCAGCGCCATGGCGATCATGGCGCGCTGTTTCATGCCCCCCGAGAGTTCGAAGGGATAGGCCTGTAGCGCCCGCTCAGGGTCGGGTAGACCGACCTGCGCCAGCAGATCCAGTACCACCTGACGTTTTTGAGATGCGCTCTGTGCCTGCTGCTGTGTCAGCACCTCGGCAATCTGGTCGCCGATACGCATCACCGGGTTCAGACTGGTGGCAGGCTCCTGAAAAATCATGGCCATGCGCTGGCCGCGGATCGCCCGCATGCGGTGCTCGGAGAGCCTGAGCAGGTCTTCGGCACGCACCCCCTCTCGCGGTTGCAGAAGCACCTGCCCCGAAAGATAGCGGGCGTTGCCGGGCAGCAGGCGCATCAGTGCCAGCGCCGTCAGGGATTTGCCACAGCCGGATTCACCCAGCAGCGCCAGGGTCTCCCCGGCATGCAGTTCGAAATGGATATCACTCAAGGCATCAAGCAATCCCGGTGAACCATCCGGCATCGTCCGGGCAAAGCCCATGGACAGATGACGTACACGGAGCAAGGGCTGACTCATGACGACTGCTCCGAGCGTGGATCTAGGGCATCACGCACGGCATCGGCGAGCAGATTGGCCGCGAGCACCAGGATCACCATGAACACAAAGGCCGCCGTCAGAGACCACCAGACGACCGGCTCGCGAGCCAGCTCCATCCGGGCGTTATTGATCATCAGCCCGAAGCTGTGCATGGTGGGATCCACCCCGATCCCGATATAACTCAACACCGCCTCAGCCAATACCAGCGAAGAAAACTCCATCACCATGGTGATCAGAATAATTGGGAAGACATTGGGCAAGACATGCCGGAGCAGGATGCTGGCCGAGCCCACGCCAAATGAGCGGGCTGCCTGCACGTATTCATACTCGCGCATCTTAAGTGCCTCACCCCGGAGCAAGCGTGCGATCCCCGTCCAGCTGGTCATACCGAGGATGACGCACAGCGCCAGCAAGCGGACATCGCCCCGCTCCACCGCAGTCGCAAACCATTCCGGGTGGTTATCAATCATGACCTGAATACTCAGCACGGCGGCTGCGATCAACAGCACCCCGGGTATCGCACTGACGGTGGTGTAGATGTACTGGATCACATCATCCACCTTGCCTCGGAAGTAACCGGCCGATAGCCCCAGTACCACACCAATCGGCAGCGTCACCAGGGTTGGCACTAGACCAATCACTAAGGCCGTGCGCAAACTCTTGAGCACCTGATACAACACATCCTGGCCCACCTTGTCGGTACCGAAAACATGAAAGTTGGTGCTCAATCCGGTGAAAATGCCACCGATGATAAAGAGCAGTGCCAGCGTCCCGCTCACCCAACGCGCTGTGGTTGATGAACGCAGGTTGCGTGGCCGACGTTTTTGCACCAGGTGCACAATGAGCCAAACGGGGAGAAAGGGCAGCAAACCCCCCAGCGCACCGAACAGGCTGCGATGAGATACATCCCACAGGTAAGCGCTGGTGCTGATGGGTCCTGGCGGAAAGGCCTGAGCGGCTGCTTTAAGACGTGGGGCTTCACGACGGACTTCGATCGCCCCATCGGGTTGAGTCATAGTGACCGCCTCAAGGGCGGATAGCTGGGTTGCCAAAGGGGCCGAATAGGTTTTCTCATGATCACGGCGCAAGTCATCGAGAAGCAGATCAAGCACGGAGCGGACCTCGACCCCATAGCGAACGGGCGCTTCGATCGTTGTACCCATCAGGGTGCTCGATGTCGTTGAATTGGCCAGCGGCTCACGGAAATGGATCGAATCGAGCAAGGCAAAAACAGCGGCAACCGCAAGCAAGAGCGCCGAGACTACCGCCAGTTTCTGGGCGAAGACTTTGGCCCATACGGCCCGCTGTATCGGTGAGCGCAGAACCACCCACAGTCCCAACAGAAAGGCTATAAACAGGAACCAGAGCAACGCATCGGTCGCCAGACAGACCCACAGGCTGTCGCGCAAGGTGATAACGATCTGCGATAGCGTCATGGGCATCACCGCAACCGGATACGCGGGTCGACCAGCGTATACGAGATATCAGTCAGAATCAGGCCGATGAGATAGAGCACCGAGCCCAGAAAGACCATGGCGCGCACCACGGCAAAATCCTGAGCCGCAATGGCATCAATGGTGTAACTGCCTAACCCCGGAATGCCAAAGAAAGATTCGAGTAGCAACGAACCCAGAAAGAGCGAGGGAATCACAACCACCACCCCGGTCAGGATCGGGATGAGTCCGTTGCGTAGCACGTGCACAAAAAGGATCCGCGTCTCCGAGAGGCCCTTCGCACGCGCCGTACGGACATAATCCCGTCCGATCTCTTCCAGAAACAGCGTGCGGTACCAGCGCGTGGCGCCGCCCAGACCGGCGATCACGCCCACTGCCACGGGCAGTAGCAGGAAATGCCAGGCCACCCAGGGGTTGCCGTCATAGCCGGATATCGGCACGAGCTTGAGTACCCGGGCAAAGAGGAACTGGCCGCCGATAATGAAGAACAACGACGAGATCGACATCAGAGTGACGCAGATGACCACACCGGTCCGATCCAGCCAGGTGCCACGGAAGAGCACCAAAAGGAGCGCCAGACTCACCGTGAGCCCGAGGCCGACGACAAAAGTTGGCACGGCAATCGCCAGCGAGGGACCCATCCGTTCTCGGATCTCCTGCCCGATCTCGCGACCGTCTTCACTGCGTCCGAACTCGCCGGCAAAAAGCGTCACGGATTTCTCGAAGAAGATCGTTTCGGTGACCTGCCCCAGACCGATCGATGCCTCATTGATGAACAACGGCTTATCGTAGCCACGCGCCGCCTTCCATTGCTGAATTGCTTCCGGCGTCACCCGTTTCACGCCCAGTTGCATGCGCGCCATATCGTCCGGGCTGTTGACCATAAAGAACAGGGCAAAGGTGATGAGATTCACGCCGATGAGAATTGGCACGGCATAAAGCAGACGTCGGATCAGATAGCGGATCATCAAGCGTCCCTTACTGGTCGACCAAAAGCATCGAGGTTACCCCGTGCGCGATACGCACGGACCGCAGGCCAGAGTAATAAAACCACCCCACCGACCAATAACAGCATCGGCCAGCGGAGTGGCTTGTTCCAGGCCTCGCGCAGCGTCTCGCGCTGCTCGCCGTCAATGCGCACGTATTTCACCGTGTTCGTGGCCACATTATTGAGCTTGGCGTTACGCACCCAGTCATGCTGGAGTACATAGGTCTTGGGATAAAACCAGTAGATCCATGGCGCATCCTCGCGCACCAGCTTCAGCATCCGGTCGATAACGGCCTGTCTTGCCGGACCATTAGGAAGATTCTTCATTTCGCGGAACAACCGGTCATACTCGGGATTGCTGTAGTTGGCTGTGTTTTCTCCACCATGCGCCACTTTGCCTTCCGGCCCATAGAGCAGAAACAGGAAATTCTCGGGATCCGGGTAATCGGCATTCCATCCCAGGAAATACATCTGGGCACTGCCCTTACGCAGCTTCTCCTGGAAGCGGTTGAAGTCGGTGCTTCGGACCACCAGTTGAATGCCTAGCTGATTGAGTTGTCGTGACATCCAGTCCATCGTCGACTTGTCGCCCATCCCTCCGGAAGTGGTATCCAGATTGAGCACCAGGGGCTGGCCGGTTTTTTCATCGCGGCCATCGGGCCAACCGGCCTGCACCATCAGCTTTTTTGCATCCGTCAGACTGCGACGATGAGGCGCACCGTCTTTCCACGTATAAACCACGGGGTTGATTCCTGCCTCCCCGGGCTGATAGCCGAAAATACCGGGCGGAATCGGCCCCATGCCCGGCTGGCCGCGCCCATTCAGAAAGATAGAAATAAATTCTTCCTGGTCCAGTGCAATCGACAACGCCTGACGTAAGAATTTCGAGCGACGTTGTTCCTCAGGCGACTTGCCGCCCACTACCGGATCGAGCAGATTGAAGCCCAGGTAGTAAACCGATGTTCGCACCGCGGTCTGCAGGCGAATCCCCTGCTCGGCCATATCGTCCGAGACATTCACGTCGCCACTGACTGAAACCGTCACCGCCTGATCGAAGCTGTCTGAGGAAATACCCGATTCATCGTAATAACCCTGAAGAAATTTGTTCCAGTACGGCAGACTCTCCTTTTCACGGCTGTAGACCACGCCATCGGATAACGGTAAACGTGCATCGCAACTGGCCAGCAGGCCTGCCCCGGTATCGGCTGCCTCGCCACGACACGGGTAACGTTCATCATGGAAATTAGGATTCCGGGCCAGTTCAATCCGCGAATTGGGATTGTTGTGCACCATCATGAAAGGCCCCGTACCGACCGGCCAGGTATCGATGCGCACATTGCTCCGGCGCAGCGCTGGCTGCCCGTAAAACTGATCGACCTCACGCGGAACCGGTGCAAAGAAATTCATCGCCAGCCAGTAGATAAACTGCGGGTACTTACCCTCGAGCGTGATTTCGAGGGTATGGTCATCAAGCGCCCGTGCTCCGGCAAGGGGCAGCAAATCCAGATCCACCCAGGTTCCGGGCGATGCCTCGGCGCGGGTCTTGATCTCTTCAGCCAGTGCTTTCAAGCCCTGGATGTGCCCACTCATCATGCCGAAGATCGGCGAGTGTACTGCCGGGTTTGCCAGACGTTTGATCTGGTAAACATAATCATGTGCCGTCAGCGCACGCGAGCCCGGCTCGGGAAGAGCCAGCGGGCCACGTGGAGATTGTACGGCCCTGACCTGACGCTCATCCAGAGACATATAGCGCGGCGATCCATCGGCATTCAGGCTGAACGCCGGATGCGGCTGGTACCTCACATCCTCACGCAGTTTCAGGCGGTAGACAGTTCGTGCCACCTGTTCGACGGGTGCAGACTCGCCGAGCGCCTGCCCGGCAAGGTTGTAAAAGCGGATCTCCGGCATCGTCACCAGCGTGGACGGCATCAGCGTATAGGGACGCTCCAGATAGTGGTACTGTAGCGGCGGTTCGTAAATCTGGGAAATGAAGCCGATTTCGTTACTGGAATAAGCAATGGCCGGATCCAGATGTTTGGGGCGTTCGGAGAAACTGGTATAGAGCCGGTTACTGCCCCGTTCCATCGCCGGATAGGGAACATTCCATTCTGAACCGCAGCCAACTAGCATCGACAGGACGACCACCGCCAGGAGCGGATTACGGAGCCATCGACGCAGCAGGTTTTGCAAAAACAACATCCCTCAAGTCTAACTGATCTCCCCCGCTTCACCGTATATAATCACAAGGTTTGAGTCATTTAACCGGCCCGGGCATCCCCGAGCCACCCTGCAATCAGCCCGTCTACCGGTGCAAAGGAGTCATCATGGGTTTTCTCGCTGGCAAGCGCATTCTGATTACCGGTCTGCTCTCCAAACATTCGATCGCTTATGGCATTGCCAAGGCCTGTCACCGTGAAGGCGCCGAACTGGCATTCACCTTCCAGAACGAACGTTTTATCGACCGCGTCACCAAGTTTGCCGATGAATTTGGCAGCAAGCTCGTGTTCCCGTGCGATGTCAGCGTCGACGCCGACATCGACAACCTCTTTGCCGCCCTGGGCAAGGAATGGGAAGGCCTGGATGGCCTCGTCCACTCAATCGCCTACGCCCCGGCCGAAGCCCTGGAAGGTGACTTCCTCGATGGCATTACCCGCGAAGCCTCGCGCATCGCGCACGACGTCTCCGCCTACAGCTACGCCGCGCTGGCCAAGGCTGCCCGCCCGATGCTGCTGAAAGGTAACAATCCGGCCTTGTTGGCACTGACCTACCTGGGCGCCGAGCGCGTCATGCCCAATTACAACCTGATGGGCATGGCCAAGGCCAGCCTGGAAGCCGCTACCCGTTACATGGCCGTAGCCATGGGCCCACAGAACATCCGCGTCAACGCCATCTCGGCCGGCCCAATCAAAACGCTGGCCGCCTCAGGCATCGGCAGCTTCGGCAAGCTCCTGGCGCACAACGCCAAGGTCGCCCCGCTACGCCGCAATGTCACCACTGATGAAGTTGGCAACGTGGCTGCTTTCCTGCTGTCGGATCTGGCCAGCGGCGTGACCGGCGAAATCACTTATGTGGATTCGGGTTTTAACATTACCGCACTCGGTGCCGAAGAAGTTTAAGCTGACGTCCCAATGGGCGAGCAGCGTTGTTGCGCGGTGCTCGCTCCCTCGCCTATCAACCCGATATGTCTCGGTCGCTCCGCGCCGGGCGCCTAGCTGCTCATCCCATTGAGCCCATCAGCGGGATGAAGTGATCTCACTATTTGTCTGCTTCGGGGCGTTTGGCAATCTTCACCGGATGCTGATTCCGCAACGACACCATCAGGCTCACCACATCGGCCTGCTGCACTGCGCGCTGGTAAGCGTCGGCGATCTGTGCGCGTTTCTCATCGCTTAGCTTGCCACCCGCCCGAACTGCCGAAACCTTGAAGAGCGCATAGCCTGCGGTACCAGCCTGGCTACCGGTAAAGGCCGGCAATTTGGCGGCATCGGCCGCAAAGACCAGTTGTACTGCATCTGGCGCTAACCCGTTAGGCTGCAAGCGGGACACCGCTTTGACCGGGCTCCACTTGATCTCCACCGTCTTGCCAGCCTTCAGATCAGCCAGACGTGCCTCGCCATCGGCCGCGGCCTTCTCTGCCGCGGCTTTATTCAGGAGGTACTTGCGGATATCACCTGAGACCTGATCGAAAGGTCGGATCGACACCGGTTCATACTCGGTCACACGCACCGAGAGCAAGACATTCGGCGCCACCTCGATCGCTGGACTATTACGACGGTCCTTCAGGCTCGATGGGCTGAAGATGGCCTGAAGCACCTTGGGGTTGACCAGCATGCCTTGAGCACCTTGCCCGTTAGCACTGATCCAGCCACTCTGTTCGACCTTGAGGTTGAGCGCCTTGGCCACATCCTGATAGGTGTCAGACTGCTCGTAGACCATATTGCTGAAGTTATCCGATTCCTTAGCAACGACCTTCGGGTCACTCAGAACCACATAAGCGACCTTGACCCGCTCGGGCATCTGAAACTCACGCTGGTTCGATTCGTAGAACTGGCGAACGGCAGCGTCATCGACGGTGACCGATTTCAGGTAGTCACCGGAAGGCAACATGGCCATCGACACATCACGCTCTTGCGTTTCGGCATTGATGATCTGATTGAGCTGGGTGCGTGAGATCTGCGTGGTCGAGGCCACCCCATTGACCAGCACCTGTGTCGTCAGATCACGGCGAAGATTCTGCTCGAAGGCACTCGGCGTCATACCCTGGGCTCGCAGCACCTGCTCATACTTGGCCGGAGAAAACTTGCCGTTTTCCTGAAAGGCTGGGATCTGGGCGATCAGTTCACGCAGCACCACATCATTAGCCGCCACCCCCAGGCGTTCTGCTTCTAGAATCAGCAACCGCTGCTCAACCAGTTCATTCAGCACGCTCTGACGAAATGCCGGGGATTCAAACAGGCGGCTATCCACCGCTGCCCCCTGGCGCGACCGGATCTGGTCGGCCCGCTCACGCATCGCATTATCCAGCTGTTGCAGGGTGATTTTGCTGCTCCCGACGCGGGCAACCTCATCGGTGGAGGCCGCGTCTTGGAAATAGGAGTCAATACCCCAGAAAGCAAAAGGCAGCGTGATCAGGGCCAGAAAAATCTGAACGAACTTACGGTGCTTGTTAACAAGATCAAACATGAAAAGAATCCGGGCTAATCAGGAGAGGTCAAACGACGGGACTTTACACTACGGAAGACGCTGATCGCCAGCGCGATTGTCATGACGGGGTCGAGTAGATAATCCCACAGATTATCCGAGCTCAATCCGTGCAGGCTATAGACCATTAGGCCGAATGCCAGCAGCAGGGTCAGCCCCGGCAGCCTTCGGCCGCGCCAGAGCACCCACAAGGACATTAATACCAGAAGGACGCGCGGCTGGTAACCGGCGGCATAGGGGTCAAAACTCCCGGAGCCCAGCGCCAGAACATAAAAGAGGATCGCCGATACCAGCAGCAACAGGCGTCGATGCAATGGCAACTCTTTATGTACCCAGGCCTTGAACTCCTGAGGTGCCACGAACCAGACGCCGAAAAGCACCCAGGTCGCGGGGGCCAGATCCCCCGTAAATCCATACACGTAGCGCCAGAGTGGCAAGCCCCCCACCGGAATAAGCGACAACAACGCCAGTGCGATGAGAATCACCCGCTGACGGATCACCGGTTGGCAGAGTCGGTTTACGAACGAAGGCATCGAGGCGCTCATCGCGGCACCGCCGGAATGATCGGATTACCGGGCTGGTTCAGCCATCCCTGCGTAAAAGTGGCATGACGAATACCCTGACGCTTCCAGGTATACAACAGGTGGATCCGCCCCTGCCGATCCTGCAGCAATGCCGGGTAGGAAAACTCATCCCGGTCATCCGCACTCTCTTCCACTACACGCACCAGAGACCAGGTCAGACCACGATCCGTCGAGCGCAATAGCGACAGACGATTCCGATTGCCGGGAATCGGATTACAGGCCATGAGCAACGTGCCGTCCTGCAGCCCAATCATGGCCGCAGCGGCGTTGGGATTAGGGATCTCGCGCGCCGACTGCTGCGACCAGGACTGGCCGCCATCCAGCGATTCGCTCCACTGAACATGATTATCGCCGGGGCCGGCATCACGGAGCGCCGCCACGGCATGCGTTTCGGTCAACGGCACGACGGCCGGCTGCAAGGTGGCCCGTGGCATGGCCATGCGCGACTTATCAAGCACCCGGCCATCCGCAGCGAGGTGCAACCACTCGCCATGTTTATTGATGAATTCGTGATACACCGGCAGCCCCAGAGTGCCATCGGTGTACCAGACACCGGGATTACGGACCAAGGTACTCAGATTGAAGAAAGGGCTGCTGATAATCCGATGCGGCACTGACCAGCTCTGGCCATCATTGGTCGATAGACTGCGGTTGATGGCACTGCCCGCCCAACCGCCGTAAGAGACACTGACAAAGTACAGATGCAGCCGCCCCGGCTCGGCCATGAGCAGCGGATTACCGAGCTTGCGGATATTGCGCCCCATTTGCCCCTGCACGCTCTGACGCGTCATCAATTCTGTGGCCGGTTTCCAAGGCTGACCGCTTGTCCAGCCGGACTGATACAGCGACACATCGGCCGCCCCCTCACGGGTGCCACCAAACCAGGCGGCCAGCAAGCGGGTCGGTGTCTCAGGCGCCCCTTCAGCGGGTAGCACCTCGGTCAGGGTCGCTGCATGCGCCGAAGGTGTCGGCCGGGGCAGGTCAGACCAGACAAATTGGGCAGGCAGACGGGCTGCGATCGCCCGACCCGGCGTCACGGATTCAAGCGGGTTGGAAAAACGGGGTTCCACTGGCGCGGGATCCCGCAGCGTGGGAAACATCACAAGCGTCGCGCCTAGCGCCCCGGCAAACATCGCCGTCGGCAACCACCGGACGATTTGATTCATGCCCGGGGGCTCCGGGCAGACATCGCAACAATCAGGGCGTTTGGTGTGCTCATGACGGCATTTTATCCCAAGGACAGGTATCATTCAGGCTTTACTGAATGACGGTGACAGTCTCAGCCACCCGCCAGCGGCCGGACTTGCCGAGACCAAACTGCCCACTGATGGATATCCGATTCCAACGCGCTGTTGATAAATACGCCGGGGTTCCCCTTTGCGCCCTATTCACCGCCTGGGATTGGTGTCTGCGCAAACTGGGTCTGCGGCGCAAGCTTAGGGGCAGCCCCCAAAGGATTCTGGTCATTCTGCTCTCGGAAATGGGCAGTCTGGTACTGGCTGAGCCCATGTTCCAGGCGATCCGAGCCCGCTATCCCGATGCCGAACTGCATGTCATGCTGTTCGCCAAGAATCGCGAGGTGCTCGACCTGCTGGGCGTGGTACCCCCCCGGAATGTCATCACCCTGAACGATGCCGACCTCAAGGACTTTGCGCGCGATCTCTGGGAAGCCGTGCAGAAGATGCGGGCACTACGCTTTGACGTGGTCATCGACTGCGAGCTCTTTGCCCGGGTCAGCAGCCTTATCGCCTACCTGTCCGGTGCCCCGGTGCTGGTCGGGTTCGAGCCCCATACCCAGGAGGGGCTCTACCGCGGCGGTTACCTGACCAACCCGGTCATGTACAACCCCTACCGCCACCTGAGCCACCAGCTTCTGACCATGGTCGATGCGATCGATTCGACCACCCATCCGGCCGGAAAAACGCTGCCCCCGGACCAGCCGATCACACCGCCTACCCTGGTTTTTAACCCGGGCGAGATCGAAAACGAGGCCGCACGGCTTGAAAGTGATTTCCCAACAGTTGCTGGCAAGCCACTGATTCTTATATACCCAAGCGGTGGCATCCTGCCCATTCGTGCGTGGCCGCTGGAATATTATTACCGGGTCGCCGACCACTTCCTGCAACAGGGTTATGCCGTCGGGGTAATCGGGCTGAAGGGCGACAAAGCCTTTGGTCAGGCGGTGCTCAACCACTGCCGCAACCCCATGTGTATTGATCTGACCGGCTACACCCGCTCGGTCCGCCACCTGCTGGCGCTGTTCCACCGGGCGGCCCTGCTGATCACCAATGACGGGGGGCCCGGCCAGTTTGCGGCGATGACCCCGATTCCGACCATTATTCTGTTCGGGCCGGAAACCCCCCGCCTGTACCGCTCCTGGGCAAAGAAAGCCTATTTCCTGCACCAGCCCCTGGCCTGCTCCCCCTGCCTGACCGCCTACAACCACCGGATGTCGCCCTGTGATGGCGACAACCAGTGCCTTAAACAGATCACTCCCGAGCAGGTGTTGGAAAAAGCGCACGAACTTCTGGGGCTATCGCCGGCGGCCCAGCCGGTGTCTTTTACGCTGCAACCCAACCAGTAAGCATGCACAGCCTGATCCAGTTTTTGCAGCAACTGCCCCTGATTGGTGCCCTGTTCCGCCCCCGTTTTATCAAGTTCGGCATCGTTGGCGCCTCCGGCGTCATTGTGAACCTGAGCATCCTGTATATCGGACAGGAACACCTCTTCCGCAGCATGCGCCCCGAGGCTCTGCGCCTGAATCTTTCGCTGGCACTGGCCATCTTTGTGGCCACGATCAGCAATTTCACCTGGAACCGCCGCTGGACATGGCATGACCGACGGTCTCTGCGCTCGGTACCGATCGTCGTCCAGTTCGGCCAGTACGCGCTGGCCTGCTGGGTGGGTATCGCTGTGCAATTCGGCCTGACCAACCTGTTCGCCCTTTTCCTGCACTATCTTGCCGCCAACCTGATTGCCGTGGTCATTGCCAGCCTGTTCAACTTTGTGGCCAATGACATCTGGACCTTCGGGCGACTCAAGCTCCGACGCGAAAAGCCGGAGCCCTCCCCCAATGAGCTCTAAGCGCACCCGGCAAGCGACACTGGATCTGTCCGACCGCCCGGCACATACCCCGCACGCGACACCCCTCTGGCAGATCGTGGTGCTCGTCGCCTTGGTGGTTCTGGCAGTCGTCACCTATTTCTTCGGTCTGGATAGCCTGCAGATCCCGAAGAACGGCGACGAGTTCCCTTACGCCCATATCGCCCGCCTCACTGCGGATAGCGGCCACTGGCTGCCGCTGCAGTCTACGCTGGAAAATATGCGCAACACCAAGCCCCCCATGCTCTTCTGGCAGGGGATTCTGAGCACGCATTGGGGTCAGGACTGGACCCTCTGGCAGCTGCGCTATCCGAACGTTCTCTATACACTGGCGACTGCCCTGCTGGTTGGCCTGCTCGGCTGGAAGTGTAGCCATCGGCACCTGGCCACCGGCCTCCTGGCGGCGCTGATCTGGCTGGCCTTTTTCAGCACCTACCGCTTTGGTCGCCCCTTCCTGACCAACGCCGGCGAAGTGTTCTGGCTGTTCATGCCCTTCTTTCTCCTGCTGTTCCGAGGCAAACACAGTTTTGATTCGCCCTGGGCGATGCCACTGCTGATTGGCGTCTGTACCGGCATTGGGCTGCTTTACAAATCCTTTGCCCTGTTGCTGCCTGTCGGGCTGGGTCTGGCCTTCTGGTACTGGCGATACCGGCACTACCGCCCGGGCGAGTTTCTCAAGCGGGATGTCTACAAACTCATTCTCATCGCGCTGATATCGCTCGGCATCTTTGCGCTCTGGTTTGCCTTCGACCCCAACCCGCAATCGATCTGGCAGGAGTTCGTCGTTGGCGAAAATGCAGGAAAATTCGATCCCCATGGCCCGAGCTACCTGAGCAAGATGTTCTGGGGCGATGGCAGCATCTGGGTGCTGGCGACTGGCTACGCTCTTAATGCCGGGCTGCTGGCCCTGGTGGTCTTTGCCGCTATGGGTATGGGGTTATGGCGACTGATCCGTACACGCGACCTGAGCGATGATGAGAAGTTCCTCTGGTGGTGGGTGCTGATCCTGTTTATCGTCTTCTGCTTCCCGAGCCAGCGCTCCAGCCGCTATCTCCTCGAGGCTATGCCGGCGCTTTCGGTACTGATTGCGCTCATCTGGTTCCGCCTGAGCCGCTGGGTACTGTTCGTGACCACCTTGTTGTGTATGATCGCCATCGCCGCCATAGGCTATCTGGGCTGGCTCCTACAGCACGACGTGGGGCAACCACTCTACAGTGCTACTCAATCCGTCCTGGTGGTCATCGTGCTGAGCAGTCTGGCGCTTTCGTTGCTTTTGCCCCGGCTTCTGCCCTGGCTCACCCTGCCTGGTGTCTTTGCCGCTTACCTGAGCCTCACCGGGTTTTTGTCGGTCTTCGACGGTCCGATGGGACGCTACCCGGAAAAGGTGCAATGGCAGACCGCCGGTCAGACGGTCTGGGTGCCTTACCACTTTAATGCCGCATACGAACAGTACCGTTTTCTGCTCCCTGGGGCAGATATTCGTGGCTATCGCAGCGACGCCGGAATCCCGCTTCATATCCTGCGTGAACGTTACCCTTTGCTGATCGTGCAGCAACCCCTGACCGAAGCGGTTTGTACTGACTGCAGGATTCTGGGAGAACGCCTTGAACTGCGCGGCCGACAAAGTGATGAAGAAATCCGGGCCATGCTCAAAGGCGATGTGGCAAAACACCTCTTCCTGCGCGAAATTCTGATCGATAACCGGCGCTGAGCGCCCTTCAGATCCTAGCCGTGGTTTGCGGCACAGGGAGCACAGGCTGCGCCGAGTCGACGAATCGCTTCCTCGAGAGTTGTCCGGGGACAGGCAAAATTAAGCCGGACATACTGGGTTGCACCGGGCATGAAATCCTCACCGGCTGACAACCCCAGACCCGCCGCCTCGAAAAACCGGGCTGCCGACTGGCCCGCTGGAAGTGCCAACCCTGAAGCATCGATCCACGCAAGATAGGTCGCTTCTGGCGAATCCATCTGTAAACCCGGAATATCATTCACTGCCTCGACGAGGCGATCCCGGTTCTGCCGTAGATATGTTTGAAGCGCGTCACGCCATGGCACGCCATGACGATAGGCTGCAGCCATGGCTGTATAACCCAGTACATTGATATGCGGCACAATGCCGTTCATCACGGCCTCGAATCGTCGGCGTAACACTGGATCCGGGATGACGGCAAATGAGGCACCCAGACCCGGGATGTTGTAGGTTTTGGAGGGGGCCAAGAGCGTGATCGTTCGCTGCGCCAATGCCGGCGACAGACTGGCCAGCGGCGTATAACGGCAACCCGGCTCCAACACCAGTTCGGCGTGGATATCGTCCGAGCAGATCAACCAGTCATGGCGTTCGGCCAACTGCCCCAGCCGGATCAAGGTTTCCCGGTCCCAGACACAACCCACCGGGTTATGCGGGTTACACAGCATGAGGAGTCGGATACGCTGGCCCTCGGGTGAAACTGCCAGTGCCTCAAGCGCATCAAAATCCCAGGCCCATTGACCATGCTGATGCACTAGAGGGATGGTCAGCAGCTGACGATGGCTCAATGTCGGTGCCGACATGAACGGCGGATAAATCGGCACAGCCGTGAGCACCGCATCACCGGCATCACCCACCGCACGGCAGGCCAGGTTCAGACCGGTGACCAGCCCCGGCAGCCAGACCAGCCAGTCGGCTTCAACCGACCAGCCCAGGTCTCGTTCCAGGTGCAATAACACCGCGTCACGAACCGCCGGGGTCGGATGCGGATAGCCGAACACCCCATGTTGCACACGCGTTTCCAGCGCTTCGATCACCGCGGGCGGAGCCGAAAAATCCATATCGGCAATCCACATCGGGAGCACATCCTGCCCCCTGGCGTGATGCCGTGCGTAGCGGCCCCACTTGATCGAATCATCAATGGGCGGTGTTAGGCGATCAATGGGTGTTTCAAAATCAAATTCAGACATGCCGTCATTATCCCCAGAAACAAACAGCCCCGCGCGGATTTCTCCGGCGGGGCCGTCCATCAGAGCCGGGTTCGGTGGGTTCCGGTTAGCCCGGAGACGCCACCAACCCCGTCAGTGACTTACTTCTTGGCAGACTTCTTGGCACCCGTGCCAGCAGCCTTCACAGCAGCCGAGGTGGCAGCCGACACACCAGCTTCGGTGAATTCAGCGGCTTGCTTGGCAGCCTTGTTCATGTTCTCGAAAGCCGAGTTAGCAGCAGTGACCGCCTGGCGCACAGCAGCCAGAGCAACGTCAGAACCGAACGGCGAAGCCTTGGCAGTCTTTTCGGCCAGTTCCTGAGCAGCCTTGTTCAGTTCGGCAAACTGAGCCTGAACCAGCTTGGCGACTTCCTGGGCAGCACCGGTCGAGATTTCATAGACGCTACGCGAGTAGGCAACGGCCTTCTCGGCAGCCGGTTGACCCAGAGCAGCACCCATCGAAGCGACTTCTTGCGGGGTCTTCACGCCCATTACAGCCTTGGCGTTCTTGGCACTGTCGTTCAGGGCTTCACGGGCCGTACCCAGATTCAGGGCAGCCAGGCTCTCAGCAGTAGCCAGTGCGGTGTTGGCAACCGACAGCAGGGTGTCGATAGCAGCCTTGTTGGCCGACAGCAGGTTTTCGTTGTTCAGTGCGTTCATGGTGGACTCCTTGAAGATAAAAATAAAAAGGGTGATGTCTCGAAAATCTTGCTTCTTCTTGCGCTTGTTAAATCTTTGCAACCCGCGATCTTGAGGTGTTATCTGAGATATCTGAAATATCGAGATTTCGCCTGTTTGTTGCGGTGCAACATAATGAATTATAGGGGCAGAATCTGCCATGTCAAGGAAATCGTTGAAATAATTTTGCAGGGCAGCAAACGAGGTGTCGAGGTGACAATCAAGGCACTCCGGTATGATCCGACCCATGAACCACGCATGGACACTTCTCATTCTGGCCGGCATCTGCGAGATCGGCTGGCCCCTGGGATACAAAATGGCCCAGGCGCATGAGGGCTTGCGTCAGATCAGCTGGTTTGCTTTCTCGGGCTTGTCGATCGTGCTCAGCGCCTGGTTACTCTGGCTGGCCCAGAAAGAGATCCCGATCGGGACGGCCTATGCAGTCTGGACCGGCATCGGCGCGGCAGGCACCTTTGTCCTGGGGATTCTGCTCTTTGGTGAGCACTCATCGATGCTCCGCTGGTTGGGTGCCGCCATGATCATCGGCGGGGTCATCATCCTCAAAGTCAGCCAGTAAGCACGCCGCTTAATCGTTGCCTAATGCCCGGCCCGGCTTTCCGGGTTGCCAAGGGCACCAAGTGCACGCAGATAACCATAGATCTGCCGCGCCATCATCTGACGCTCGGCAGCCGGCCGATCAACCGCCAGGGCCGGCATGGTCGTCAACGGGTCCTTACCTGAGGGATCCAGCACCCAGGTCGCAAAACGGGCAAAAGACTGGCCGGTCGCCCATTGCGCCAGATCAATCGGCATTTTGCTGCCACCGACCCGGTTCACCTGATGGCAGGACAGACAATATTGCTGGGTCAGCCGGGCTCCGCGCCGGTAGGATTCCGGCAACATGGGCGGATACAGAGGTTGTAAGCTCTGGGCATCCATGATCTTCATACCAGTCACCTGGTAAGGCCAATAGGTCGCCCCGTCGACACGCAGATCGGGATTCATCACATTATTCCAGACCAGATACCAAGGGCCCAGTGGCACTAGGTGATCCAGCGGGGGGACTTCCACGCTGAAGGCATCACCGTCGGCTCTTTCATATACTAGGTAGGCCGGATACTTCTGTAGGCGTTCCGACGGCACCAGAGACAGATAGCCATCTTTTGTTTCAAAACCCACCAGCGTGCCCGGTGCCCGCCAGCGTTGCTCCAGTAACAGGTCAAGCATCACGACTGCCGGGTAGCCCCGGTAGGAAACCTCGACGGGTTTTAGGGGCTTGGAGCGGACCGGATCAATCACCGTAATCACGCCCGGGGTCAGACCGGCAGCGTGCGATCCCGGCGCCGGTAACGATACCGGAGCCGTAGGATCAGCGGCCCAAAGATGGGCGCTCAACAGCAGCCCGCCAACCCATAATAGCCACGTACCCACCCGACGCATCCTAGTGTGCCTCGTGAGCCGCCTTGCTCAGCAGCAGGGACTGGTTCATCTGCTTGTCGACCAGCACCATCGCATAGGCTGATACCAGGAAGACCAGATGAATGATCACCTGCCACATGATGGTGTGATCGGTCATGTTTTCGGCATTGATAAAGGTCTTGAGCAGGTGAATCGATGAGATCCCGATAATAGCTGTCGAGAGTTTTACCTTGAGCACGCCGGCGTTGACATGGGACAACCACTCGGGCTGATCAGGGTGGCCCTCGAGGTTGAGTCGGGAGACAAAAGTCTCGTAGCCGCCCACGATGACCATCACCAGCAAATTGGCAATCATCACCACATCAATCAGCCCCAGTACTGAGAGCATGATCACGGTTTCACTGACATGCTCGGCAAATGCGCCAGTGACCAGATGCTTCAGTTCGATCATGAACTGGTAGACGTAAACGCACTGAGCCAGAATCAGGCCGAGGTAGAGAGGAGCCTGCAGCCAACGGCTGGCAAAGATCAGTTTTTCCATGGGATTAGGTTTGCCACCCGGGGCAGCATGAGGTGTCGCGTTATGCATGATGAGCCAGAGTAATCAGAACACTGACGATTATACTGTCTGGATGACTGCCCCGTTGTTTGAAATCCCCTGTCCCTTTGATATCGAGACTGGCACCCTCAGCCTGCTCGAACCTGCCGAGAGTGATGCGGAAACCTTGCGCCGGCAGTTGCTAGCGGGCACCTACGACAAGCCCTACCTGATCAGCCATGACGATCTGCGCACCCTGCATCTCAGTCTGAGCCTGATCCAGAGCACCATGCGCATCAGCCAGCCCGATGCGCTAGAACTGATCTATACGCAGAAGATGATGAGTTTTCTGCTCTTCTATCCGCGACCCAAGGCCATTCTGCTCCTCGGTCTGGGCGGCGGCTCACTGGCCAAATACTGTTACCGGCACCTGCCCCACTGCGACATCACCGCAGTCGAAATCAATCCCCACGTTATCGGCTTCCGCCAGGCCTTCTGCATTCCGGAGGACAATGAGCGCTTCCGCATCCATTGTGACGACGCCACACGCTTCATTGAGCATCACAACACCCGTACCGACATCGTTCTGCTTGATGCTTTTGATGGCACCGGTATTGCCCCCGAGCTGACCGCGCCCGATTTCTATGGGGCCGTCTTCGATACCTTATCGCCCAACGGCATTCTGGTCATGAATCTGGCAGGTAACAAGGCCGGCTATGACGAACCCCGACAACAACTGGCCGGCATCTTTGATGACCGCATTCTCAATATCAAGGTTCGCGATGGCGGGAACCAGATCATTCTGGCGTTCAAGAACCCGGCATTCGCGCCCCGCTGGGACAGCATTCAAAATCAGGCCAAGCTCTTGGAACAGAAGCTCGGCCTCGAGTTCACCCGCTTTGCACGCCACCTGGAAAAGAGCAGCGTGACCCGGCATCTCAGTCCGCGTCGCACACCTCGGCGCCGTTGATCGTCGCACGTTTGCCTTTGACCCAGAATACATAGGACTCATCCGAGTTGGCGTATCGGCCACCATCGGCACTAGGCACCTGGCGCAGATAACGGGTGGTCTGACCCAGTTCGATCGTCGCGGTCTGCTGGGCGTTATCAAATACCACGTAGAGCCGACCAGATTCAGGACAGGTAAAACGAACCGTAAAGGGTTTGCGCGGACGCGACGCTTCAGAGCGGTACTGAGCCGGAATATCGCTCACGGCAGTTTTGCGCACTTCAATCTGTGACGCGTCACCCTCGTTAGAGGCACCGGACTGCGCCTGAGCCGGAAAAATAGTCAAGACACCCAGCATGAGCCATCCGGTCTTCTTTAGGCTATTTATCGGCATCTAGTTTGCCCCCTGAGACATTAACTGGCCATCAATCGTCGACCACGGCTTAAGAATATTCTGACAGGTCCCTTTCTGCGTGGCTACTGAAAGCAAATTCTGTGCAGCCAGAGACAAACCGCTGGTGACAACAGCAAGACCCACCGAGGCAGCCTGTTTGGCAATGCCCGTTTTATTGATGCCCCAGGTCGGGTTTAATAATGTCCCCTCAATCACAATCCAGCCCGCAGGATTTACACCGGTGGTCAGACCTGACTTTTGCGCAGACTGAATGTTGATATTCATACGCTCCTTCTTGAGATCAATCTGACCGTTAAGAAGCACATTAAGCTGATCGGTCTCGATCCCCACCGTGTTGTTGATCGACAGTAATCCGCTCTGAATTGGCAAATAGGCTGAAACGCACTGTACTTGCGACGTAGCCGACTTGGTAGCCAACGGATTGATAGTGTCGACGAGCGATACAAAAAAATCTCCGGCAGAGTTAATTAACCCTCTGGGCAGCGTAGCACCGGTGACCGAAAGCTGGGCTTCTCCGTTCAGATTAGATACCAATGAACGCAAAGAGGAGCCCTGTCCGTTCACATGAAAGGCGAATTCACTTTGACCACCTTTAACCTGACCAAAGCTCTTCGACTCATCCATCTGGTTAATCAGCTCCTCCAGTCGAAAATTTTTCGCATGGCCACGAATGCGGAAAGAAGGATTGGCTGATGCGTACTGAGCAATCAGGCCATCGGCCATAAGTGTGCCCTTACCGAAACCAGTCTCGAACCGATCAACTCGCATGATCCCGCCTGAAGCGTCCTGCAGACTCGCCTTGAGCATCACTCTAGGGAGAATAATCCCGTCTGGTAACACGAACTCGTTGATATTGAGACCAACCTGTCCATTCATCAGCGGAATGGCATCAAGACCAAACGGCTGTGTTCCAAAAACCCAATGACGCCCGGTCTGGTCTGATTTCTGCTTCACTTTTGATTTTTCTGGGGGCGCAGAGGCACTGCTATGCGGATCAAGATCGATTTTGCTGGCGTTCAGATTCAGCGCCAAGCGAGGCGAAGTCCCCTGTTTCAAGTCGGCTCGCCCCGTGAAGGATTGAAGATTCACGGCAACATAAGCACGATCTTTACTACCTTGATCCACAAAAGAACCACTACCGACAGAGCCCTGCATATAACCATCCATCGTCCCCAGCAACTGGCGTGGGGTTCGCCCTCGAGCATTAACAGATACATCCAGTTGCACGGGCATTCCAGACACGCTTACACCAGGCAAAGTTAGTCGGTCGCTGGAAAGCAATTTCGCCAGATCAAAGCCACCGGCCTTGGCTTGCAATGTCAGCGCCGGGTTACTTACTTTTCCAGCGTAATTGGCCAGCATACCGCTCGCCTTGATTTGACCACGATCAAAACCGGAACTGAAATGTTCAACCCGTATCGTGCCGCCTCCTGCGTCCTGCATACTGGCATTTACCTGAAAATTTGGTAGCGTAATGCCCGAGGGTAGCACCAGTTCGCTTACTCTGAGGCTGATGCTGCCGTTGAGCAGTGGGATCAAATCAAATCCCAGCGGGGTTGTCCAGAATGGTTGGTCTCCGACACCATCCGCAGCTGATGGATTCTTCTGACCCTCCTCAGAATGGACAGGCGCACCGTTCGCATTAGCCGGGGGCGAAAGATCGATCTTCGTCGCCTTCAGATCAAGATCCATCTGTGTGGCCTTGCCGGGGGCCAGATCAAATCGACCCGTAAACGATTGCAGATTGACTGCCATGGGTCCACGATGACCATCACCGCGATCCATAAGGGCGCCGGAACCAAGAGACGCTTGTATATGTCCATCAAGGGATGAGACCAAGCGTTTTGGTGAGCTACCCTGTGCACTCAGAGAAACATCCAGTTGCAAAGGGACCCCCTGAACAGTCACTTTGGGCAAGTTCACGTCTTGAATGGCATAAATCTTGGACAGATCAAATCCGCTGGCTTTTGCGTTAATCGACATTGCCGGGTTCTTTCCGGCAAAGTTTTCGATGGCACCGGATGCTGAAATGTGACCCTTGTCGAATCCGGCACTGAACTGATCAAGCGTCAGTCGACCTGAACCCGCTTCACTCAACGTTCCGCGCAAAACCACATTGGGTAACAGCACATTGTTAGGCAGAAGCACCTGACCTGCATTGAGATCAAGACTTAGATTCATCTGGGGCAGCACCGACCAATCAATGGCACGATCATCTTGCCACCAGGCGGTCCCAGCATCCCGAGCCTGACCCGAAGCCGCGCGCGAAGATGTGGCCATGGCGCCTTCTCGTTGACCCGTCGACGAACCCGGAAGGGAAGAAAGTGTTCGAGACAAATCCAGAGCCTTGGTGTTTATCGTTAACGCAAGGGTATTAGCCTGGCCATCGGGGTAATCGTACTGACCCTTCAATTCAATAGGTTGACGCGCCCAGACCACCTGTCCCTTGAATTCAGCTCGGGTTGCCGAAACCAGACCGGAAGCCTGATTAATCCCGAGGAGTTCGGTAGATTCGCCCGATGGATCAATACGCTTGATGCTGGCATCCTGCCCCTTGAACTTGAGCCCACCATCATTGAATACGCCAGCCATTCGTCCAATGATGAATGTGTTCACCAAGCGACCTGACGCATCACGCCAATGCACGGTTCCGTTTTGTAACAACAGCTTATCGAGCTGAAACGCTGAGCTCGAACCGCTTTGATTTGCCGGCAGGATCCAATTACCTGCCGGCCCATTTGCAGGACCCTGCTGGAGATTTAACGTCAAACCATCAAACTCGGCCCGATTGATCGACACCGACTGATGCAACAACGGTAACCAGTTAAGGCTCAAAGAAACCCGCTGCGCTGTTGCCATCTCGGCATCCCTGGCCCAGGGGGCATTACCAAAAGATACATTCTCAGCAACTACTGCAAGGCGCGGCCATATTCGCACCGATGCCGGTCCTTTGATGGTCAGCGTCCTACCCGTGCTCTCTTCAACGGCTTTGGTCGCAGTGTCCAGCACGATTTTGACATCCACCAATCGGGGCAACCAGATTGCCGCAATGGCGCCGACCAGCACCAGCAACCCCAGCAGAAGACTCAAGATACGCAACCAACGACGCATGCGGACCATATGGGATGAGTGTGTTGATGGCTGACGGGAGACTGTATCTGGGGAATCTGGCAATTTCATTCCCTAAGGATAACAAACGGTCAGTCTGCGGTTATAACCATATGAAAAACCTGTCATTTACATGTAAGAAATCTGGGCTAAAGTTCAACCCGCATCCACGGGAGAGGATGTAGAGTCCGGTAAAGCTGTATTCCGGACGAGGAGAATCTGGCCCGATCCCTTCTATAAGAAACGGGCCCGATGGGGACCCCAGCCTGGTGGCTGGGGTTTCTTTTTTTGTGGACTGAATTTTTTTCAAGAGTTATCGCCGCATTGAATAGATTTCAGCCCCAAGCTTGTCGACATACCCCGATTTTCCTGTAAGGTAAGACGTGTTTTGCGGCGCAGCTTGCGTCATCCCTCCAACTTCGTAACTATGTCCCTTACGAGAGCCACTTCAGAAAGTTGATGACGTGAATGCCCTTCTGAATTTTTCGCACATTATCGATGCGATCAACGAGCGGGTTGGCAAATCCGCTGCCTGGTTGATACTGGTCGCTGTTCTGGTGAGCGCCATTAACGCCCTGTTCCGTTACGCATTCAGCATCAGCTCTAACGCCTGGCTGGAACTGCAGTGGTACCTCTTTGCAAGCACCTTCCTCCTGTGTGCCCCCTGGACCCTGAAATCCAACGAACATATCCGTATTGACGTGGTGACCGGGCGTTTCTCACCCCGAACCCACGCCAAGATCGACATTTTCGGAACAATCTTTTTCCTGTTTCCCCTCTGCCTCATCGTGCTCTATGGCTCGATCCCCTACGCGCTGGATTCGATTACCTCGGGTGAAATGTCGAACAATTCAGGCGGCCTGATTGTCTGGCCTGCCAAGATCCTGATTCCGATTGCTTTCTTTCTCCTTTTTCTGCAGGGCATCTCCGAGCTGATCAAGCGCATTGCCTTCTTGAAGGGTCTGATTGACGGCAAGGCCTTTGAAAAGACGGGGCACCACGGTGCAACCCCGGATGCAGTTGAAGTGGCTGAAGCCGCTTCCGTTAAAAACTAGGGAGCCACGTCATGCCACTTGAGTTTCTCGTACCCATCATCGGTGACTACATGGCACCGATCATGTTCCTCGGCCTGATCATTTTTCTACTCTCTGGCTACCCAGTCGCCTTTTCACTCGCCGCTAACGGGCTGCTCTTCGGTCTGCTGGGTATCGGCATGGGCATGTTCACGCCCGATTTTCTGAATGCCCTGCCCAACCGCATCTTTGGCATCATGGGCAACGATACGCTGCTGGCGGTTCCCTTCTTTACCTTCATGGGGCTCATTCTTGAGCGCTCTGGCATGGCGGAAGATCTGCTCGACACCATCGGCCAGCTTTTTGGTCCCGTGCGCGGCGGTCTGGCCTATGCAGTGATCTTTGTCGGTGCCCTGCTCGCCGCCACCACCGGTGTGGTCGCTGCCTCGGTCATCTCAATGGGCCTGATTTCCCTGCCTATCATGTTGCGTTACGGTTATGACCGCCGCTTGGCCAGCGGGGTAATCGCCGCCTCGGGCACGCTCGCCCAGATCATTCCACCCTCCCTGGTGCTTATCATCATGGCCGACCAGCTAGGTCGTTCCGTGGGTGACATGTATGCTGGCGCAGTGCTGCCCGGTCTCGTGCTGACCGGCATGTACTTCGGTTATGTGGCGCTGGTCAGCATCTTCAAGCCTGCTGCCGCGCCTGCACTACCGCTTTCTGCGAGAACGCTGACCGGCAGCAAGCTGTTGATGCGTTGTGTGATCTCACTCTTCCCGCCGCTGTTCCTGATCTTCCTGGTCCTTGGCACCATCTTCCTCGGTATCGCTACGCCGACCGAGGGCGGTGCCATGGGGGCCAGCGGAGCTGTGCTTCTGGCTCTGGCCAAGCGCAAGCTCAACTGGAGCCTCACGCGCCAGGCCGTTGATGCCACCGCCAAGCTTTCGGCTTTTGTTCTGTTCATACTGGTCGGCGCCACGGTCTTTGGTCTGGTCTTCCGCGGCGTGGATGGCGATCTCTGGGTCGAACATCTACTGACCTCGCTACCGGGCGGCCAACTGGGCTTCCTGATTGCCATCAATATCCTCTTCTTCGTGCTGGCCTTCTTCCTAGACTTCTTCGAGCTGGCTTTCATCCTGGTCCCACTCGTTGGCCCGGTGGCTGAAAAGCTGGGTATCGATCTGATCTGGTTCGGCGTTCTGATTAGCGTCAACATGCAGACCTCGTTCATGCATCCGCCCTTTGGCTTTGCCCTGTTCTATCTGCGCTCGGTTTCCCCGGCAAAGAAGTACATCGACAAGATCACCGGCAAGATGATGGATCCCGTCACGACCAAGCAGATTTACTGGGGAGCCATTCCCTTCGTCTGCATCCAGATCATTATGGTGACGCTGATCATCGCCTTCCCGGGTCTCGTTTCGGTCGATAAGCATGAAACCGTGGACGATGGTCCCGTTGAAATCGTCTTTGAAGTCCAACAGGATGCCGCACCTGCAGCAGCAGCGGATAGCAATAGTCAATTCAAGATCTCTACCGACGAGCCCGGTGAGAAGAAGTAGTTTCGGCTCAGCCATAACAAACCCATAGGAGACAACCATGGATCGTCGTAATTTTCTGAAGAATGTCGGTATCGGCGCTGCCGCCGGTTCGGCATCGCTGATTACCGCAGCACCGGCCATCGCCGCCACCCCCAAGATCAAGTGGCGTCTGGCGTCCAGCTTCCCGAAGACCCTCGATACCGTGTATGGCGGTGGTGAAGACTTCTGCAAGCGCGTGTCGGAACTCACCGAAGGCAACTTCGAAATCCGTTCCTTCGCCGGCGGCGAAATTGTGCCGCCGTTCCAGGTCATGGACGCCGTCAAGGATGGCACGATCGAGTGCTGCCATACCGCCCCTTACTACTTCTTCGGCAAGAACGAAGCCTTTGCTTTCGACTGCTCGGTGCCGTTCGGTATGACCGCACGCGCCCAGAACGCCTGGTATTACTACGGTGGCGGTCAGAAGCTTCTGGCCGACTTCTACGCCCAGTACAACATGGTGAGCTTTGCTGCCGGTAACTCGGGCTGCCAGATGGGTGGCTGGTTCCGCAAGCAGATCAATACCGTGGCCGACCTCAAAGGCCTGAAGATGCGCGTCGGTGGCTTTGCGGGCAAGGTGCTCGAGAAACTGGGCGCTGTGCCGCAACAGATTGCGGCGGGCGATATTTACGTCTCCCTGGAAAAGGGCACCATCGATGCCGCCGAGTGGATCGGTCCGTACGATGATGAAAAGCTGGGTCTCTACAAGGTCGCCCCGAACTACTACTACCCGGCCTGGTGGGAACCGTCAACCCAGTTCTCGGTCATGATTAACAAGAAGGAATGGGACAAGCTACCGAAAAACTACCAGTACGCCATCGAAGTGGCTGCCGCCGAGACTAACGTCCGCATGCTGGCCGAATACGACTTCAAGAATCCGGCCGCTCTATCGCGCCTGATCAAGGCCGGTGCCAAGCTGAACAAGTTCTCGAACGCAATCATGGATGCCTCGTTCAAGGCCGCCAATGAAGTGCTGGAAGAAACGGCTGCCAAGAATCCGGACTTCAAGAAGATCTACGAACCGTGGCGTCAGTTCCGCAATCTGGAATTCTCGTGGTTCAACGTGTCCGAGCAGGCTTATGCCCAGTTTGCCTTTGGCAAGAAACTCGGCAAATAAACTAAACTCTCTCGCTAGAGCTTTCGGGGTCGCTCGTCGACCCCGTTTTTTTTACTAGAGCATCATGATCGAATTCTTCAGCAACCCTATCGGGCTCCTCCTGGTCGCTGGCGGCGCCTTTCTGGCCGGCGGCATGAATGCCCTAGCTGGTGGGGGCACCTTCTTCTCATTCCCGGCCCTGCTGGCCGCGGGCGTCCCCCCCGTCACTGCCAACACCAGTAACACCGTGGCGCTGTGGCCAGCCAGCCTGTCGAGTGCCTGGGTCTACCGCGCCGAGCTGGCCAAGCATCGGCAATGGGTCATCGCCCTCACGGTCGTCGCTGCCATCGGTGGTATTGCCGGGGGATTACTTCTGCTCGCCATTTCCAACAAAGCCTTTACACAGCTCATTCCCTGGTTACTCCTCCTTGCCACGGCCCTCTTTGCATTCAGCAAACAGATCAGCGGTCTGGTCGTTCGCACCAAGGCAAGACTGGGTATTCATCAGGTCGATGATCAGCCGCATAGCAAAGGGGGACTGTTCTTCCAGTTTCTGGTCACAGTCTATGGCGGTTTTTTTGGGGCTGGTCAGGGGATTCTGACCTTAGCCGCGCTGGCCATCCAGGGGATCGAGGATATTCAGGAGATCAACGCCCTCAAGAACTGGATCTCGGCCGTTACCTACACCGTCTCAGCGATGACCTTTATCGTGGCTGGCGCCATCGACTGGCCCTATACCCTGCTCATGATCGTGACCGCGACATTCGGTGGCGTTGCTGGCGCTCGGCTGGCCCGTTACCTACCGGCACTCTGGCTCAAGCGGCTGGTCATTGGCGTGGGGAGCGTGATGACGGTGATCTATTTCTTCAAAACCTGATCAAAGAATTTTTAAACGCGGTTTTGACGTTCCTTCAGTTGATCCCGGAATCGCCGGCGTGCGGGCTGCATGGCCACATGGTTTTCAGTCCAGCCCCCCTGCTTGCGAGGCGTAAGGAAGCGGAAGCGGCTCGCGCACCAGGTAAAGGCCCGATACAAAGCCGGGAAGCGGTAAGTAGCTGCCCAGGCGTGCCAAAGAAACATGGCCACTGAGGAATAAGCCGAGCCCGCACCCCGTAACGCTTCCTTTGCGGTATCGGGTTTACGGTAGGCCTCGGTACGCAGGCGAATTAGCAGATCAGGAATCGGAATCCGCACCGGGCAGACCTCGGCACAAGCCCCACACAGGGTCGAGGCCGTTGCCAACCCATAGGTCGAATCCAGTCCCAGCAGATGCGGCGAAATGATTTTCCCAATCGGTCCCGGATACGTGGTGCCGTAGCTATGCCCGCCCACCCGCGCATAGACCGGGCAATGGTTCATACACGCCCCACAGCGGATGCACTGTAGCGTGGAACGCAGTTGCGGATCGGCATAGGCTTGGGTGCGTCCATTGTCGAGAAGAATCAGGTGCACCTCCTCAGGACCATCCAGCTCGTCAGGCTTACGCGGTGACGAGATCATGTTGACGTAGGTGGTGATGGCCTGCCCTGTGGCTGAGCGCGTTAACAGGCTCAGGATCGGGGGCAGATGATCCAACTTCTCCACGACTTTCTCGATACCGGTGATGGCCACATGGATCCGTGGCACGGTCGTGCTCATCCGGCCGTTGCCTTCGTTCTCGACCAGACACAGCGTCCCGGTTTCGGCGACCATGACATTGACCCCGGAAAGCCCGATATCGGCGTTGGCAAATTTCTCGCGCAGCACCTTACGCCCGATCTGGATCAACTCATCGACCGAATCGGTGTAATCAACCCCGGGAATCCGCTGGGCAAACAGCTCGGCAATCTCGACCTTGGTCTTATGGATGGCCGGCATGATGATATGGGAAGGCTTCTCATCAGCCAACTGGACAATGTATTCCCCCATGTCCGATTCCAGCGCATCAATGCCGACTTCCTGTAAGGCATGGTTAAGCTCAACCTCCTCACTCACCATCGACTTGCCCTTGATGACCGACCGGGCACCCTTGCGTTGTGCTATCTCGATGAAAATCCGGTTCGCATCTTCCGGGCTTTCGGCCCAGTGCACGCGAATGCCATTGGCGGTGAGTTTTTCCTCTAACTGCTCCAACAGGCTCGGCAGTTTCGACAGACTGTACTGACGGATCTGCTCACCCAGCGTCCTCAACGTCTGTAGCTCGGCATCATCCGGAAACTGCGCCAGACGTTTCGCTTGGAGAAAGTCCATCGCACCGCGCAGACTCTTCTGCAGATCAGGGTTCGTAACCACCGCTTTGGCGCGTTCGCGAAACTCACTGACCGGCACAAAATGTAAGGGCTGGTTCATCTCATGCCCCCTCGACCAGGATCACGATCAGCCGCTTCGGGCCGTGCGCCCCATAAGCGAGTGTCTGCTGGATATCGGCAGTTTTTGAGGGGCTCGAAACCAGAATTACATTCGTCGGCAAACCCTCAGCCCAAGTCGGCTGCTGCGTCAGATCAAACAGCGTATTGACGACCCGACCCGCATCCACGATGACCATGTGGATTGGGGGCACCAGGGATAATTGTCGAGGCGAAGATGGGTTACTCTGCAGAACAATGGTCCCGGTTTCGGCGATGGCCGCAACCGAATAGGTCAACCCGGCATCGACCGAATCGAATAAGACCTCCTGCTGCCAATCGGGACCCGAAACGGGATACAACGTACAGACTTTCTCAAGCAGGGCGCTCATAGGTTGATCCGAAAACACCTCGTTGCCTACAGCCAGACACCGGATCTGATTCTCCGAGATCAAACCTTCCAGCACATCAGTCAGGTCAGTGGGTGTCGTCCGGTGAACTTCGGCCATGGCGTTCTTCAAATTCAGCACCAAACGCTCGACCCGGGTCGGCAGATCCTCATGGGGACGGTTAGCGTAGAAACGTGACGGATCCGGCGCAGTCATCGGCTCAACGTTAGCCGAACGCAGTTTGTTCAAAATCGTTTCGCGGGCCGCAGTCGACATCACTTTCCCCCCTTCTCGTCCGACGAGCCGGTGATGCGCTCCAGCAGAAAACTCGCCAGATGTTGGCCGCGTATCGGGCAGCCCACTTTCTGCGCATGACCCTTGATGTTGAGCATGCAACCGCAGTCACCAGTGACCATGGCATCTGCACCACAACCGTTAATGGCCGCCACCTTGTCGCGCACGATCCCACCGGAGATTTCAGGATGCCGCACACTGAACATGCCCCCAAAGCCGCAGCATTCAGATTCATGATCCTGAATCTTGAGCGTCACCTGATCCAGTTGGCCTAGTAAAGCACGGGTCGAGGCCAAGGCGCCGGTCTCCCGGCGTGCCGAGCACGAGGTATGCAACGCCACGCTAGTCGGCATCCCCAAATCCTTGAGTTGTACCTGTAGCACCTCAACCAGAAACTCGGAAAGCTCCCAGGTACGACGCGCCATCGTCTGTGCAGCGGCCTCATCGGCTGTTTTAGCAAACAAGGTCGGGTAATGATGACGAATCATCCCGGCACAAGAACCCGAAGGCAGAACGATGGGCCACGGTTCCTGAAAAAGCTCGAGTTGCTGCCGAGCCACTGCTCGGGCTTCATCGGGCTGACCGCTGGTATAGGCCGGTTGGCCACAGCAAGTCTGGGCTTCCGGAAAGTGCACTCGGACACCGCAATGCTCAAGCAGTGCAACTGCATCCAGCCCTGCCTCAGGTACAAACAGATCCACCAGACAGGTACAAAAAAAGTACACATCCATGACCGGTGTACCCTGACCTTGAAGGGAACACGGCGTCAAATCATCTGAACTGGAAACATGCATGGCGGTCTCTCTTAAGAGTCAGATCATCCGGTCAACCAGTTCGATCCAATGGCGAACTGGCACTTCGGTGCCCGACTGCAGGTGGTTGATACAGCCAACATTGGCCGAGACGATCTCATTCGGGTTTGTCTTTAGCAGATTACCCAGTTTACGGTCGAGAAGAGTTTGCGACATTTCCGGCTGCAGAATAGCATACGTCCCGGCAGACCCGCAACAGAGATGGCTATCCTGACAAAGCTTGACCGTCACCCCCAGCTTACCGAGCAGGGACTCGACCGCTCCCCGGATCTTCTGACCGTGTTGCAGCGTACACGGCGGATGATAGGTGATATTGGAAGGTGCGGTGCTACCCTGCTTCTGCGTCAGGGAGACCAGAGCCTCCGCATGTTCCGGCAGAATCTCGCTCAGATCTTTGGCCATTGTCGAAATTTGACGCGCCTTCTCCGCGTAGAGTGGGTCATGCGCGAGCAAATCCCCGTACTCCTTGATCATGGCGCCGCAGCCGGAAGCATTGATCACGATCGTATCCACGCCCTGGGCCACATAAGGCCACCAGGCATCGATATTACGCTTGAACTCGGCATGCGCCCCTACATGGTCATTCAGATGCTGACGGATCGCGCCACAGCACGCTGCTTTAGGCGCAACAATCAATTCGATGCCAAGTTTGGCCATCACGCGCGCGGTGGCGGCATCGACATTCGGCATCAGCGCGGGCTGCACGCAGCCTTCATGCAGCAGCATCTGGCGCGTCCCGCGGGCAGTCGGCCAGGTACCAGCCGGCTGAGGCAACTGAACTTTCTTCTGGAGCGTTGCCGGCAATACCGGACGCACAAATCGCGCCAGGCCGAACAGAAAAGCAAACACGTCCCGGCGGCTTAGGGTTTCGCGAATGGCCCAGCGTTGTAGTCGCTGCATCAGCGGACGGGTCACCCGCTCATCGACATAACGACGGCCGATATCGACCAGGCGGCCGTATTGAACGCCGGAAGGACAGGTCGATTCACAATTGCGACAGGTGAGACAGCGATCAAGATGTGATTGCGTCCGACTAGTCACAGCCCCTCCCTCGAGCATCTCCTTCATCAAGTAGATGCGCCCGCGCGGACCATCCAGCTCATCACCCAGGACTTGATAGGTGGGACAGGTGGCCGTACAGAAACCACAGTGCACACACTTGTTAACGATCGACTTGGCGGTGCCAATGTCGGGATCGTTCTGGAATTCGGAAACAATATTGATCTGCATCGTAATGACCTCAGAGGCCCTGATAGAGTCGATCGGGGTTGAAAATTCCCCGTGGGTCAAACGTCTGCTTCAGGCGCTGATGGATGGCCATCAATGCCGGGCTCACCGCATTAAAGGTGGTATCGCCCTTATGCTGGTTGTTAAAGCGCACCGCGTGCCCACCCAGTTCAGCCGCGAGCGCATGCACACGAGACTCCTCGGCCTCACTCCAGACCCAGCGCTGTGCCCCACCCCACTCGACGAGCGGCAATGCGGCACCGAAAAGCTGCGAGGTCGTCATGGCAGGCGCTATGGCCGGCAGCGACAGACGCCACAAAGTCAGACCATCCCGCCCCTGCGCACTTCCAGAGCCTAACTCAGCAAAAAAGGCATGCGTCTGATCCCGCAGGCTATCCCAATAAGCCTCGGCCTCTGCCTGAGGGATCTGCTGTCCCCCCAGGGTGCTGATCGCGGATTCCACTGCGGCACGGGCGCCCGAAAGACGCACACGCAGCTGGCCGTCTTCCCAGGCGCTGGCCGTCAGTGGCAGTGGCTGACCCGACCATTCGTTGACCTTCTGGATCGCCTCAGACTGCGACAACTCAAAGCCGAGGGTCGCACGCGCCGGGGCCACCGGCAACACCTTGAGTGACACCTGGGTCATCAACCCCAGAATGCCGAGAGATCCGGTCATCAGCCGTGACACATCATAGCCCGCCACATTCTTCATAACCTGGCCACCAAACTTGAGCGTATCGCCGCGCCCGTCGATCACATGCATCCCCAGCACAAAATCACGTACCCCACCGACGAAGGGTCGACCGGGGCCCGAGAGCGCCGTCGCAATCGCACCACCCAGCGTACTCGCCTTCGAGTAACGCGGCGGTTCAAAGGCCAGCATCTGTCCATGTTCAGCCAGCACCGATTCGATATCGGCAAGGCGACTTCCGGTGCGGGCGGTTAACACCAGCTCTGCCGGGTCGTAATCGACAATACCGTGATGACCAGTGGTCAGTAACACCTCGTCAGCTATCACCGGGTTTCCGTACCACTGCTTGCTACCACCCCCCTGAATGGCCAGGCGACGCCCGGCGCCAGAAGCCTCGCGGATCTGCGCGACAAAGTCCTGGGTCAGATCAGCCATACTTTGTGTCATCTCACAATCACCTTGATCTTAGAAACGGGGCAAATCGGCATGCGGCATCTGGCCGTGATGCACATGCATCCGTCCATATTCGGCACAACGATGGAGGGTCGGGATGGCCTTGTCCGGATTAAGTAGTCTGGCAGGGTCAAAGGCCGCCTTCACTCCGAAGAAGGCATCGCGCTCCTTCTCGTCGAACTGTACGCACATCGTATTGATCTTTTCGATGCCCACGCCGTGCTCCCCGGTAACAGTGCCGCCAAGCGCCACACAGGCTTCCAGGATCTCGTTCCCGAAGGCTTCCGCACGGTGCCACTGATCCTGATCCGAACCATCAAACAGGATCAGCGGGTGCATGTTGCCGTCACCGGCATGAAACACATTCATGCACCGCAAAGCGAAGCGCCCTTCCATCTCTTTAATCTGGTTGAGTAGCGTGGCGATGTGCTTCTTCGGAATGGTTCCATCCATGCAGTAGTAATCCGGCGAGATACGACCTGCCGCCGGAAACGCATTCTTGCGCCCACTCCAGAAGCGCATCCGCTCAGCCTCGCTCTCGGAAACCTGGATGCGCGTCGCACCCGACTGACGCAGCACGTCACTCATGCGGGCAATCTCTTCCTCTACCTCTTCGGCGGTACCGTCTGATTCGCAAAGCAGAATTGCTTCGGCATCGAGGTCGTAACCGGCATGCACAAACTCTTCGACAGCACGCGTCGCCGGTTTGTCCATCATCTCCAGCCCTGCCGGAATTAGACCCGCCGCAATCACATCCGCCACGGCATTGCCGGCTTTGGTCATGTCATCAAAGCTGGCCATGATCACGCGCGCGACCGGCGGCTTCGGAATCAATCGTACGGTGACTTCGGTCACCACGGCCAGCATGCCTTCGCTGCCAATCATCACCCCCAGGAGATCAAGACCGGGGGCATCCAGGGCTTCGGTCCCGAACTCGACAATCTCGCCGTCCATCAGCACAGCACGGACCTTGATCACGTTGTTCACGGTCAGGCCATATTTGAGGCAATGGACTCCACCGGAGTTTTCGGCGACGTTGCCGCCAATCGAACAGGCAATCTGACTCGAGGGATCGGGAGCGTAGTACAGATCATAAGGGGCGGCAGCATCGGAGATGGCCAGGTTGCGCACACCCGGTTGGAGAATGGCACGACGACTGAGCGGATCGATATCGAGAATCTTGTTGAGCCGTGCCGTCGACAGCACAATCCCCTCAGCCATCGGCATGGCACCCCCCGAGAGACCGGTGCCGGCGCCCCGGGGCACCACCGGCACGCCAGCGGCTAAACAGGCTTTAAGGACAGCCTGTACCTGCGTTTCGTTTTCTGGCAGAGCCACAGCCACCGGCAAGGTCCGGTACGCAGCCAGACCATCACACTCGTAGGGCGCTGTGTCTTCCTTTTGCCAGAGCAATGCGCCTTGCGGCAACAGGCGCTGTAGCGTTCCGATCAACTGCTCATGCGTGGCATTCATAGCCCGGATCCCTAGGTAACAGAAGCCCATTATAGGAATGAAACAGGGGCACCGGAATGAATCCTTTTCGTGCCTGCCTGAGCAAAATTCATGCGTCTACTGCAGCACAGCAATTAACCGGTATTTCTGAGTGCCGAGGCAATCCCGTTGATGCTGAGGTGAATGCCGCGCTGCACCTTCTCACCGGCCTGTCCCAAACGGTAGCGACGAATCAATTCGAGTTGCAGGTGATGTAGCGGATCAATATAAGGGAAGCGATGGCGGATTGACCGGGCTAGACCCGGGTTCGACGCCAGACGCTGACTGTCACCAGTGATCATCCCCAGAGACTCCACCGTACGCTGCCACTCCGCCTCAATCGCAACGAAGATACGATTACGCAGACGCTTATCACTCACCAGCTCAGCATAACGCGAGCCCAAGGCCAGGTCGCTCTTGGCCAGTACCATGTCGATATTGGAGAGCAAGGTCCGGAAGAACGGCCATTCGCGGTTCATCCGCTGTAGCAGCGCAAGCCGCGCCTTGCGTTCCTTGGCTGACCCCTCTTCCAGATAGTGCATCACGGCCGACCCAAAACCGAACCAGCCCGGTAGCGTCAAGCGGCTCTGCCCCCAGCTAAAGCCCCAGGGTATGGCGCGCAGATCTTCAATCTTGTTCAGCGCCTTGCGTGAGGCCGGCCGAGAACCGATATTAAGCTGTGCCAGTTCTTTCAACGGCGTTGCCGCAAAGAAATAATCCACAAATCCCGGGGTCTCATACACCAGCGCCCGATAGGCCGCCGTACTATCTTCAGACAGGCGCGCGGCCACATCCAGGAAGGTCTGTGGCGCCGTCTTGGTTGGCTTGAGCAGCGTCGCTTCCAGCGTTGCGGCCACTAAGGTTTCCAGGTTCCGGCGACCAATCTCCGGATTGGCATACTTCGAAGCAATAATCTCGCCCTGCTCTGTCAGACGAATCTGACCGCGCACGGTACCCGGTGGTTGCGCCAGAATGGCCTCATAGCTCGGGCCACCACCTCGACCAACCGTGCCGCCCCGTCCGTGGAAAAGACGCAGCTGGATGTCATGGCTATTGGCTAGCTGCTCGAACAGATCGGCCAGAGCAATCTCAGCTCGATAGAGCTCCCAGTTGCTGGTAAAGATACCGCCGTCCTTATTGCTGTCACTGTAACCCAACATGATGTCCTGCTCTCCGCCGGAGCGCTGGATCAGACGGGCAACACCCTCGAGCGCATGGAAGTCACCCATAATGGGCGCGGCATTGCGCAGATCGGCAATGGTTTCGAACAAGGGCACCACAATCACATCCACCGTACCCGTGGTGAGCGTCCCGCGTAGTAGCCCGACTTCCTTGAAGAGCAGCAGCACCTCCAGTAGATCGCTCACCGTTTCGGTATGACTGATAATGTAGTGACGGATCGCCAGACGGCCATAGCGGTTGATCACCTCACGTGCCATATCGAAAATCGCCAGCTCATCCTTGAACAGGGTCGAGTAATCGTGGGTCGGCACCCGCAGGGGGCGCAAATCATTGAGCGCCGACATCAACACGGCCTGACGTTCTGATTCCTCGAGCTTCAGATAGTTGGCGCAGACCCCGGAGGCCGCAAAGAGCTCAGCCACGACGGCCTCGTGCTGGTCGGAACTCTGACGTAAGTCCACCGTCGCCAGATGAAACCCGAACACATCGACCGCGCGGATCAGCGGGTGCAATCGTTGTTGCGCCAGCGCCTCGGCACCCTGTGTGATCAGACAGGCTTCAATGGCAGCCAGATCCGCCTTCAGATCGGCCGCTGATGCGTATGGCATCACCGAAGAATTCGTATTAGGCATATCACCCGAACCTGCGGTCACCGAAAGCCGATCATGAATATGACGCAACGCCCGACGATAGATCTCATCACGACGATGCGCACTGGTATCCGATGAGGCTTCAGCCAACGCCTCGACCTCGGGGGTAAAGTGCGTCAGCATCGATGATTGCGAGAGCTCACGCCCTAGAGCCTTCACCTCGGTGAGATAATGCTTTAGTGCAACCTCACATTGGCGGCGCATAGCATAGCTAAGGGTCTGAGCCGTCACATTGGGGTTGCCATCACGATCCCCTCCGATCCACTGCCCCATCCGGAAAAAACTCGCCACCGGCTTACCCGGCAGATCGGCTTCCAGGTTGGCATACAACTTGGGGATTTCACGCAGGAAAGTCGTTTCGTAATAGCTCAGCGCGTTCTCAATTTCATCCCGCACGGTCAGCTTGGTGAAACGCAGCAAGCGGGTTTGCCAGAGCTGCGTAACGCGGGCCCTAATCTGTTGTTCATTCAGCGCCATGCGCCGCTCGACCAAGGGGTGCGGCTTCTTCACAGTGCCCAGTTCCTGACGGATCTCATCCCGTTCAGCCAATAGCTGGGCAATATCCCGCTCGGCATCGAGAATGCTCTTGCGCTGCACCTCGGTCGGGTGAGCCGTGAGCACCGGGGAGACATGCGCCCGGGATAAAGTCTGGGCAATCACCCGCGAACTCATCCCATGCTCATGCAGCCGCGCCATGGCCGCATCAATACTGCCAGGCTGCAACTTGCCGGCACGCACATAAACGGCGCGTCGACGAATGTAATGCCGGTCTTCGGCCAGATTGGCCAGATGGCTGAAATAGGTGAACGCACGGATAACGCGCACCGAATCTTCATCACTCAACTGCTTGAGGAGTTTCTTTAGCGTCTTATCCGCTGCATGGTCGGCATCACGACGAAAGGCCACCGACAACTTGCGAATGGCTTCAACCAGATCAAAAACCGCTTCTCCCTCCTGGGTGCGGATCACATCACCCAGAACACGGCCGAGCAGGCGGATATCGTCAACGAGCGGTTTCTCAGCATCCTGTCGGGGTGTCTTTGGCTTCATGGGTCAGCATTCGAATGGGTGGGCAACAGCGCAACCCCATTATAGGGAAACCCGCGGCAAATTATGCTGAAAGATATTGTGTCAGTCGCTGAAAATGATTCAGCAGTCGACTATTCCGCAAATTCCCGCATTTCCGCCGTAAACCACTCGATAAAAGCGGCGCACTCCCAGCGCTCCGCCACCCCCGGCTTCCAGCATAAATAGTGATGGTTCGGCGCAGGAATCGCCTGCTCCGACAACCGGATCAAACGACCACTCTCGAACCAGGCCGCCCCCAGACGGGTTCGGGCCAGACACACGCCAAGACCGGCCGCGGCCGCATCATAGAGCAGCCCTAGATCGTTAAACTTGGCCGTGGTCTTCAGGCGCTGGTTATCCAGTTTGCAGTGGTCAAACCAGGTCTCCCAGGGCTCGAGCTCACTGTGAATGAGTAGCGCCCGGCTCACAATCTCGTCCTGATCGAAGCCGGCCAGGCCACCGACCTCATTCAGATAGTTCGGGCTACAGGCCGGCGTGGCGTAATCGGACATCAGGTGGACCGATTCGCGATCCGGGAACGTACTCGGACCAAAACGAACCTCGAGATCGGTCTCCTGTGAGACCACATTGAAGAGGGGTATGGATACCTGCAATACCAGATCAATTTCTGGATAGGCGTACCGGAACATCGAAAGCCGCGGCATCAGCATCTGACGAGCAAAGGTGGGCGTCACCCCCAGGCGCAAAATGGTGCGCTGGCCCGCGGGCCCCAATGGCTCGGTCATCTGCAGAATAGTGAGTGCCTCACGCACCCGCTTGAGATAGGCCTCTCCCTCTGGCGTCAGGCTGAAATCCTTACGGACAAAGAGCTTGAATTTAAGGTGTTCTTCGATCTGACGGATCCGGTGACTCACCGCACTGGGTGTAATAAACAACTCTTCCGCAACTTGGGTCACATTGCGATGGCGTGCCAGCGCCTCAAACGCCAGCAAGCCCTGAATATTCGGAACACGCGGAAAAATCACACCAACCCCTTAGATGTCTCAAGGGTTTATTCTATTACCCATTGGTTCCCACTGCTATCATTACCTCATGCGCCGCACATTGAAACCATTTGCGCTCCGCCTCTTTCATTTCGTCATTGGCAGCCTTTGTGTCCTCGCCTCGGTATCAACCGTATGGGCAAGTAACGAACTCGAACTCAGCATTTCACCCGCCATGAGTCTGGGTCCCACGCTTAATTTTGCCGGCCAAGAACTCAGTTATAGCAATGACACCGTGGGTGATTGGCAGGCCTACGTGGCCCTGACGGGTCTGGCGACAGATCAGAGCAATACCAGCAATCAAAGCCCCAAAGCTTTCGGCGATGTCTCGAATGCCCAGTTTATTGTGCAGAAGACCAACGGATTCTTCCAGCTATTCGCCATGGGCGGTGCGTTTTCACAACCAGCACTGGCTGGCAACTACACGCGTGCCTATACCCAGACCGATGGCACCTATGGCTGGTTGCCCGTAGGCTGGATCACCCTCGCCCCCAGTAATGAATGGGAGCTGAACATCGGCAAGATCTTCGCCATTGGCGGCGGTGAGAATACCTTTACCTACCAGAACATCAATATTCAGCGTGGTCTGCTCTGGACCCAGACCAACGTCGTCACACGGGGCATGCAGCTCAATTACACTGGCGATGCGTTTAGTGCGAATCTGGCGTGGACTGACGGCCCCTATTCCAATACCTACAACTGGGTCAGCGGGCAGATTACTGTCCCCATCAATGAACGTCATGGCATCAATGCCAGCTGGACCGGTGCGGTAACCAGCAACAACATCAACACCATGGCCTCACCACTGATGCAGGACAACTCGCAAATCACCACGCTGAACTATGCCTACAACAGCCCCCACTGGTCTCTGACGCCCTATGTGCAGATGACCCTGGTACCGGCCGCGCCTGAAGTAGGTATCATGGGAAGCTCGGGTACCCGTGGCGCTGCGTTTATGGGCACGTACCGGTTCAACCCCATAGAAAACGGCAAGGTCGCCAAACAGAATATTAGCCTGCCTCTGCGTCTGGAGTATCTGGATAGCTGGGGCAATAGCGGCGTCAGTACTAACAACCTCATGTATGGCCCTAACAGCGCGGCCTGGAGCGCCACCCTCACCCCGACATGGCAACGCGGTGCTTTCTTCACACGGCTTGAGGGCTCCTATGTCCGAGCCTTGAACGCCACCCCTGGATATGCCTTCGGCCTCAATGGCAACGCCAACAGCCAGGCGCGTATCATGCTAGAAGCGGGCATTCTCTACTGAGGCACCATGAAACGACTGCACACACGACCACTACCCATATTGCTTGGCTTGCTGCTTCTGAGCGGATGCGCCAGTGTCGGCAGCAATATTAACGATGGAAAATTCAGTTACCAGGCCAAGGATGTCAACATCCAACACTTTGGTATCAACTACAGCATCAGCATCCCCATGCGCGTGGGCGACGAGGACGTGACCGCCCTCACCCATGCCAGCGATTGTGAGGCGGGCAAAGGCACCCTACAGATCCGTGCCAAAGATGGCACCGAACTCGCCAGTTATCCCGTCAACACCCAGAATACCGCCGGCCCTGACAAAATATTTGCCAATCTCTGCAAGTTGAACCCCAAACTGGTACGAATCGTGCGTGGGTGTTCCTGAACTTTTAGGAGAATCTCATGCGCAAACTATTTCTCGGAAGCCTGATCCTCACCCTCGTTGCATGTGGTGGTGGCGTCTTTGAACGCCAGCTGCCCGACGGCCGGACATCGCATTACATCAGCTGTAATGGTTACGAAAAATCCTATGCACGATGCTATGCCGAAGCTGAAAAGCTGTGTGGCACTGCCGGCTACGACATCCAGCAACACGATCGCTTCACCGAGGCTGAGTCGGAGGCCGGCAGCACAGAAATCAGCTACGGTCAGGCGATCTGGGTAGCCTGCAAAAAGACACCAGCCCGCTGATTAGGCGTGACACCCTGCAGCGCAAACTCCTCCACAGTGGGTTGCGCCACAGCCACCCCTACGGCAGCGGTAGAAATCAGGACGATCCAGACGAAAAAGTTTTTCATGACAATGCTCCTTATGTGTTGACCCTTGTTATCGGGCATAGGAGACATCCTAAAAGCCGAGAGTCTCACCAAGTGAGCCTCTCGAAATTCCTTGAAAAATATTTTTCAGTCTTTTGCTGACCTAAAATACAGGGTTTTCAACCACGGGTATGACTCATGGACGCGGTTCAACCACTAATGCAATATGGCCAGGACGTTGTCTTTGGCTTATCAATGATGGCCATTGTGCTTCTATTCAACGGTTATCTCTACAGCCTGGCTATGGTCTTTCATGAATGGCTTGTCCGGTCTACTGCCGGTCACTCAAGGTTTCTGGCCATCTGCGCCTTTGTTGGCTGCGTACTCATCCTGGCGGTGGTTCAGATCGTTGATATTGGCATCTGGGCGGCCGGCACCCATCTGACTGGTCTGATCCCGAATATTGCTCAGGCCATCCTTTACAGCGGCAGCTGCTTTACCACCATCGGTATTTACTCCGATATGCTTCCCGCTGCCTGGAAGGCCACCCCGCTCTTTATTGCCTTCTCTGGGCTCTTCTCATTTGCCTGGGCCACTTCGATTATGATGACCATGGCATCCTCGCTTAAAAACAAACTGGGACCGTAAGCATTTCCGACCAAAATCCCCCGGAGAAGAATCAATGAACACACCCAAAGAATTTACCCAGGCCATCAAAAACTTCTACGTGGCACTCAACACCCTGTTTACAGGCAATGTCGAACCCATGAAAGAAGCCTGGTCTCACGCCGATGACATTACCTTCATGGGGCCGGAAGGAACCTACCTTAAAGGGTGGCAACAGATTGGCCCACTCTGGGAGAACGTCGCCAAGGCCAAACTGGGTGGGAACGTGCAACCGACCGAAGTCCAGACCGTTGAGGGCGCTGATTTGGCCCTACTCACCTGCATTGAATCCGGTGAAAACATCAGCGATGGCAAGACCGAGACTGTCCACATCCGCTCATCCACTGTATTCCGCCTAGAAGATGCAGGATGGAAAGTGGTTCATCACCAGACTGATCTGCTCAGTTATTTGAGCAAACCGTGACAACTCATAAATCCTTATCGGCCTTTGACCTGAACAGGTAATCGAGCAAACGCAGATCCGGGTATCTGTGTTCATGCGCCCAGATAAACATCATCGTGTATAACATCGCAGCGATGGCGAGCTCATACTGGCCATAGCCAAACGCTAGCCCAACACTAGTGCAGGTCCACAACAGCGCCGCAGTCGTCAAGCCATGAACCTCGGCACCGGTCTTGAAAATAACCGCGCCACTAATAAACCCAACCCCAGTTGCTACACCGGAGATCACCTGGGATTGCGATGAACCTGCGGCGATACCCACAAAGGCAAATGATGCTGCCGCAACAGCAACCAGCCCGAAGGTTCCGATGGTCTGCAACTTATTGATCCCGGGGCCAAGATTCTGAGCACGACCGACAAACACGCCGATCGCACCGCCGGAGAGCGAAGTCAGGAACAGAATCCCGAAATAGCGAAGAAAGCTATCCAGCGCAAACCCGTCAATTGATCCCATCAAACACCCCCCCGATTTCCTGACGGCATCATATCTCATCATTTCAACTAAATTCTTGCATTAAGGCTGCAAGCACCCTACGATCCCGACACACCATACTTTGCGCTCAAGGCATCATGGCAAATCTTGCAACCCTCCCCGCATCCCTCTCCTTTGTTGGGCTTCTGGTGCTCTCCAATGTCTTCATGACCTTTGCCTGGTATGCTCACCTGAAGAATCTCTCGGCCAAGCCCTGGTGGATCGCCGTCCTAGTGAGCTGGGCCATCGCCTTCTTTGAATACATGCTTCAGGTACCCGCCAACCGCATTGGTTACCAGCACTTCTCACTGGGCCAGCTCAAAATCGCCCAGGAAGTGATCACTCTGAGTGTCTTCATCCCCTTCGCCATCTTCTATATGGGCGAACCATTCAAAACGGATTACCTCTGGGCCGGGCTATGCCTACTGGGTGCAGTGTATTTTATGTTCAGGAACATCTAATCGACTGGGGGCACAACGCTAGGACTGCTTCTTTAGAAGGAATACGGCTTCAGAATGACATTAACGCAAAAGGAAAACTACCCTTTACATCCCCTTGAGAACTGCCGCCTTCTTTGTGTCATATTCTTTCTGGCTAATAACCCCTTCGTCCTTCAACAACTTTAGTTCTCTTAATTTTTGAGCAGTTGGTGATTGGACTGTTTGATCAAAAACCAGACCACCTGATGATTGGTTTTGTGCAGTTTGGAATGATTGATCCTGCGATGAAGCATCAGGTATAGAACCATCAGGGTTTGGCTTTGGCGGCTCCAGTTTCAAAACCTGACCCATCTGAACTGTCATGCTCGTGGGATAGTCAAATGCAGCACCAGTTGACGCATCTATTGCATAACCAATAAGTCCACCAAAAAGAATGTTGCCCCAAACCCCGCCGTTTGCACTTGATTCTACTGAGGCAGATCCAGCTGGCACACCATCCTTGTTACAAGTTACAACAAGTGCTTGACCGCTTTTCTGTATTGTTGTGCTTCCCGGAGTCTTTACAAACCAAGTTCCCTTGTCGTTTGTAAGTGTGCAGTTTGCATCTTGAATGGGAGACCCATTATGGTGCGCCTGAACTGATACAGGCTGATTTTTTGAACCCGTTATAGATGCGCAACCCGAAGCAAAGCTCACTGCTGCCAAAACTGGAAATATTGATTTCATTGCAGGTCTTATCACACGTTTTTATAAAAATATATTTGTTCAGTTTAATCCCGTAACGAAATAGGGTCAATCAAATCTGGTCACACAAGAAAAAACCCGCAAAGCGCGAGCAATGCGGGTTTTTGGTGTTGGCGGAGACGAGAAGATTCGAACTTCCGATACCCTTTTGGGGTATGCTCCCTTAGCAGGGGAGTGCCTTCGACCACTCGGCCACGTCTCCGTTCAGGCTTACTTTGCAATAAACCGGAGGCTGAATTCTAGCGGGTCAGCCCCCCAGGGTCAAACTTGATTGGCGCTTATTTGGCCTGATCGAGGCCAAAGGTGCGGTGCAGGACGCGCACAGCCAGCTCCAGGTACTTTTCATCCAGGATGACCGAGATCTTGATCTCTGAGGTTGAGATCATCTGCAGGTTGATGCCCTCTTCCGCCAGAGCGCGGAACATGGCACTGGCCACACCCGGGTGCGAACGCATGCCCACGCCAACGGCTGAGACCTTGCAGATCTTGTTGTCGCCGGTGACTTCGCGCGCGCCGATGTGCTTGCGCACGTCTTCGAGGATGGCCTTGGCCTTTTCGAAGTCACCGCGGTTCACGGTGAACGAGAAGTCGGTCGTGCCATCGTGGCTGGTGTTCTGGATAATGATATCGACGTCGATATTGGCTTCTGCGATCGGACCGAGGATCTGGTAAGCGATACCGGGTTTATCAGGCACGCCGAGCACGGTGAGCTTGGCTTCGTCGCGGTTAAAGGCAATGCCGGAGATGATGGGTTGTTCCATGTTCGTGTTGTCCTCAACGGTGATGAGGGTGCCTTCGCCACCCTGACCATATTCTTCAAAGCTGGAAAGTACGCGCAGCTTCACTTTGTATTTACCGGCAAATTCCACCGAGCGGATCTGCAGCACCTTGGAGCCGAGGCTGGCCATTTCCAGCATTTCTTCAAAGGTGATGGTGTCGAGCTTACGGGCTTCGGGCACGATGCGCGGGTCGGTGGTGTAAACGCCATCGACATCGGTATAAATCTGGCATTCGTCGGCCTTGAGGGCGGCAGCCAGAGCCACGCCGGTCGTATCCGAACCGCCACGACCCAGCGTGGTAATGTTGCCCTCTTCATCAACACCCTGGAAACCAGCAACGATAACGACACGGCCTTCATTGAGATCTTTGCGCATAGGCGCATCATCGATCGAGAGGATGCGAGCCTTCATGAAGCTGTTGTCAGTCAGGATTTTGACCTGGCCACCGGTGTAGCTAACGGCGTCAACGCCGATTTCTTTAAGCGCCATTGCCAACAGGCCAATGGTGACCTGCTCACCGGTGGAGAGGATGACATCCATCTCACGGGGATCCGGGTTCTCTTGCAGGGCTTTGGCTAGTGCGATCAGGCGGTTGGTTTCGCCACTCATGGCGGAAACGACCACAACAACGTCATGACCGTCTTTGCGGAAGGCCGCAATTCGACGGGCAACGTTCTGGATGCGCTCGGGGTTGGCGACCGATGTGCCGCCGTATTTCTGAACGATGAGAGCCATCAGTAAGTCTTATCGGAAGTGAACAAAACGGGTGCAAATTATAGCCTAGTTTTGGTGCGAAACCCTACCCTTGGCGGCTTGCCAAGCCCTTTGCTATTGCCCTTGTACCCAGATATGCATGCGGCATTGCACCATGAAAGTGCATAAAAATTTGACATTGGTCAATGTCTGACTACATTGGGGGTATGTAGGAGACAAATCATGAATACGCCAAATAAGAAGCGTTTCTCAAAACCGGGGGGTGCCTCAGGAAAAGTGGCGACCCTAAAGGCCATGCTGACGGTTTCCCCAAAAGAGCTCCGTAATCAATTAGGACTGACGCAATCCGAGTTCTGGGCGCCGGTGGGTGTATCACAGAGCGGCGGTTCCCGTTATGAGTCCGGCCGCAAACTCCCCCCTGCAATTAGCGCCCTTCTTCACCTTGTTCATATCGAAGGTTTAAACGTGACGGACATCCGGGGTGATGATACTCGAGCAGGAAAGGCGCTGCGTGAAGCGGATGCTTCACGTTATGAAAACTTAATCAAAACGCTTAAAGGCTGACTTGAACTCTGACGCCGGTTGCCCGGATGCGCTCTGCCCAGTCGTTCATGGTTTGAGCATTCAGTGCCTGTAGATGCGGCACCTCGGGTTGCAAGGAGGGGCGCGCCAAGCCATAGAGGTGAACGCCCTGAATCTGGTGAGCATTGTGCTGAACGAAGTCCAGGTAGGCGGCTTCGTCTTCCGCCCCCGGCGCCTCACCATCCCAGGCCAGCCAGCAGGTTTGTAGCCAGACTGGTGCCAGACTGCAGGCGATATCCAGCCGGTGCTGGATCTGTTCGGGTTTGTAGCTGATCCCATTAATGCGTTTCATCGATTCGGGCAGCAGGCGGTCCACCTTAAACCAGACAACCCCACCCGCTTCAGCCAGTGCCTTGATGCCGGTTTGCACCTCGGGGCGCAGCATCAGGCTGCCATTGGTAATAAGCACCAGCGGGATCTGCAGACCGTGGGCGTCACGCTGGCGGCGGGCGATCTCGACCGCCTCGATAAACTGGGGTGAACTGGTAGGCTCACCATTGCCCGAAAAGGCAATGTCACGGATCTGACGCATGGGCGCCGGCGTTTCCGGCGGAATCATGGGGCTGAGGCCCGGGTTATCCAGCAGACCCTTGAGCTCGGCCTCGAGAAGCGCCAAGTTGACCTCAGGCGCATCCCCTCGGTGCAGCCCCGGTACCTGGCAGTAGGCACAAGCCCAGTTGCAGGCATTGTTCGTGTTGAGGTTGATGCCAATCGAGATACCTTGCATCCGGCGTGACAGTACCGGGTATACGTAACGCAAATTCAGGAAATCCGGATCGTGGTCGCTAAAGGTGAGCCAGCGCACAGGGGCGCCGCTGTCGAGGGTGGCCGTGGGCTGGTTCGTGTTCTCAGGCTTAGGAGTGCTCATGCTGCAATGATACAATCACGCCCTTGATTTACACCGGAATTTGCCAGAACTCATGCGCATTACTCGCCGGCTGGAATTTGATGCCGGCCACCGTATCCCCGATCACCGCAGCCAGTGCCGTCACCTGCACGGGCATCGCTACGCCCTGGAAATTACCCTGTCGGGTGATGTCATCGAAAAAGCGGGCGACCCGGCCAACGGCATGGTGATGGATTTCGGGGATATCAAGACGATTGCCCTGCGTGAACTGGTCGACAAATGGGATCATGCGTTCCTGGTATACGAAAAGGATACCGAGATCGTGCTGCTGCTCGAGAAGCTGCCGGATCACAAAACCGTGACCCTGGAAGTCGTGCCGACGGCTGAGAATCTGGCGACGCTGGCGTTTCGCACGCTGGAGCCCCACTACACGCATGCCTACGGCAATAACCTGAAGCTGGAGCGCGTGCGACTGTATGAAACGCCTAATTGCTGGGCAGATGCGACAGCGCCGATCGACTTCGTCGAACCGACGCCCTAGCTTACCTGCAGTGGTTTAATCGGCGTGTTTGTAAACGCGTTCGAAGCGGTTTTTACCACACACCCCGAAATCTCCCGGCCCGTACTGCATAAGCCAGTCGCCGGCCTCACCCTTGAGAACATCCCGCCCTGCCGACCGCGCGGCGGTAAAGGGCTCGTTGATCTGTTTGGCCAGAACCGGCACCGGCTTGGCGGTGTAGGCCCCGTCCTGGCCATCTTGCGTGGGGGCCACGGCCTGGTACTTGGCATCAAAGCGATGCCGGTCGACGCTCCAGCGATCACCCGTGCAGCCGGTAATAATGGCATCACCAACCTGATACTGGTTTGGGCCTTCAAGGCTAATCAGTTCACCCTGCGCTAAAGCAAAGACCACCTGAACGACCTCAGTTTTGAGGTAGTGGGCGGCTTCTGGATCTTGCTCCAGGTCGATGTCCGTTAAATGAAGCATCAGCGATTAACATCCACGACCACGCGCCCACGAACCTTGCCTTCGAGGAGCTTGGTACCAACATCCATCGCCTCAGCCAGACCGATCTCGGTGGTATTGGCTTCAAGCTTGGCGATATCCAGATCCCGTGACAGGCGCTGCCAGGCTTCCATCCGGCGTTCGGATGGCGCCATGACGCTATCGATGCCGTACAGAGTAATGCCGCGCAGAATGAACGGCATCACGGTCGATGGAAAGTCTGCCCCACCGGCCAAACCACAGGCAGCGACCGCCCCGTTGTATTTGGTCGTAGCGCAAGCGTTGGCCAGCGTGGTGCTACCGACCGAATCAACCACGCCAGCCCAACGCTCTTTACCCAGCGGCTTGCCCGGCTCGGAGAGTTCCTTGCGGTCGATGATCCCGGCCGCACCCAATGCCTTGAGGTGCGGTTCCTCTTCCGGGCGGCCCGTTGAAGCAATCACGGTATAGCCCAGCTTGGCCAGAAGCATGATGGCGATACTACCAACGCCGCCATTCGCCCCGGTGACCAGGATTTCCCCATCGGCCGGTTTGATACCATGCTTTTCCAGTGAGAGAACACAGAGCATGGCGGTGTAACCCGCTGTGCCAATGGCCATGGCCTGACGTTCGGTAAACGTGGGCGGCAGCGGAACTAACCAGTTTCCATTCAGGCGCGCTTTCTGCGCCAGACAACCGCTATGCGTTTCACCCACGCCCCAACCGTTAAGAATGACTTTATCGCCAACCTTCCAGCAGGGATGGGCGCTTTCCAATACCGTACCCGCCATATCGATGCCGGGTGTCAGCGGAAACCTGCGAACCACCGGGCCCTTGCCGGTGATGGCCAGACCATCTTTGTAGTTGAGTGTACTCCAGGCCACATCCACCAAGACATCTCCCTCAGGGAGCGCAGATTCGTCAAGCGCCTTCAGTTCACAGCGATAGCCGGCATCATCTTTATTGATCTGTAGGGCACGGTACATGATCTGTCTCCGAGGTAAATGATTATGTGACGATTCTATAGCAGAAATAAAAATGGCCCGGCATGAAATCCCGAGCCATTCAAAGTTTGGCGGGTCCGGTGAGATTCGAACTCACGATGGGTTTCCCCACGCCGGTTTTCAAGACCGGTGCATTCAACCGCTCTGCCACAGACCCTTTTAAATTTTCAGGCGTGATTCTATCAGCTTGAGATCAAGTTGACTCGGGCCTGGGTGTGCGAGGACGTCGTGGTCCCCCAGACCGGCTGCGGAAAGGCTTGGCGCCCCCCGTTTTGGTGCCGCTTGGACCCTCGCTACGCGGATGGCGCGGGCCACTACTGCGTTGACCCTGGCTCTTGCCGCCCGGCGAACCGCCCTGGCCAGCACCCTGACTGTAACGGGGCGATTTAGACCCACCCGGTTTGCCCTGCCCTTTGGCGTAGCCCTTTTTGCCGCGATGATTTTTACGGAGGCTCTTGAGCGCCGGCATGCCGGCCAGTTCACGGTGCAGGTTACGATCTTCACGCGCTTCACGGCGGAATTCGGCCACGATGTCGCGCACATGGGCATTAGCGCCACGCGGCTGACGATCGTCGTCTTCCCAGGCTTCATCGTCGTCAATGTATTGCAACGCGGTCAGTGGATCGGTTTCACCCGGCGCCAGGCTGTTGCCGTTCATCATGGCGTCGAGAATGTAAAACTTGTCTTCAGGTAGCGTTTCCCACGGGTCACGATCATCCGGGAAGAACGGTTGCGCATCCGGATCACGGGGTTTGCGACCCCGTGGTGGACGCTGGTTGGCCTGCTGGCGGGCATAAAGCCAGGCTTCCCCCTCCCTACGGGCTTTTGCGTCTTCATCGAGCTCGACGGGCTGGGCGTCGCCATCTGCGTCATCAAAATCACCCTCGTCCGAAGCACCTTCAGGTCCTTCAGCCCCCTCGCCGCCCTCTGCGCCTTCGGCAGACTGATTGCGGGTATTTCGCGGGTCGGCGGCAAACTTGGCGGCTTGTTCTGCCTGGTATTCGGCCAGAGCCTCGGCCGACATAGGCTCAAACCCGGGAATGATTTCCGGTTGAATCGGGGCACCGAGAAGTCGTTCGATCGATTTCAGTAACACCGCATCATCATGCGTCACAAAGGCAATGGTGTCTCCAACACGGCCTTCTGCACCATTAAGTGTGCGATTCAAGCGCGCCGGGTAATCATCTGGCACACCGGGCAGATCAAAGTGCACAACCCGCTGGATGCCATCCATGTCGAAGCCACGAACGGCCATATCCGTCGTCACGAGGGCACTGAGCTGATTGGCCTGGAATTCGTCGAGCGCACGACCACGTGGCTGCTGCCCGCGGTGTGCATGAAGCGCATAGGCCGTGACACCGGATTTGGCGAGTTTGCGGGCAAGACCTTCCGCACCAAACTTGGTACGGGCAAAGACCAGCGAACGTGGCCAGGCTTCATCCTTGAACAGTTGTGCCATGATCTCGCGTTTGCGATGCGGGTCGACAGCAATAAAGCGTTGATGAATACGCGAGGTGACATCATCACCCCGATCAATCACGATCTCTTCGGGATACGAGAGCAAGGCATTGGCAAATTGACGAATGTCATCACTTAAGGCGCTAGCCAGAACAACCGTCTGACGCGTCTTGGGGAGCATCGGGTAAAGTCGTTCCAGCTCGGCAGCCTGGCCCATATCGAGCATCCGATCGACCTCATCGAGAACCAGCAGTTTGACGGCATCCAGATTGACATAACCCTGACCGAGATGATCGAGCAGACGACCCGGCGTGGCGATCAGGATGTCGAGGCCACGCTGCAGCGCCTGAACCTGCGGGTGCATGCTGACGCCACCATAAACGGCAAATGAATAGTAGCTATCGTGGCGCCCATAGGTACGGAAGGCATCGAGGACCTGGAGCGCCACTTCACGCGTGGGTACCAGCACCAGGATACGGGGGCCGCGACCGGCAGTTTGGGTGAGCGCCGGATCATCCCGCTGCAGCAAGTCGAGTGCGGGAATGGCATAGGCTGCCGCTTTACCGGAACCGGCGGGCGCTGCCACCAGCGCATCCTTGCCCGTGAGCACCAGCGGAATGAGCGCCGACTGGACAGGGGTCGCTTCCGGCGCAGGCGCGCTTGACGGGTTGGCATCCTGGATCGCCTTGAGACGCGATTCACTCAACGAAAATTGTTCGAAAGACATCGTCATGGCCCTCATGGGCTCGGCGCCGGGGCGCCAATCAACTAAAAAACGGGTACGCGCTGTGACGACAGAGCATTCCCGAGAATCAAAGCAACAGATCCTAGGCGGGCAAGCCTCGTGACAGGTCGTTACGGATATCGATCACCGACTCCAAGCCCACAGCCATGCGTAGCAGATTTTCCTTGATGCCTGCGGCGGCACGGGCTTCCGGCGTAATACGACCATGCGTGGTACTGGCCGGATGCGTGAGCGTTGTCCGGGTATCCCCGAGATTGGCGGTAATCGACAACAGCTGACAGGAGTCTACCACACGCCAGGCGGCGTCTTTACCACCCTTCACTTCAAAACTGACAATGGCACCGCCCGAGCTCTGCTGGCGCATCGCCAGTTCATGCTGGGGGTGCGAGGGCAGCCCCGGGTAATAGACACGCTCCACCCCGGGATGCGCTTCAAGCCACTGCGCCAGTTCCAGCGCCGAGGCTGACTGGGCGCGCATCCGAATGCCGAGAGTCTCCAACCCCTTGCCGATAACCCAGGCATTAAAGGCCGAGAGGGTTGGACCAGTGGTGCGCAGGAAAACAAAGATTTTCTCGACGATGGCTTTATCGGCACAAACAGCACCACCCAGCACCCGACCCTGACCATCCAGGTATTTGGTTGCGGAGTGGATCACGATATCGGCCCCCAACGCCATTGGCTTTTGCAGAATGGGGGTGCAGAAACAGTTATCCACTGCCAAAAGAATATTGTTGGCACGAGTAATCTGGGCCAGCGCTGCGATATCACCGATCTCGGTAAGCGGATTGGACGGCGTCTCACAGAAGAACAGGCGCGTATCGGGGCGCACCGCTGCGGCCCATGCGTCCGGATCTGTCAGCGAAACGAAGGTGGTTTCGATACCGAAGCGCGGCAGGATGTTGCCCAGCAACTGGATCGTGGAGCCGAACAGGGATTTCGAGGCCACGATGTGATCACCGGCACTGAGATTCGCCATGATCATGGCGGTAATGGCCGCCATACCACTGGCGGTTGCAATACAGGCCTCAGCCCCTTCAAGGGCCGCCAGGCGCTCCTCAAAGAGCGTGACACTGGGGTTTGTAAAACGGGCGTAGACGTTCCCCTCTTCCTCACCGGAAAAGAGTGTGGCGGCCTGAGCGGCGTTATCAAAGACGAAGCTCGAGGTCAGATACATCGCTTCGCTGTGTTCACGGTGCTGCGTCCGATCCATACCGGCGCGAACCGCCAAGGTATCGGTCGACAAACCCTCAGGCAAAGAGGAACGGTCGTGCTTATTCTGGCTCATGATGATGCTTACTGCCCCGGGCGACGCACAAACATTTCGATCTGTTGGGCGTCGTTCCCGCCCTCGTCGTCGTCATCGGCACCGGCAGATGATTTGGCCGGTTTCTGGCGGGCGGCTTCGACATTCTCCAGGTAGGCCTCATCGACATCACCGGTGATGTAACACCCATCAAAACACGAGGCATCAAAACGCTTCATGCGGGGGTTGCATTCGCGGACCGATGACTCCAGCGCATCGAGGTCCTGATACACGAGCTCGTCGGCGCCGATCAGCGCAGCGATCTGCGGATCGGTCCGTCCGGTAGCGATCAGCTCGCTCCGGGTCGGCATATCAATGCCATACACATTGGGGAAGCGCACCGGCGGCGAAGCCGAGGCAAAGTAGACCTTGCGGGCACCGGCGGCACGGGCCATTTCCACAATTTCATGGCTGGTGGTCCCACGGACGATGGAGTCATCGACCAGCATGACGTTCTTGCCGGCGAACTCCTGGGTCACGGTATTGAGCTTCTGACGCACCGACTTCTTGCGGGTCGACTGACCCGGCATGATAAAGGTACGGCCAATATAGCGGTTCTTAACGAAGCCTTCACGGAACGGGATACCCAGCGCCTGGGCCATCTGCAGAGCCGCCGGTCGCGAGGAATCGGGAATCGGGATCACCACATCGATTTGTGCCGGATCGATGATCTTACGAACTTTGGCGGCAAGGGCTTCACCCATCCGCAGACGGGTCTCATAGACCGACACGCCATCCAGGGTCGAATCCGGTCGCGCCAGGTAGACATACTCAAACAGGCAAGGAGATAGCTCGTGATGTTCGGCACATTGCTCACGAACCATCTGACGGTTCAGATCAACAAAGACTGCTTCGCCAGGCACCACGTCATCAACATAGTCGAAACCCAGGGTATCGAGTGCCACCGACTCGGAGGCCAGCATCCACTCATCGCCTTCAACGGTCTGGTGTCTGCCAAGCACCAGCGGACGGATTCCGTGCGGATCGCGGAAGGCCAACAAACCGTATCCGGCAATCATGACGACGACCGCATAAGCACCGCGCACGCGTCGATGCACGCCACGAACTGCCTTGAAGATGGCTTCGGTATCGAGCTGGGTGCCATGCGCGGCCTTCTGTAACTCGTGCGCAAGTACGTTGAGCAACACCTCGGAATCGGAGTTGGTATTGATATGACGGAGGTCGAGTTTGAAGAGTTGCTGTTTCAGCTCTTCCGCATTCGTCAGATTACCGTTATGCGCCAGCATCAGACCGAACGGCGAGTTCACATAAAACGGCTGGGCTTCGGCAAAGTTGTAGGCCGAACCCGCTGTCGGGTAGCGACAATGGGCAATGCCCCAGGTACCGGGCAGCGCGCGCATGTTGCGGGTGCGGAATACGTCACGCACAAGACCCGGGCCTTTGTGCATGTGAAAGGTACTCCCCTCGGAGGTAGAGATCCCTGCCGCATCCTGACCACGGTGCTGTAGCACCATGAGCCCGTCATAGAGAAGTTGGTTGACCGGAGTGGTGGCGACGACGCCGATAATCCCGCACATGGTTTGTCTCGATTACCTGGAAATAAAATTCGGGGGCACCGCGGGTATGAGCTGCGGTGCAATCTGTGGCGCAAGCTGACTGAGCGCATCGGCAAAAGCGATGTGCTTGGCCAGATCAGCGGGTAACCACGGTTTAATCATGAATACGCCCCGCTCGGCCAGCGGCGCCAGACGCGCCTGCTGCCACCAAAGTTCTTCGGGTAACTTGGTCATACCGCCGATGGCAACCAGCAGCAGGATAATGAGGATGCCGCGGGCGGCACCAAACACCATACCGAGCGTCCGATCGAAGAATCCGAGACCGATGGCATGAATGGTCTTGCGCAGCAAGGCACGAAAAATCGACACGACCAGCAATGTGGCAATAAAAAGCAACACCCAGCCCCCAGCGGTCTGCCAGAAAGCGACCGTAAGGTAGGGAGACAGCAGCTGCGCTCCCACCATTTCGCCCCACTCGCGCGCCACCAGGAAAGCAACGACCCAAGCCGCTAGCGACATCACTTCGCTGACCATCCCACGCCATGCGCCGAGCAGCACGGAAGTGCCGAGAATCGCGATGAGGGCGTAATCGAACGGGGTCATGCCGGGATCTGCAGCGAAGGAAGCAAGTCACCACTGTGGCTGATAACTCGAGGAGGCTGACCATGGATTCGTTGCGCGGATTCACGGTGCACGGTCTGGGTCACTTCTTGGCAACAATGCCACTCAAACCGGCTTTGGTAATCTTGGCCAGCGCTTTGTCGGCAGCTTCTTTACTGGTAAAAGGCCCCGCCTTGACCCGGGTCTTGCCTGACAGATTGCCCGTGGCCTCTTCTGTCCAGCTGGGGATGCCCTGGGCTTTTAGCTTGGCACGTACCTGTTTGACGTTATCAGCATCGGCAAAGACACCGACTTGGACATAGTACTGGTCCTTGGTGCTCTTTTTATCGGCAGCTTTTTCGCCAGTCGACTTATCGCTCGACTTATCGGCAGGTTTATCTGCTTTATTTTCAATCGGTTTCGCTGCCGGAGCCGGCTTGTTGGCCGCTTCGTCAACTGGCGACGGTGACGGGGCGACCGGCGCCACCGTGGCAGGCACCGCTGTCACCTCTGCAGGCTTGGTAGTGGTTTCGGCAGCTTTCGTATCAACGATGGGTTCTTTTTGCACCGGTGGCGCCGCATCGGCTGTAACGGGTGGCAGTGGGGTCGGTGTTGTGGCGTCCGCGACACGGCTGTCTGCAGTGACGATACGGAAATCATTCAGCTGGGGTGGCGGGGTTGCGTCCATGACCATGGGCAACACGGCAGCAGCGACCACAACAAAAAAGGCGGCACCGATCAGACGACGACGTGCGCTTTGTTTGAGTGCCTGTTGGCTATCTGTATCCGGAGTGTCTGGCTTCATGCCGTTCTACCCAAGTCCCTCAGGACATCAGCAACTGTTAGGAAAGATCCGAAGGCCACAATTCTATCACTCTCGGCAGCAGTTTTTCGTGCTGCAGCATAAGCCGATGCTGGATTTTCATGGACCTCAATCTGCCCCGATTTAACTCCCAGCCCTTCCAGGACCGAGCGCAGCGTTTCCGGGCTGGCCGCCCGTGGGCTATCGAGCGGCGTGAGGTACCAGCGTCCGATCTGGCGGATCAGGGGCTGCAACACTCCGGCCAGGTCCTTATCAGCCATCATGCCCAGCACACCATGCTGGGTATGGGCAAAGGCCAGCTGCCCAAGATTGGTCGCCAGCACCTTGGCCGCTTCCGGGTTATGCGCCACGTCCAGCACCAGATCCGGCGGACCGGGAATCACCTGAAACCGACCAGCCAGCTCGGATTCGAGCAGCCCCCGGCGAATTGCCCCCATGGCCGCAGGTAAGCGCGATTGCAGACAGTCAATGGCCGTCATCGCGGCGGCCGCGTTACGCAGCTGGATTTTGCCGCGCAGCCCGGGGTAAGCCAGCCCCCCCCGGCGCTGAATCGATTCGACCGGGGTATTGGGCTGGCGTAGCCAGTAACGCCACTGAATGCTGGGCTTACCTTCCTCGCCCGGCAACGGTTCGTAGCCGAATTCTTCACCGATCAGGTAAACGATGGCACCAATCTCGGCCAGACGCTTACGAGCGGCAAGCGGCAGGTCCGGTTCGGCAATGATGATCGGTTGCCCCTGACGGGCAATTCCGATCTTTTCGAGCGCAATCGCATCACGGGTCTCACCCAGAAAATCCTGATGGTCAAGGGCAATGCCGGTAAGGACAGACACGGTGGGGTCGTAGAGATTGACAGCATCCAGACGGCCACCGAGCCCCACTTCGAGCACCATGACATCGACTTCGGCCTCGAGAAAGACTTCAATGGCGGCCAGCGTCGTAAATTCAAAATAGGTTAGCGTTTCACCAGTCTGTGCCCGCGCCGCCTCGACCCGTTCGAAGGCAGTCACGACGCGTGCATCATCGCTCGGCACACCATTGAGGCGAATCCGCTCATTGAAGTGAACCAGATGCGGACTGGTGTAGGTGCCGACCTTGTAGCCGGCCCGGTCCAGAATAGTGGAGAGATAGGTCACCACCGAGCCCTTACCATTGGTGCCCGCCACGGTCAGGACAGGGATATCGGCCATACGCTGTGCCTGGGCGAGCTCGGCCGCCACAATGGCAACACGCTCTAGCCCCAGCTCGATACCGGCCTGACCTCGGGGGTGGCGCTGTTCAATCAGGTCGAGCCAACCGGCCAGACCTTCCGGGGAATGCGGCATGAGGTATCCGACTCAGCGGTTCAGGAACAAACGGGTTCCTTGCGCAGGATGCGAAGGAGTGACGAGAGCTCATCGCGCAGTTGCTTACGCGGGACAATCATGTCGATGGCTCCTTTATCGAGCAGGAACTCGGCGCGCTGGAAGCCCTCGGGCAACTTTTCACGCACCGTCTGCTCGATGACGCGCGGCCCGGCGAATCCGACCAGCGCATTGGGTTCGGCGATCACGACATCCCCCACAAATGCAAACGAGGCCGAGACACCTCCCATCGTGGGATCGGTCAGCACGGTAATGAACGGCAAACCATGACGCGCCAGCTCGGAGATGGCGGCCGTGGTTTTGGCCATCTGCATTAGCGAGAATAGGCCTTCCTGCATACGGGCGCCGCCCGAGGCGGTGATACAGACGAAACCACACTTGTTTTCAATAGCGGCACGAACACCCCGCACGAAACGCTCACCCAGCACCGAGCCCATGGAGCCGCCCATGAATTCAAATTCGAAACAGGCAACGACAGCCGGCTCGGCTTCAATGGTTCCCTGCATCACCACCAGCGAATCCGTTTCGCTGGTCTGTTTCTGGGCCTCATCGACCCGCACCGGATACGGACGGCTATCAACAAACTTGAGGGCATCCGTGGGGCGAACTTCGGCACCTATCTCTGTCCGACCATGGGCATCCATGAGCATATCCAGACGGGCACGCGCCTTCAGACGATGATGGTGTTCGCACTTGGGGCAGACCTGCATGTTGGCATCCAGGTCGGCCGTGTAGAGCACCGTTTCACAGTTGGGGCACTTGCACCACAGACCTTCGGGCAGGGCACTCTTGCGCTGGCCTTCGGCACGCTTGATCTTAGGGGGTAGCAGTTTGTTCACCCAGTTCATCGTGTGCTCCTCATCAAATCCATTGGTTCGTTATCGGGCGCTGGCCTTATCAACACCGGCGCGGATATCCTTCATGACAGCCAGCAATGCCGACTGCGCTTGTGGCTGGGGTACCTCGCTGATCGCATCAATCAGGCGGCTGCCCACGACCACGGCATCGGCCATGCCGGCCAGGCGCTCGGCGGTGCTGGCATCACGGATACCAAAACCCACGCCAACCGGCAAACCCGTTTTAGCGCGGATCTGCGGGATACGCAGCGAGACCTCGTGCAGATCCAGGTGACCCGCACCGGTCACCCCCTTCAGGGACACATAGTAAAGATAACCACTAGCCACCTTGGCAACCGCAGCGATCCGCTCTTCGGTCGAAGTTGGGGCCAGCAGATAGATCGGGTCCATATCGACCGCCCGCAGCGCCTGGGCGAAGGCTTCTGATTCTTCAGGGGGGTAATCAACGACCAGGACGCCATCTGCACCAGCCTCTTTGGCCGCCGCCACAAAAGCGGGAACGCCCATACATTCGATCGGGTTGGCGTATCCCATCAGCACGACGGGCGTGTTCTGATTAGTCTTGCGGAACTCCCGCAGTAACGACAGTGTCTGATGCAGACCTACCCCATGGGCAATCGCCCGCTCGGCAGCACGCTGAATTACGGGGCCATCGGCCATGGGATCCGAGAACGGCACACCGAGTTCAATGACGTCCGCCCCACCCTCGACCAGCGTGTGCAGCAACTCAACGGTGAGTTCAGGCGAGGGGTCGCCCGCCATAATGTAGGGAATGAGGCCCTTACGACACTCTTTCGCCAATGTGGCGAAGGTATCAGCAATACGGCTCATTTTTTGCCCTCCGCATTGCTGTCATTAACGCTCATGCCTGCCTTGGCAAAAGCGGTACGACAACTCTGCCGGCAGTAAAACTCCATGCCGCTGGCTTCGGAAACAATATGCAGGTCCTTGTCACCACGGCCCGACAGGTTCACCAGCAAGATCTTGTCCTTGGGCAGCGTCGGCGCAAGCCTGGCCGCATAGGCGAGCGCGTGGCTTGATTCCAGCGCCGGGATAATGCCTTCAATTCGACACAGATCGTGAAAGGCCTGCAGGGCTTCTTTATCGGTTGCACCGACGTATTCGGCACGGCCGCTGTCTTTAAGCCATGCGTGCTCCGGGCCAACACCCGGGTAATCCAGGCCGGCGGAGATCGAATGCGTTTCGATGATTTGACCGTTGTCATCCTGCAGCAGGTAAGTACGGTTGCCGTGGAGCACCCCGGGCTTGCCCAGTTGCAGGGAGGCAGCATGGCGCGGTGTATCAATCCCGTCACCGGCCGCTTCGACACCAATCAGCTTGACGTTATCGTACGGAATATAGTCGTAGAAAATGCCCATGGCGTTGGAGCCACCGCCCACGCAGGCAATCACGGCGTCGGGCTGACGGCCGACCATCTCGGGCATCTGCTTGACGCACTCCTTACCGACTACCGAGTTGAAATCACGCACCATCTTCGGATACGGATGCGGACCGGCCACCGTACCGATGATGTAGAAGGTATCTTCCACGTTCGTGACCCAGTCGCGCATGGCTTCATTCAGTGCATCCTTCAGGGTCTTCGAGCCGCTGGTCACAGGCACCACTTCGGCCCCAAGCAGCTTCATACGATAGACGTTGGCCGACTGGCGCCCTACGTCTTCGGCACCCATATAAACCACACACTTCATGCCGAAACGGGCCGCCACCGTGGCCGAGGCTACGCCATGCTGACCCGCACCGGTTTCAGCAATCACCCGTTGCTTACCCATCCGTTTGGCCAGGAGCGCCTGGCCGATGGTGTTGTTCACCTTGTGGGCACCGGTGTGGTTAAGGTCTTCACGTTTCAGGTAAATCTGTGCGCCACCCAGCAGTTCGCTCCAGCGCTTGGCATGATAGATCGGGCTGGGGCGACCAACGAAGTGCTTTAGTTCACTCTGGAACTCGGCAATGAATTCGGGATCGCGGCTGTAGTGGGCGTACGCATGCTTAAGCTGTTCCAGCGCCGCGACCAGCGTCTCGGAGACAAAGGAGCCGCCGTAAGGGCCAAAGTGACCGCGCGCATCGGGAAAATCGTAAGACATCATGGTGCGAACCTTGTAACGACTGAGAGTTGGCCCCGGTTAGGCACCACGGACGGCGCTAACAAAGGCACGAATACTGGCGGCATCCTTGATGCCTTTGGCGCTTTCCACCCCGGAGGACACATCGACTGCCGCGGGGCGCACCTGGCGGATGGCCGTCGCCACATTATGGGGCGTCAGGCCGCCGGAAAGGATGACCGGTAGCGGACAATCAGACGGTACTAATGCCCAATCGAACGACTCACCACTGCCCCCGTAGGCCGGAGTCCAGGTGTCGAGCAACAGGGCACGCGCCGAGGCGAATTGCGAGGCGAATTCTAACAGATCGACCCCCGGTCGAACCCGGGCGGCACGCACATAGGGCAGACCAAAGCCTTCACACTGATCAACCGTCTCATCTCCATGAAACTGCAGCAGATTCAGTGGTACAGCCTCGATAACCCGGTGGACTTCTGCACGCGAGGCGTTGACGAACAATCCCACTACCGTAACAAAGGGGGGGATGTATTGACATAGCGCGACGGCCTGCTCAATCGAGACATGGCGCGGGCTTTCCGGGTAGAACACGAGACCGATGGCATCAACCCCGGCCGCTACAGCTGCCTGGACGTCTTCAGTGCGGGTCAGGCCGCACACCTTGATGCGAGGGGGATAGGTCATGAGGTCCATGGTGAGCGAGAGCTGCGTATACCGTCAGAGAGAAAAAATGGCGAGTGGGTCACCTGCCTGAGCATATGCCGACTGGCCAGCACTGGGCAATCCCAAATCCACATCATAATCGACCCCGGTCAGGTAGAGGCCATCGGGCATAAAGGTCGGCGGTGCGAGCGTTCGGTCTTTCTGAGCCAGCCATGCCGCCATGAGATCGGGGGCTGCCCCGCCCTTACCGATATGCACCAAGGCTCCGACCAGGTTACGAATCATGTGCTGCAAGAAGGCGTTAGCGGCAAAATCAAAAACAATCCAGTCGCCCTGGCCCTGCTCTGAGCGGAGGACCCGGGCCTCGGTCAGGGTTCTGATCGGGCTGTTGGCCTGACATTCTGCCGCCCTGAAACTGCTGAAATCATGCGTACCTAGAAGGCACTGGGCGGCTTTTTGCATGAGGCCGACATTCAGTGGCCGGTGAAACCAGCCGATACGGCCGGCAAAAACAGCCGGGCGCTCGGGACGGTTGAGCAGAATGTAACGGTAGCGACGTCCCGTTGCCGAGAACCGGGCATGAAAATCCGCAGGGACTGGACGCGCCCAACGGATCGCGCAGGCATCCGGTAGGTGGGCGTTGACGCCCCGAACCCATGCGGTATCCGGACGTTTGGCATGGGTATCAAAATGAACGACCTGCCCTGTGGCATGGACCCCGGCATCGGTCCGGCCTGCACAATGAATGTGTATGGCACTATCGGCAATCTGGCTCAAGGCCTGTTCGATAGCGTCCTGGATGGTGGGGAGCGTGGCGCCTGCCGGGCGACTCCCAACGGCGTGCGGGGCTGGCCCCTGGCTTTGCCAACCGTGGAAACACTGACCGTCGTATTCAACACCTAGCGCCCAGCGCTGCAAGGGGGCCGTCTGAAAATCCGTTTGAACGATCATATGAGGGGCCCCAGCGCAAAAGCACCGACACTCAACAAGAGCAGCCCTGCCCCCAGCAGCCAATCCTGTCGGGTCAGACGGGCGTCTGCCAGCGTGATGGTCTCCGGCGCACCCAGCAAACAAACCTCGGCGGGATCTGTCGTCTGGGCCATTCCCGCCAGCGCCAGGACATCCTGAAGATTCCGGGGTGGCGGCGCAGTCTCCAGATAGTCGAAGACGAGCAGCAAACGTGCCACGGCTCGTTCTGGCCATTGCGCGCGTCCTGCCAATGGTGTCAGAAGCGCCAGGCAACCTGCAGCTAAAGCACGGCGATCAGTCCCCTCAAGGAGCATCGTCACCGTGGCCAACATCCCCAATAGACGGATCAGTTGCGCTAGAGCGAGTGTGACCCCTTCATGGGTGGGATACAGCCCCCATGACGGCCAGAGCGCAGCACCCGGGGTCATCAGTAAGGTCACGGCAAAAAGCACCCCAAGAAGCAGCCGAAGTCGACGGAGAAGCTTCAGGAATCGCTGATGGTGGTATAGAAGCACCCATCCGGTCAGCGCCAGACCGAGCACCAGACCTGCCGGGGATTGCAAGGCAATCGCCATCGCCAATAACCCAACCAGCTTGAGTGCAGGTGTCCAGAGCCCGGAGGTCTCCATGGTCAATTCTTGGGGCGATCCTTATCTGACAATGGGTCAGACAGATCCAGATTGATCGAGCCCCAATCTACCTTCGGTTGCGGCGTCACACGTGGCAACTCTTCCCGCGCCGATTCAGGGCTGCCATGGCGTGCCCGTTCCCCAACGCGACCCAGGTTGACGCCGAAGAAAAGACCCATTAGCAGGAGAAACAGGCCGCCGACAATCCAGGGCCAATCAGGTACATTCATTCATCTACTCTTAAAAACGAAACGCCCCACTCGCGTGAGGCGTCCATGGAATTACAGCAAACCATTAACCCGTGACGAGAATGCGTAACATTCTGCGAAGGGGCTCGGCCGCCCCCCAAAGCAACTGGTCACCACAGGTAAACGCCGCAAGATAATCATCTCCCATCGCCATCTTGTGCAGACGGCCAACCGGAATAGTCAGCGTGCCGGTCACAGCCGCTGGTGTCAGATCACGCTCGCTGATTTCACGCTCATTCGGGACGACCTTCACCCAGTCGTTGGCCTTGGCGATGATGTCGCTGACTTCATCGAGCGGGACATCTTTCTTGAGCTTGATAGTCAGCGCCTGCGAGTGGCAACGCATCGCGCCAATCCGCACACACAGACCGTCGATGGGGATCGAACCGGCTGAACGGAACGGCGGATTGCCGAGGATCTTGTTGCACTCGGCGCCACCCTTCCACTCTTCCTTCGACTGACCATGCTCGACCGGCACGTCGATCCAGGGGATCAGCGAACCCGCCAGCGGGGTGTTGCGGAAGTTTTTCTTCGGGAATGCATCCGAACGGATGGTCTCGGCAACCTTGCGGTCAATTTCCAGAATGGCCGATTTCGGATCTTCCAGCAGATCCGCGACCGATGCATGGATGGTGCCCATCTGGGCAATCAGCTCGCGCATGTTCTGAGCACCGGCGCCCGAGGCTGCCTGATACGTCATCGACGACACCCAATCGATGAGCTTGTGTTCAAACAGGCCGCCCAGGCCCATCAGCATCAGCGACACGGTGCAGTTACCACCGATCCAGTTCTTGCCACCCTTGGCCAGCGCCGAATCAATGACGGCACGATTGACCGGGTCCAGCACAATGACGGCATCATCGGCCATACGCAGCGCCGAAGCAGCATCGATCCAGTGACCGTTCCAGCCGGCTGCTCGTAGTTTGGGATACACCTCTTTGGTGTAGTCGCCACCCTGACACGTCAGGATGATATCCATCTTTTTCAGGGCATCGATATTGCTGGCATCTTGCAGCTTCTCACCCGACGAAACGCCGCCGAAGGCCGGGGCATCACCGCCCGCATTCGACGTTGAAAAATAGACCGGCTCGATGTGGGCGAAGTCTTTTTCTTCCTGCATGCGTTGCATGAGGACCGAACCCACCATACCGCGCCAACCGACCAGACCAACGACAGGCTTTGCCATGTTTCTTATCTCCGTATGAACTTCTATTTATTGTTTGACTTCAATTACAGCGCAGCCAGTACGGCATCGCCCATCTCGCGTGTACCGACCTTGCGGGTACCCTCTTCATAGATATCGGCCGTCCGGTAACCCTGGGCTAGCACGGTACGCACCGCTGTTTCGATACGCACGGCTTCGGCTTCCAGACCGAAAGTGTAGCGCAGGAGCATGGCGGCGGACAGAATCGTCGCCAAGGGGTTAGCGATACCCTTGCCGGCAATATCCGGGGCTGAGCCGTGCGAGGGTTCGTAAAGACCTTTGTTGTTTTCATCGAGCGAGGCCGATGGCAGCATACCGATCGAACCGGTGAGCATCGAGGCTTCATCTGACAGGATATCGCCGAACATATTGCCGGTAACCATCACGTCAAACTGCTTCGGTGCACGCACCAGCTGCATCGCAGCGTTATCGACCAGCATATGTGACAGTGTCACATCCGGGTAGTCCTTGGCGATCTCTTCAAAGATATCGCGCCAGAATTGCGTGCACTCCAGCACATTCATCTTGTCGACCGAGCACAGCTTCTTACCGCGTTTTTGTGCCGCTTGAAATGCGACGTGGGCAATGCGTCGGATCTCGCTCTCGGCGTACACCATCGTATTGAAACCGACCTTCTGGCGACCCCACTCCGTATCTCGCTCTTCAACACCGCGCGGCTGACCGAAATAGATATCGCCAGTGAGTTCGCGCACGATCAGGATATCCAGACCCGACACGACTTCCGGCTTCAGCGATGAGGCATTGGCCAGCTCGGGGTACAGAATGGCCGGACGCAGGTTGGCAAACAGGTTCAGGTGCTTACGGATACCGAGCAGTCCACGTTCCGGACGCTGTTCGCGCGGCAGCGTGTCCCACTGGGGGCCACCGACAGCGCCAAGCAGCACCGCATCGGCCGCTTCGGCCTTGGCGCGCGTATCCGCCGGATACGGCTCACCCGTGGCATCGACGGCACAGCCACCGAGCAGACCGGTCGTGATTTCAAGATTGAGGCCATCCTTGTTGAGGGCTTCGAGCACGCGCACCGCTTCGGCGGTGATTTCAGGGCCGATGCCGTCACCCGGCAGTACGAGAATCTTGCGAGACATTAGAAGAACTCCAGAGAATTATTTAGCGAAGAGCCACGGTTGTTCGTGACGACGTCGATCTTCATAGGCGTGAATCTCATCGGCATGGCGCAGCGTGAGGCCGATATCGTCCCAGCCGTTAATCAGACATTCCTTGCGGAAGGCGTCGACCTCAAACGGAATCGCCTCGCCACTAGGCGTGCGTACCACCTGATTCGGCAGATCGACGACCAGGCGGTAACCCGGCGTGGCCAGCGTTTCGGCGAACAGCTTATCCACCACTTGCGTTGAAAGCACGATCGGCAGAATGCCATTCTTAAAGCAGTTGTTAAAGAAAATGTCAGCAAAGGATTCAGCGATGATGGCGCGGAAGCCATAATCCAGCAGCGCCCAAGGGGCGTGTTCGCGCGAGCTACCGCAACCAAAATTCTGTCGGGTCAGCAGTACCGATGCGCCCTTGAACTGAGGCTGATTCAGCGAGAACTGTGGATTGAGCGGACGGTTGGTGCAATCCTGTCCCGGCTGACCGACGTCCATGTAACGCCATTCGTCAAAGGCAAACGGACCGAACCCCGAACGATTGATCGACTTGAGGAACTGCTTGGGGATGATGGCATCAGTATCGACGTTGGCGCGATCCAGCGGTGCAACGAGACCATCCAGTACAACAAACTTATCCATTACAGCACCTCCCGCACATCAACAAAGCGGCCGGCAATCGCAGCCGCGGCGGCCATGATCGGACTCACCAGGTGGGTGCGACCCATGGGGCCCTGACGACCTTCAAAGTTACGGTTCGAGGTCGAAGCGCAGCGCTCACCCGGCGACAGGCGGTCGGCATTCATGCCCAGACACATCGAACAACCCGGCTCACGCCACTCGAATCCGGCAGCCTTGAAAATCTTGTCTAACCCTTCTTCTTCGGCCTGGCGTTTAACCAGGCCCGAGCCCGGTACGACCAGCGCCAGTTTGACATTGGCAGCCACCGAACGACCCCGAACGATGGCAGCGGCCTGACGCAGATCTTCGATACGCGAGTTGGTGCACGAACCGATGAAAACCTTGTCTACGGGCACGCCAGCGATCGGCGTGTTCGGGTTCAAACCCATATAGGCCAGCGCGCGTTCCATGCCTTCGCGCCTAACCGGATCCTGCTCTTTGGCCGGATTAGGAATCATGTCGTTAATACCAATCACCATTTCGGGCGAGGTACCCCAGGTGACTTGCGGTTGAATCGTGCGGGCATCGAGTTCAACGACCTTGTCGAATTTCGCTCCTTCATCGGTATGGAGCGTGCGCCAGTAGGCAACTGCTTTATCCCAGTCGCTACACTTGGGCGCGAAGTTGCGACCCTGTACATAGTTAATCGTGGTGTCATCGACAGCCACCATGCCGGCACGGGCACCCGCTTCAATAGCCATGTTACAGACGGTCATACGACCTTCCATCGACAGACCACGGATGGCACTGCCGGCAAATTCAATCGCGTAGCCTGTGCCGCCGGCCGTACCGATCTTACCGATAATGGCCAGCACAATATCCTTGGCGCCCACGCCCTTACCGACCGGTCCGTCGACGCGAATCAGCATCGACTTGGATTTCTTCGACACCAGCGTTTGCGTGGCCAGCACGTGCTCGACTTCCGAGGTGCCGATACCAAAGGCCAGCGCCGCGAAAGCACCATGTGTCGAGGTATGTGAATCACCACACACCACCGTCATACCCGGCAGTGTCGCACCCTGCTCCGGGCCAACCACGTGCACGATGCCCTGCCGCGCGTCCTTGAACGGAAAGTACGCCAGTGCGCCATTGGCACGAATGTTCTTATCGAGGGTATCTACCTGTAAACGCGAAATCTCATCGTCGATACAGGCAGTGCCTTCGGCCTTTTCCCAGCCGTCGGTGGGTGTGTTGTGGTCGGCCGTGGCCACCACGGACTCAATGCGCCAGGCTTTGCGATCAGCCATGCGCAGACCTTCAAAGGCCTGCGGACTGGTCACTTCATGTACCAGGTGGCGATCAATATAGATCAGTGCCGTGCCGTCGTCTTCCTGACGAACGACATGGTTTTCCCATAATTTGTCGTAGAGTGTTTTGGCCATGACGCATTCCGTAAATAACAAGGCCCGAACTGGCCGCTGAGCACAGCCGGCAAGGGTTTTGAACCGGAAATTATCGCACAAGCCCCGCTGGTTTGGGGTCTGTTGTCTGCGGTAGACCTCTGGCAATACAGACGTACCCGATCAGGGCAAAGCATGCCCCTAGGGTAAAAGCCCAGCCGGCACCCAATGGATCCCAGACCAGGCCGCTGACCAGACCCCCAAACAGCCCACCACCCCCAAAAGAGAGGCTGGAATACAAGGCCTGCCCCCGTGCGTGAATATGTTGCGGAAACCACTGGTTCACGGCAGCGATCGCGGCAGCGTGGTGGACGCCAAAGGTCAGCCCATGCATCGCCTGGGCGATCAGCAGCAGGATCAGGGATTCAGCGCCCCAGCCAATCATCAGGAAGCGCACGACCGCCGTGGCATACGTTGCCAGCAGAAGCGCGCGTAGACTAAAGCGCTGCATGAGCGGCGCCATGACCATGAAAAGACCGACCTCAACGAGGACACCCAGGGACCAGAGTAACCCGATCATCCCTTTGCTATAGCCCAGCTCATCCAAATGGATCGAATAGAAGACGTAGTACACCCCATGTGCCGAGGACATGAGAAAACACGCCAGCAGTAGCATCCAGACCTGGCGCTGGGCAAGCACCGAGCGGAGTGTCGCCAGGGGCGGCGGCGATTCACCTGACGCTTCGCCGGTGGTGGCACCCTCCCCGACGCGACCGAATTGCCGCCCTTCGGGAAGCTGGAAGGCCATCAGCAGAATTCCCAGCAGCACGACAAAGACCATGGTGGGCACATCACCAATCGGGAGTTGATCCAGCAGCGCACCACCCAATAAGACCGCCACGATAAAACCCACCGAACCCCAGACCCGGATCCGGCTGTAGCGATGCGATTCCTCTGCCAGGTGGGCGAACGTGAGGCTCTCGACGAGCGGCAAAGCGGCGCTCCAGAAAAACGCCATGAGCGTCATCGGAACAAACAACTGGATGAAGTTATCCGTCAAGAAGAAGCCTGTGAAGCCGATACAGGCACAAAGCGCCGACAGACGGATGATGTCGACCTGACGCCCCCGCTTATCGGCCAGCCATCCCCAGAAGGTCGGTGCCAGCAGACGCATCAACTGCATCTGGGACATCAGTAGCGCGATGTCCGCTGCCGTCAGTCGCAACGATTGCAGGTAAAGCGTGAAGTACGGCGAGAAAACGCCGATAAAAGCGAAATAGAAAAAGTAATAAAACGACAGCCGCCAATAAGGAAGCGGTCGTGCATTCATCAGAACGATACTTTTGAGATCAGCGATGCGTCACTGGCGCTCAGATGCCCTGCGCCCGGGCAGGTACGTTCGGCAAACCCGAATCAACATCACCACACTGGGCGCGGTGACGGAGCGCGTGGTCCATCAGCACAATGGCCATCATGGCTTCAGCAATCGGCGTGGCACGAATCGCCACGCACGGGTCATGACGACCGAAGGTTTCGACCATGACTTCTTCATTCCGGATGTTGATACTCCGGCGCGGCGTGCGGATACTCGATGTCGGTTTAATGGCAATCCGCGCCACCACATCCTGCCCGGTCGTGATGCCACCCAGGACGCCGCCGGCGTTATTGCTCAGAAAGCCCTGCGGCGTGATCTCATCACCGTGCTCGGTGCCGCGCTGGATAATGGATTCAAAACCGGCTCCGATTTCGACGCCTTTGACGGCATTGATACCCATGAGAGCGTGGGCCAGGTCGGCGTCGAATCGATCGTAGACCGGCTCACCCCAGCCCGGCGGTACACCGGTCGCTACGACGGTAATACCGCCTCCCACCGAATCACCATCCTTGCGCAGGGCGTCCATATAGGCTTCGAGCTCCGGCACGAGCGCATTATTTGGCGCAAAGAAGGGGTTCTGATCAATCTCATCGGCCGACACAAAAGGAATCGTGATCGGACCGAGCTGATCCATCCAGCCGCGGATGGTGATGCCGTAGCGTTCCTCGAGCCACTTT